>FLOH01001164.1_pt1 | contig 42831 bp, 44 predicted proteins | sample 756751 | NCBI WGS metagenome assembly FLOH01 (sample SAMEA4026879, study PRJEB14308) | marine metagenome | biome: coastal water; material: water | depth 74 m
GTGTTTCTTCACCTTCGTTTCCATACCTACAAGATGGGTTGGACCGACTCAGCGGTTCGCCGATTCGTCCGTGATGCAGGCGATTTATTGCCTGAATTGATTGAACTCACTCGTTGCGATTGCACCACGCGCAACGAACGCAAAGCGCAAGAACTTGCGAAACGTATGGATGAACTCGAAGCGCGTATTGACGATCTGCTTACGCGTGAAGAACTTGCGTCTATGCGACCCGATCTCGACGGCAATGCCGTGATGAATTACCTCGGGCTTACGCCGGGTCGCGATGTCGGTGACGCTCTTGACTTTCTTTTGGAACTTCGTTTGGAAGAAGGTCCGTTAGGCGAAGATGAAGCGAAGAAACGCCTCGACGCCTGGTGGGCGGAACGTCAGTCGAACTGAGCTAGCTCGGTCAGACGCCGTCTTTGCGACCGCGAATGATCACGGTGCTCGGCACAATGGCGCGACCGGAACGAGCTTCAGGTTCGATTAAAGCATCGACGCGGAAGTTTGCCCGCATAAACGAACTGAACAGTTCCCCGACAGAACGCGAGTACACCTCAACCCCGTCGAGATCTCGCGGCATGTCCTCCCCGTAGCGATGAGCAAGGCGCGGCGAGTTCATTGGATCGTGGTCAAGCATGAGCCAGGCCGGATGGGGGAGCGACACACTGAAGGACCCGCCGGTGCGAAGAACTCGATTGACTTGTCGCAGCACGCGGTCGAGATCGTCGGTCCGAGCAAGTGCATACACAGACAGCGCGAGATCGATTTGGTCGGCGCGAACAAAGGCCAGATCGGCAAGATCGCCATGGTGAAGTTCGACCTTGACCTCGTTGACCTCTGCGAGTTGTCGGGCGGCGTCGATGCGGGCGATGTCATGGTCGACGGCAATGACATGAGCGCCGGCAAGGGCAAGGCTCACGGCGTTGTGCCCTAGTCCCACGCCAAGTTGAAGGATCTTTTTGCCCTTTGGGGCGGTGAGGAGTTTCAGCGAGTCATCGCCGGGGAGATCGGGACCCCAGGTGACCGTGTCGAGCGGGAGTTCCGCCCGACCGGGGAAGGAAGTCGATGGGTTGGCCGAGGGGCGAGAGGATCCGTAGTCAGTCACGGGGGCAGTCTCCCGCAGGCAACGGTGTGGTCGGTGGACCGCGCGACAGCGCTTGCACCGCGAGTGGGGCAGCCCGTCGCTAGCCTCGGCCCTTATGGGTTCCGCCTCACGACCCTTTCGCGGTGCCCCGAGCGGCAACGGCGGCGAGATTGACTACCGACTCGCGCGTCAGCACCTCATTTCGGAATACAAAAAGGGTCGGTTGGCCCAGCACGAAGTCTGCGATGCCCACCCCGAATTGGTGCGTGCCGCCCGTGAAGTGGGCCAGCCCACCAGTGAGGACTGCCCGATCTGCCAGGACCACACATTGGTCTTGGTGTCTTATGTCTTTGGGCCCCGATTGCCGGCCTTTGGCCGCTGCATCACCACGGCCAAGGAACTAAAGGCCTTCACGAAGCGCTCAAAAGAGGGCGATTTCGCCTGTTATGTCGTCGAAGTCTGCCCCGCGTGCCATTGGAACCATTTGGCCCGTACCTTCTTATTGACTCCGGCCCGTTCCGCCTGATCACCCTCCACCATGTCCCCCTCCACCCAAGGTTCAGCCGCTTCCGGACGTCGTTCGACGCGATCCGCCCGCAAGGTCGGGCCTGACGGCGTGCGCCGAAGCATCTTCTGGCGCTGGCGTCGAGCGTTTTTCGCGTTCGGCCTCGTTGGGGTTTTGTTACTTGCGGGTGCGGGGTATTTGTTTACCCAGGTTCCCCTGCCTGACAAAGATCCGCCCCTTCTCCAGACCACCTTCATGTGTTCTTCCGAAGTGACCTCTGGCTGTGTTGCGGACAATTCCATTGCCCAGCTGTCTGGCGGGGTGAACCGAACCTCGGTGGATTGGAACGAAATTCCTCAGGTTGTGGTCGATGCGGTACTCGCGGCCGAGGACCGAACATTCTTTGAGCACGGCGGTGTCGATCCGGCCGGCATCCTGCGCGCCGTATGGACGAACCTCCAAGCCGGTGGTGTTTCTCAGGGTGGGTCAACCATCACGCAGCAATATGTGAAGAACGTTTACCTCACGCAAGAACGCACGATCACTCGAAAGATCAAAGAAGCGTCGCTGGCGGTGAAGGTCGAACGTGAACTTCCGAAACAGGAAATTCTCACTCGATACCTCAACACGATTTATCTCGGCCGTGGTGCCTACGGAATCGAGGCAGCCACTCGTGTCTATTTTGGCAAGAACCTTGATCAAATTACGTTGCCCGAAGCCGCGTATCTCGCTGGACTGATTCGTTCCCCTGAAACCGCCGATGCGAAGTTGCCAGAGAACGATCCGAAAGCTCAGCGCAGCCGCCAAACCGCGATTGAGCGTCGCGCTTCAGTGCTTGACGCAATGGTTCTGACCGGCGCAATTACAACAGAGGAAGCAATTGCGGCGAAGGCGAACGACTGGAGCGATGTGCTGGTTCGCAGCACGATGAACAGTTACGGAAATGTCGCCCGCACCGAGTGGGGCACGGAGTACTTCGTCGATTATGTGCGTCATTGGCTGATTACCGAGGGCGGGTTCACCGACGCGCAGGTCTATGGCGGTGGACTTCGTGTGTACACGACACTGGATTTAGAAGATCAGGGTGCTGCGGCACTGGCCATTACGTCAACGCTGAATCGACCAAACGATCCGGCCGCCGCGTTGGTATCGATTGATGACATTGGTGCGGTTCGGGCAATGATCGGGGGCCTTGATTTCAGTGGAACAGGTAAATACTCGAAGGTGAATCTTGCTGTCGGCGTTGAAGGTGGTGGGGCTGGCCGTCAAGCAGGATCAGCGTTTAAAGCGTTCACACTGGCCGAAGCAATAAACCAAGACATGCCAATGTCGAAGTCATATAACGCTCCGTCGCGAATTTCGATTCCGAAGGCCGATGGCGGACGCGATTGGAGCGTCGGCAATTATGCCGATGCCGGTCTTGGGCAACTCGATCTCATCGCGGCCACGATGCAATCTTCGAACACGGCCTATGCCCAATTGATGTTGGATGTTGGTCCGAAGAACGTTGCTGATCTCGCAACGCAAATGGGAATCAAGAGCCCCCTCAAAGCGGTACCGGCGCTGACACTGGGTACGAGCGAGGTGTCAGTTTTGGATATGGCTTCGGGTTATTCGACATTGGCCGACAACGGTGAGCACATCAAGCCAACGGTTGTCACCAAAGTTACTGATGCAAAAGGCAACGTTCTTTATGAGAACAAAGTCATTCGCAAACGGGTCCTTGATGCCAAAGATGTGGCCAAGGTCAATTACATCCTCAATCAGGTCGTCGAAGGTGGCACCGGCACGGGCGCCCGCATCGGTCAGCCCGCTGCGGGCAAAACGGGAACGACGGAAAACAATCGTGATGCCTGGTTCGTGGGCTTCACCTGCAAGCTGACGACAGCGGTGTGGGTTGGTTATCCCGATGGCACATTCATGAAATCGGTGCACGGAATCTCGGTGACCGGTGGCTCGTTTCCCGCCACGATTTGGAAGAAGTACATGACGGTGGCCACGAAGGGGACCTCGTCATGTCCGTTCCCCTATCCCACCGATGACGGCACCAACCTGGGATCGACGTCATCAACCAGTTCGACATCCAGTTCGACGAGTAGCTCTAGTTCTTCAACGTCATCAACGGTGAAGCCGTCGACCACCACCACAACTACCCCCATTCGCCCAACCACCACAACCGCCCCTGCAACCACCACAACCACCCCCGCCCCTACAACCACCACGGCGGTTACGCCGTAGGCAAATAATTTCGCACCATCTTTGTGGTGAGTGTGATGGCCCGATAGCGTCGGGGACATCCGCCGGTAGCCGAGGGGCACTGGACGGTCAGGAGGCTCCAATGAGCGCGCGAATCACTGTTCCATCGGTGCAGGGCCGCAAGGTTCGACGTGGTGATGTCCCTTTGGTGATGGTCACTGCGTACGACGCGCCTAGTGCGCGGATGGCCGATGCTGCAGGCATCGACATGATTCTTGTTGGTGATTCCGTTGCGATGGTTGTTCTTGGTTATGAAGACACGTTGCAGGTCACCGTTGCCGACATGGCCCATCACACCGCCGCGGTTGCTCGGGCAACGCCGGCTTCGCTGATTGTCGCCGATATGCCCTGGATGAGCTACCACGTGTCGGTTGCCGACACAGTGAAAAACGCAGCCTCACTCATTCGAGCCGGCGCGCAAGCCGTGAAACTCGAAGGTGGACGTAAGCGTCTTCCCATGGTCGAAGCGCTCATCGACGCCGAGATTCCGGTGATGGGTCACATTGGACTCACCCCGCAATCGGTCAACACGATGGGCGGTTTCAAAGTTCAGGGTCGCAAGCACGAAGCGGCGCTGGCGCTCGTTGAAGATGCAAAAGCCCTTGCGCATGCTGGATGTTTTGCGATTGTTATCGAGGGTGTGCCCGACGAGGTCGGCCGCATGATTACTGAATCGATCGACGTCCCCACCGTTGGTATCGGCGCAGGCGCCGGTTGCGACGGACAGGTCCTCGTCTTTCACGATGTGCTTGGCATTGAAGACCGCGTGCTTCCCAAGTTTGTTCGTCGTTACGCCGACCTCGGGGCCGAAGGTGTTCGCGCTCTCGGCGCGTATGCCGACGATGTGAGGACCGGACGATTCCCGTCCGCTGCCGAGAGCTATTCGCTTGAAGCTCGTTCGGCCGAAACACTCAGTTTGTACGGCACGCCGATTTCTCCGGTCTGACCAATGAAGCGGCGAACGGTTGTTGCCGTCGTCGTGTTTGTTGCGACCGCAGCATTGCTCAGTGGATGCGGTTCGGATGTTTCGTCAACGGAGCAATCGCAGGAGGAAGCGGTCATGACCGCCGAGGCGTCCTTGCGCGCGCAGGGGTTCACGAAAGTCACGCTGCGCATTCGCCATGCTGATGGCACGGTTGAAGAGCATTGCGTGTGGTTGGCCGATAGCGAATTGGAACGACAGCAGGGTCTTTCGGAAAGTAACGAGCTGTTGATTGCTCGTGGCGAGGCGATGGCGTTCTCGTTCGATGCCGACTCCGACCGAACGTTCTGGATGAAGGACACATTGCTGCCGCTTTCGATCGCATGGATTGATGCGGAAGGCGCCGTGATTGGCTCGGCCGATATGGATCCGTGCCCGGCTAACGCCACAAGTTGCCCAAAGTTTTCGCCGGTCCGCCCCTATCGATTGGCTATCGAAATGGCCCAAGGGCGGCTCCAGGACTGGGGAATCAAGCCCGGCGCCACCGTCTCACTGGCCGCTTCCTGCTGAACGGGCCGAACCGCTCTTGGGAGTTAGGGGCCCCCTCCGGTAGGGTTCCAACTCCAATTGAAGCCCTGCCCTGAGCTTTCGGGGCTCCGGTTCCCGTCCTGCGGCCCGGATCCAGAGGGAGGTGATGCGCTCATGCGAGCGTATGAACTCATGGTTATTTTCGACGGAGACGTCGAAGACACTGCAGTCAACGCGATCCTCGCCAACGTCAACACGCTTGTTGAGGCTGGTGGCGGCAACGTCAAGAAGACAGATCGTTGGGGTCGTCGGCGTTTCGCTTACGAAATCAACCACAAGTGGGAAGGCATCTACGTCGTGCTTGAGATCTCGACCGAGGGTCGCGATCTTCACGAGGTTGAGCGCGTCCTACACCTCGCGGACGAAGTTGTTCGCCACAAGGTCATGCGTCTGCCCGAGAACGAAGCCGTCCGACGCGGTCTACTCGGCGACGCCGCCCCGGCTACCGCCGGTTGAGTGGAAGGTCACGACAATGGCAGCAGATAACAATGTTGTACTCGTAGGAAACTGCACCCGCGATCCGGAACTTCGTTTCACTGCAAGCGGTCAAGCAGTCGCAGCTTTCGGGCTCGCTGTGAACCGTCGCTGGCAGAACCGCCAGACCAATGAGTGGGAAGAGCAAGTTTCGTTCTTTGATGTCACCGTCTGGCAACAGATGGCGGAGAACGTTGCGGAAACGATCACCAAGGGCACTCGTGTCGTGGTGAGTGGTCGTTTGCAGCAGAGTTCGTGGCAGACCCAAGACGGCGACAAGCGCACCAAAGTTGAAATCGTCGCCGACGAGGTTGCTCCGAGCCTCCGCTACGCCACCGCACAGGTTGTGCGCAACGAACGCCGTGAAGGCTTCGATGGTGGCGCCAATTCCGGTAGTGGTAGCGCAAGCCGCCCCGCTCCTAATGATCCCCCCACTGGTTATGACAATGATGAGGAACCGTTCTAATGGCTAAGGCAGCACCGAAGCGCGGCAAGAATAAAGACAACGCTCGCCGCAGCAAAAAGAAGATCAGCCTGCTCACGCAGGAAAAGGTCGAGTTCGTTGATTACAAGGACATCAACATGCTTCGTCGGTTTATGTCCGACCGAGCAAAGATTCGTGCCCGTCGTGTTAGCGGCAATGACTCACAGCAGCAGAAGGAAATCGCACGGGCAATCAAGAATGCTCGTGAAATGGCCCTGCTTCCGTACACCAACCGCGTCACCACTCAGCGTGGCGGCGGTCGTGACCGTGGTGAACGCGGTGACCGTGGCGATCGCGGCGATCGCGGGCTCAAGCTCGAGAACGCCGAGATTCGCGAAACCGTCACTGACGACGCCGTGATCGAGGAGCTCGAGGCAACGTTTATCGACGCCGAAGGCACCGAGGTCGATGTCGTTGTGGAAGACGTGGAGGTTTCCGAATGAAGCTCCTCCTCCGTTCCGACGTCAATGGTGTTGGCAAGAAGGGCGATGTGGTTGAGGTGGCCGATGGTTTCGGTCGCAACTACCTGCTCCCCAAGGGTTTCGCCGTTCTCGCCACTGGCGGAGTCGAAGCCCAGGCCGCAGCGATGCGCCGCTCACGCGATCAGCGTGACGCCGCCGATCGTTCAGCAGCATCCGACATCGCCGCCAAGCTCGTGCCCGCGGTGATCGCCGTGTCGGCCCGAGCCAAGGCCGAAGGCGATCTCTTCGGTTCCGTTTCGGTAACCGATGTGGTCGAGGCAGTTGCCGCACAGACCGGTATCGAACTCGATCGTCACTCGATTCACATCAATGAAGCGATCAAGACGGTTGGGACCCACTCGGTGTCCGCCCGCCTGCACCCCGAGGTGCAGTTCCAGATCACCGTTGAGGTGTCGCCGGCCTGAGCCGCAGACATCAATGAGTATCGACACAAAGGGGCCGGTTCGCCGGCTCCTTTGTACGTTTTCCCAGCGTGTGGGAGTGGTCTCAATGACCGAGTCAAGAGTTCGTTGTCCACACTGTGGGACCTGTAGTGCTGTCACAGGTCCTATCTAGAGTGATCCCATGGTGCGTAAGGGTTTCCGAGGTTCATTTCTTCCACAGGGAGTAAAGGTTGTCCACACTCGGTCCACAGGGTCGTCCCCCGAAAAAACCGGGGTTGTCCCTCTAGCGATCCCCAACCAAAGCGGGGGAGGCTTGAGCCCTCATGAGTGAGTACGACGAACCCCGATCCGCCAACCGCCCTGCCGGGGCTGGTCGGGTCCCTCCCCACAATCTCCAGGCCGAAGAGTCGCTTCTTGGCGCCATGCTGCTTTCGAAAGAAGCGGTCTCGATCGCGTCCGAAGTGCTGTCGGCCGACAACTTCTATAAGCCGGCCCACGCGCACATCTTCGACGCCATTACGTCGTTGTCCGCTGCAGGCGAACCAGCCGACCCTGTCACCGTGGCCGAAGAACTCAGCCGTGCAGGTTTGCTCGATGCCATTGGTGGCCCGGCCACGCTTGTCACGCTCCAGGCTGCAACCCCTGCAGTGTCGAGCGCGTCTCGCTACGCCCGCATTATCGAAGAGCACGCGTTGTTGCGCCGTCTTATTGGTGTCGCCGGCGAAATCGCCGAGATGTCCTACGGCCTTCCCGAAGATGTCACGAAGACGGTCGATCAGGCCGAAACCATGGTGTTTGAAGTCGCGCAGCGTCGCGCTACCGACACGCTTGCGCCGCTGTCCGATCTTCTCGGTACCAATCTTGACCACCTCGAAGATGTCGTCAGCCGTGGCGAAACAATTACTGGTATGCCCACAGGCTTCCTTGACCTCGACGACCTGCTCTCGGGTCTGCAACCAAACGCGCTCTATGTCGTTGGCGCGCGTCCTTCAATGGGCAAGACCGCGCTCGCCCTCGGCATGGCCTGCAACGCAGCAATCGAATCGCATCGACCTGTGTTGTTGTTCTCGCTCGAAATGGGCCAGCTTGAACTCACCCAACGTTTGTTGTGTGCCGAGGCGCGCGTTGATTCACGCAAAGTGCGCACCGGTCAACTCACCGAATCCGACTGGGGCAAGATCGCCCACGCCACCGGCCGTCTCGCCGATGCACCTATTTGGATCGACGACAACCCCAACGTCACCATCATGGAAATTCGCGCCAAGGCACGGCGTTTGCGCAGCCGCCTCGGCGATCTGGGTTTGATCGTGGTCGACTATTTGCAGCTCATGAGCGGTCGTTCCAATGCCGAGAACCGTCAGGTGGAAATCTCGGAAATCTCCCGAGGGCTCAAGATCCTGGCTCGCGAACTTGAATGCCCAGTTGTGGCGCTGTCACAGCTTTCACGACAACTCGAAATGCGGGCCGATAAGCGCCCGATGCTGGCCGACCTTCGTGAATCGGGTGCAATCGAACAGGACGCCGACGTCGTCATGTTCATCTACCGAGACGACGTGTACAACCTCGATTCACCCGATCGCGGTACCGCTGAAATCCTCATCAGCAAGCACCGAAACGGCCCCACGGGCATGGTGCGCCTTGCGTTCCTCGATCACTACACAAAGTTCGCCAATATGGCGCGAGGCACCTGAGCGTCTCTCCCACGAACTTCGTCGTGTTCAGTTATGCAGCATGAAGAAGTGAATCGGTCGCTCCATCATCGTCTGGCTCGACATCGTCTGGCTCTACCTCGTTGTGATGGTTCGATTTGCGGCGCCAAACGAGATAGATCAGCGAGCCTGTGGCAATTGGGAGTGCGAAGGTAACTGCGCGATAGACGATGACTGCCGAGATTGCGACGGATGGTTCGACTCCGGCACTCATGAGCCCTGCGGTGATCGCACCGTCGAGAACGCCGACACCGCCAGGAGTAGGGATGAACGACGTCGCGACTCTGGCGATCAAATAAGCGCGAAGAATATCAAGAGCGGAAATTGCAGACGGCGAAAGATCGTTGATCACAACGACGAGTATGAGCGCACCAAACAACGTGGAAAGTGCTCCGGCGCCAATGAGTTTTGGTGCGCGATCGCGAACAAGTTCGTTTGCTCCCGACCGAAAGCGGTGCACGGAGGCCCGGAACCTGGCTCTGCGAAACGCCCCTTGTGTCCGACTCGTTCGCGTAATGGTGTTTTCGATGAAATGCAGGAGGGCTTGACTTGCCCGAGAGTCGCTGCTCAGAACCATCCAGATGATGCAGGAAAGTAGGAGCGCAATCAGCGCACTCCCTATTTGCAACAGGTCGACGGTGTTGGTCCCGCGCAAAATCATTGAGGCTCCAATGATGATGAGGAGACAAACCCAACGACCAATTGCGAAGGCTTGTCCGCTCGCGAACACGGTGAGGGCGGCTTGTTCGGATCCATGGCCAAGGTGTCGACAGATCTTCATTCGAGCTGCGATTCCAACGACCGATCCGCCCGGGAGTCCATTGGCCGCAGCAAGGTTGACTTGATCGAGGACGATCCCGTGATGGAATCGAAGGTGTGGATGTGTGAGTCGGTAGACGATTCCTCGGGAGACGAGCATTGTGAACCAACACGCAGCAACGAGAGCAAGCGCCGGAAGGGTGAGTGAGCCGAGTTGGGCGAATGCGGAACTGAGAAGCTCGCGAAGTCTCACCCCCGCAACTCCAAGTGCAAGAACCACCACAACGAAACCAATTGGATACGACCAACGACGGAGCTTCTGGCTCGACCAGCACCGGCTGAGGGTGTTTCTTTCCACCGCCTGATGCGGTGTACACATCAACGGAGAAACTGCGGCCGGGTCCGGTCCGATGACCGACCTTCTGGTCACAAGCTCGACGGTACAGAGACAGGATCGTCGTGAATGGAGCGAACGGAGTGTGTTCGCCACGAAATCACACGGTGCTCACCATGGCGTCACCTGAGCGTCACTAACGATTGGGTTCTAGGCTGATTTCATGAAAATGGGCGATGAAGTCACCGTGCACATGAATGCTTCACCGGATCAGGTGTGGGCGCTGGTCAGCGATGTGACACAGATCGGTCGCTACAGCCCCGAAACCTTTGAAGGCGAATGGCTCGACGGAGCTACGGGTCCTGCAGTCGGTGCGCGCTTTCGCGGCCACGTGAAGCGGAACCAAAAAGGACCGACCTATTGGACCAAGTGTTATGTGACTGCATGCGAACCCGGTAAGGAATTCGCATTCGGTGTTGGTGAGCCTGGCAAAGCGGCAATCAATTGGGGCTACCGACTCGCGCCGGGGGCAAACGGCGGCACTGATGTCACCGAGTACTTCCAACTAGCTCCGAAACTTCCTATGAAGATCTACTGGGGATTGTTGGGTTGGAGTCGGGGCAAGACCAACCGCAATGGAATGAAGGCCACCCTCGACCGCATCAAAGCCGCAGTCGAGGGCAGTCCCTCTTCCTAACCGCTAACGCCAGCCGCACTGTGGCGTGAGGCCGAACCTCTTCAGCACAATCGACGCAGGGCATGCACCGAATGCGACGTATAGCCACTGGTTGATTCCTACGAATGCCGTGAGGAGCAGGAACCATGGGCTCACGAATGCCGCAAGGCCTGCGCTCACAAGGGCTACGGTTCCCGCCATTGCGAACAGGATGCGCTCAAGTGGCCATTTGGTCTGAGGATGGGTTGTTGTCATGTCGTCGCCTCGCTTTGGTTGCGTTCTTGATCAGTGACTGAAGTTCACGACGGGCAGGATCTTCGCCATCCACTTGGGCACGTACCAGCTCTTGTCGCCGAGGAGCGCCATCGTTGCGGGAACGAGCATCACCCGAACAACAGTGGCATCAAGCAGAACTGCCATGGCGAGCGTAAGGCCGAGTTCGGTGGGAGGAATGGGGCCGGTGATGCCAAAAGCAACAAACACGATGATCATGATGATTGCGGCATTCGTGATTGGTCGGCCGGTCCTTGCGATTCCTTCGCCAATGGCACGCCGCGTATCACCGGTTGCTTGATAACGCTCTCTAATCGCTGCAAGCAAGAACAATTGGTAGTCCATCGACAAGCCGAACAGCAGGGCAAAGAAGAACAGCGGCGCCCAGGCATCGACGAACCCTTGATGTTCGATCCCGATCAGGTTTGTGCCGACACCGTGCTGGAAGACAATGGTGGCAAACCCGAATGCAGCACCAACCGTGATGAGGTTCATCACGACAGAGAACAGCGCAATTGCCAGACTACGGAACACCACGAGTAACAGGATGAACGCGACCACCAAGATGATGGCGATGGCGTATGGAGCTCGGTTGATCAGAGTGTCAGTGAGATCAGTGTTCTGCCCCGCTGGTCCACCAACATCAGCGTTTGTGACTTGCTGATCGAGTTCCTGACGCAGGTTGTGGACCATTTCTTGTGTCCTCGAATCATCAATCGCTGTGCCTGGTGTGACACGAACAACAACTCGACCCGTTTCAGCTGGGGGCGTGACGACGCGTGCATCGACAACATTGGGCGTTGCCGTTGCAATCGTGACGACTTTGCTTGCGTCTGCTGCATCAACGGTGACGTAGGCCGGAGCAGCTGCGCCGGGACCATAGGCATCGACCAAGAGGTCGTAGCCGTCGCGGCTTGTGTAGCCCTGGTCGACCACGGTTGCGCCGGGCATGCCGAGCTTCATTCCGAATGCCGGCACGATGAGCGCTCCGAGAACGATGAGGCCAATCGCCAGCACCATTCCGGGGCGTTTGAGTGCAACACCTGTCCACTTTGCCCAACGGCCTTCGGCGGCAATATCGGGGTCTTTCTTCCCACGAGAGACAAGAACTTTGTCTCCCATCGCAACAAGTACAGCGGGAAGCAGGGTAAGGGCGGCAAGGGCAACAGCAATGACCGAAAGGATCATGCCGAGTGCCATTGTTTGGAAAACCATGACCGGAACCAAGAAGACCGCTGCAAGTGAAAGGACCACAGTGAGAGCGGAGAGGAACACGGCCTTGCCCGAGGTGGACATGGCGTTCTCGATTGCTTTGATCGCGTCTTTTCCTTCAGCGCGTTCTTCTCGATAGCGGCTCACGATGAAGAGGCTGTAGTCAATGCCGACGGCAAGACCGATCATCATTGAGAAGTTCATTGACCACACCGACATCGGCGTCACCCAGGTCAACATGTGCAATACCGCAAAGCCAATGGCGATACCCGCGACTGCAAGGATGAGAGGAATTCCTGCCGCAAGTAATGCGCCGAAGGCAATAAACAACATGATGAGGGTGGGGATGCCGGCCACGAGCTCTGCCTTATGCAGGGCGTCTGCATTCATCTCGTTGAAGTCGCTCCACATCGACCATTCGCCAGCAACGTCGGCTTGTGCTCCATCAGCAATAGTCAGTGTTCCGACGTATGCACCAAGTTCGCCCGCAGCAACCGGGCGCTGAGCATCTTCGGAAATTTCTTGTCCCACCGGAATGATGGCGGTCATGCCATCTCGGGAAATCATTCCTGAATCGGGTGGCATCGAAAGCGGATCAACGACCATGGTGACCCGAGGCCCATCGGCAAGTTCTGCAACTAGGGCGGTCACTCCGGAGGAGTCTGAGGTGATTGGGGTGTTCTGGTGGTAGACGACCACCGGGAATTCGGCTCCGAGTTGAGGGAAGTCGGTGCGCAGTTCGGAACGAACCTTTTCGGCGGGGGACCCTTTGGCGTCCCATCCAGCTCCGGACAGCGCACCCGTAAGCGAGAGAGCAAGAGGGGCAGATGCGATAGTCACCACGAGCCAAATAGCAATAACGATTCGGCGGTGCTTGGCCATTGTCGCTGCGAGGCGGGAAAAAAGCGCACGCTCGTCGGGGTCATGCGACGGTTCGTGACTCGTGGGAATGGATTCGGTGGTGCTCACGGCTTCTCCTAAGACGATTGCGGTCTCGGTACCATACCCCCTAGGGTATCAAGACGCAAATACCGAAGACCTTGGATCCAAAAATCTTCTGGAAGGACCGGTATCGAATGGCGACGCCCAAGGTTCTTTCAACAGGGTGGTTTTGTGTCGAACATCATGACAACGCTGCGTAACTACAAAATCGCGTTAAGCGATTGCCCGGCGGTGTAGAGCGCGACTCCGACAAGTAGGTACACAAACCAAATCTGCAGCACTTTGGAATCTCGTGTGCTGGCGAGACGAGTCCCTACGCCGAGACCTAACAGACTCGAAAAGAGGAAAGGCAGGATGACTGCCGACTCGATGCTTCCGCTTTGAAGTCGCGACCCGAGAGCGGTGGCCGAATTGATTGCGATGACGAGGAGCGAGGTTCCGACGGCCTCAGGCATCGTGAAGCCGAGTGCCAAAACAAGTGCCGGAACAATGATGAATCCACCGCCGACGCCAAAGAAGCCGGTGAGCAGACCGACGAAGGATCCCGCGATCGCAACTTTGAAAACAGTGAGCGGGGTAACGCGAATCGAAGTAACGGTGTTCGTTGCGGCTGCGGAAACAGACACCACTTCAGGGTCAGCGAACTCGGGCATGAGCAGGTCGACTTCGGCGAGTTCTTCAACGGGACCGACCGAAGCAGCGCGTGTTCGACGCCACATCGCAAATGCAGCGATCAACATGAGCCCGGAAAAAGCAAGAAGAAGGACGTCGGGATCGACTGCCTTGTTCCAACGTGATCCGAGGAGCGAGCCACCAATACCAGCGAGGCCAAAGATGGTACCGGCAAAAAGGCGAACTCGGCCGGCGTGCCAATGCGGAATGATCCCGATGATTGCAGTGATTCCAACCAGGATGAGCGAGGTAGTTGTGGCTTGTTTCGAGGTTTGACCGGCGCCATACACCAGTGCGGGAACGGCAAGGATCGAACCGCCCCCTCCCAGCGCGCCAAGTGACAGTCCAATCAGGAAGCCAAGTGGCGACGCCAGAAGGGCGCGGACATTGATCACTTCAGATCACTGCGCCGACGGTGTCAGCCGAGGTGACGACAGGGAGGCCTTCGCGTTCCCATACCTGCATTCCTCCAGTCAGGTTCACTGCGTCAATGCCGTGGTTGATGAGCCACGCAGTGACCTTGCCCGAACGATTGCCTGATCGACAGATCACGACGATTCGGCGGCCATCACGGAGTTGGTCAAGTCGGTCAGGAAGATCGCTCATTGCAATGTGGATAGCGGCGAGTGCGTGACCCGCTTCCCACTCGTCGTTCTCACGAACATCAAGCCAAAGGGCATCCGCGTCGGCGGCAGCGGTTTCAACATCAACTGCGGGAAGCGTGGCCGGAATGTTGCCGGTCGACCACGCGGTGTAGCCGCCGATGAGATCGGAAACATCGGTGAATCCGTGTGAACGCAGAAGACTCGAAGCGATTGCTGAGCGGTAGCCGCCAGCGCAGAACACGACGGTTGGGGCGTTCGGGTCAAGGTCGCCCAGGTTGCGAAGGAGCGAAGGCAGGCCGATGTGTTTCGCGCCAGGAACGGAGCCGAGGGCCACTTCCCCAGGATTACGAACGTCAACCAGAACAAGATCTTTCACGGATGCGATTCGTTCTGCGAGATCGTCAACTGAGAGTCGTGACAAGCGTTCGACATGTTGGGGATTGGCAACGAAGGTGGCGATCGGTTCTGTGAGGGCACCGATGACGTTGTCGAAACCAATACGAGCGAGCCGCATCTTCGCTTCAGGCTCGTGGCCAGGATCGGTCACCAAGATGATGGGTGTTCCTGGCTCCATAACCTCGCCGGTGTATTCGGCGAATCGACCGCCAAGTCCGATGTTGATCGAGCCGCGTAGATGTCCTTGGGAAAAGGCAAGGTCATCACGTGCGTCGATAACAACCGCGCCGCCGGCTTGATGCTTGAGAACCGTTGCAAGGTCGAGTCCCTTGACGGTGACATCGTGATCAAGAAGTGCACGTGACTCGCGGTTCTTGTTTGCAGCAAAGGCGAAATACAACGGAGCCACTGACTGACCTTGAGTGACGACGTCGACGAAGTCTTCAGCAACCATTGGCTGCAGCGCATAATTCATGCGTCGTTGCTCGCCAATAGTCGACACAGTTTCGGTAGACAGATTCTTTCCGCAGGCTGATCCGGCACCGTGCGCGGGATAAACCTTTGTCTCGTCGGGCAGGGTCATCAACTTGTCGTGCAGTGAGCGATAGAGCTGGAAGCCAAGTTCCTCTGCGGTGACACCAACCGATGCAAGAAGGTCAGGACGACCAACATCACCAATAAAAAGCGTGTCTCCGGTGAGCACGGCTGCTGGTGTGCTGTCGGGACCATTGGGGCGAACGACAACGCAAATGGATTCAGGCGTATGTCCAGGAGTTTCAAGGATCTCAAGTTCAACGATGCCGAGAATGATGCGGTCGCCGTTGGAATGAGTCTCAATGGGGAAGCCGACGCGTCCAGCAGCTGCGGCTCCATAGACGATGTCGGCATCAGTGCGGGCCGCAAGTTCAAGGTGACCAGAAAGAAAGTCGGCGTGGAAATGAGTCTCAATGACTTTTGTGATCGTAAAGCCGTGAGCTTCAGCATCGGCGAGGTACTGGTTGACATCGCGCTGTGGATCGACGATCACAGCGTGGCCAGTGGATTCGTCGGCGATGAGGTAGCTCGCGTGGGACAAACAGTCGAGGTAGTACTGCTTGAGGAACATGGGTGTTTCCTTTGCCTTGCATTGCGGTGAGATCATGATACCCTATGGGGTATGTGTAAACAAACAACATGCAGAAAATGTGGTCGTCCGTCGTGGGCTGGATGTGGAGCTCACGTCGAACAGGTACTTGGAAACGTGCCGAGAGCAGAGCGATGCCAGTGCAATGCAAAGAGCGGCGTAAGCGGTTCAAAGCGCACGACACCCAAGAAGGAATCAGTCTCCGTCGGGGCGTCACCCGAGAAAAAGCGCTGGTTCCGTCGCTAAATGTTGCCAACTCGCACAGAACCAGTGCGTTGGACTCAACTCATGGGAGTACCCAGGGGAGAATGACTATGGAAATCAATCCAGATGTGAAGACCGACCTGCAAAAGCGACTTCGTCGTATCGAGGGTCAGGTTCGAGGTATTCAGGGAATGCTCGAAGAAGACCGAGAGTGTCGCGACATCGTCACGCAGATCGCGGCGGTGACGAAGGCGATGGAACAGGTCGGCTTCAAGATGCTTGCGTCCGGACTCGTGTCTTGTCTGCAGGACCCTGAGCGGTCGGCTGCAGAGGGCTATCCCGTTGAAGAGGTAGAGCGCCTCTTCCTCAAACTGACCTAAGTCGTTCGCCAACCAAAGCGAGGAAACGCACATGACTGAACACACCCATGGCAAAGAGGTGCTGCGACCACTTGCAATGGAGGGTCGCGCACTTCGCCAGATGATCCCGGATGTGTATGCAGGCTTTGCTGAACTCAGCAAAGCAGCGATGGCGCCAGGTGCTCTTGAACTGAAGACAAAAGAACTCCTGGCTTTGGTGATGGGCATAACGCTTCGTTGCGACGGCTGTATCGCCACCCATGCTCGAGGTGCAGCTTCGGCTGGAGCTACTCGTGAAGAAGTCGCTGAAGCAATCGGCGTCACGTTGTTGATGAACGGTGGACCAGGAACGGTCTACGGACCGCGTGCCTACGATGCTTTTATTGAATACATTGAAGCAATCGAAGCCAAGGACGCCCCAACCGCGGGCTAACTCCAGTACCCGTCATTGCATCCGCATCATCGCTAGGGTCACGCTATGGCGAGTGACTTTCAAATGAAGACAATGAACAAGGTGCATAGCGCGACGCTGAAGTTGAGTGGCGGTCGGCTCGGTTGGCACATGTATGGAATGCCGGTTGTAGAACTCACAACCATCGGACGAAAGTCCGGGCAACCGCGAACGTCGTTGCTGACCTCACCGGTGCAGAACGGTGAAGCATTTGTGATTGTCGCGTCACGTGGCGGCGACGACATCAACCCCGCATGGTTTTTGAATCTGAAGGCGAACCCTGAAGTCACGGTGAAGTCGGGGCGCAAACCTGCAGTGAAGATGCACGCGCGCATTGCTGAAGATGCTGAGCGCGACGAACTGTGGAAGCGGATCATGGACTACAAGCCGCACTACGGCGGCTACCAGAAGAAGACCGATCGACTGATCCCACTCGTCGTTCTTGAACCAATTCACTGAATTCGATTGTGTGGCGAAGTCAGGCCTTTTGGGGCCATACATGGCGCATGCGAATCGCTTCGATGCGTTGAGGCCCTTGGTATCGCGTGAATTCGACCTGGTTTGAGCAGTGAGCAAAATGCACAGGCCAAACGAACCGATAAGCAACGCGATGGGGCTTTTGCGCGTTTTTGTGGTTAGCGTTGTCTTCACATCGCAGTTCAAACGGAACGCGATGAAATGAAAAGTTGAGAAATGACTACAGGTACCGTGAAGTTCTTCAATGCCGAAAAGGGTTTCGGCTTCATCTCACGTGAGGGTGGCGACGATGTGTTCGTTCACTTCTCCAACATCCAGGCCGAGGGCTACAAGACCCTCGACGAAGGACAGACCGTCGAGTTCGACATCACCAAGGGTCAGAAGGGCGATCAGGCCGAGAACGTTCGGGTCATCTGATTGCACTCCCCTTCGGGGAACCATTTGTGTCACTGCCGGCCCGAAAGGGTCGGCAGTTTCTGTTTTGGAGCGCAACGCAATAGTGCCCTCCACCGCAACAACGAGAAAACGACAAAGGCCCCGGCCGAAGCCGAGGCCTTTTGTTTTGTTCGCTCGAAAGAGCGGCTGGTTCAGCCGACCTTCTTGAGAGTGTTGCGATCAGTGTGAACGATGGTGAGGCTCTTGGCCTTGACCTCGTAGGTCGTGGTTTCGTCGTAGCTCCACTCGCCATCACCAATGGTGAGCGTGCAGGTGTAGGACGGCGTGCTGGCGTTGGCTTCGAGGTGCTTGTTGGAAAGCACACCGTAGGAGGTTGAACCGCGTTCGGCGCGAAGTTCAATGACCTTGGAATCGGCCTTGGCGGAACCACCGGCAATCACGGTCTGGCCACGCGGGACCATGAATGAGCGCATGAATTCGCCGTTCGCGGCATCCCAGAGCCAGTAGCCGACCTCGGTGTGGAACGGCTCATCTTCGCCCTGCTTGTAGGCGGCCATGCGGTAATCAAGGCCGAACATCTGCTGGACACCATTGTCGACGGGGCCGAATGGCTTGAGTTCAACCTTCTCGCGGTAAGGGGTCTCGACGATTTCGCCAACATCGTGGTGGTAGGAAATGTCGATGCCCTGATCGCCTTCCCATGAGCCAGCAAGGCCGGCAAGGGGGCCGAGTTCAGCGGTTGTGGGGACTGGCATGTTGATTCTCCGGAAGTTGAGATGGGCCGGACTACCGGCCGATTCGTTTGCGAACCCGGACCTTATCGGGAACGGGGGACGGTTGTCTCAGTGAGCCTCCGCAAAAAGCAAAGGACCGGCGCCGGTGGAAGTCCACCAACGCCGGTCCTCGCAAAGTCCGAGATCAGCCGGCTTCGGAGTGGGTGACGGGCTGTTCACCCATCCATTCGCGCAATGTGTTCTTGAGCTTGGTCTGCTGGATGAACAGATCGTGCTCTGCCGGGATCGGCGTAGCCGCCTGTGGAGCCTTGAAATAGAAGCTCAGCCATTCCTGCACGCCACTTTGGCCAGCACGAGCAGCGAGATCCATGAATAGCGCGAGGTCGAGAACGATCGGCGCAGCAAGGATTGAGTCGCGGCAAAGGAAGTTGACCTTGATCTGCATCGGATAACCCATCCATCCGAAGATGTCGATGTTATCCCAACCTTCTTTGTTGTCACCGCGCGGTGGGTAGTAGTTGATGCGCACGACGTGGTCGACGTTGCCGTAGAGCTCGGGGTAGACCTCGGGTTGAAGCACCGAGTCGATCACGCCAAGCTTCGACATCTCTTTGGTCTTGAAGTTGTCCGGATCGTCGAGCACCTCGCCGTCGCGGTTGCCGAGAATGTTGGTGGAGTACCAACCACGGAGACCAAGCATGCGGGCCTTGAGGCCAGGAGCAAGAAGGGTCTTGAGCCAGGTCTGACCAGTCTTGAAGTCCTTGCCAGCGATCGGCACGTTTTCGCGAGCGGCGAGTTCACGCATGCAGGGAAGGTCGACGGAAAGGTTTGGTGCACCGTTAGCAAAGGGAACATGAGATATGAGTGCGGCATACGCGTAGATCTGACTCGGCGAGATGTTCTCGTCGTTGTTGCGCAGGCCTTCCTCAAAGGACTCGATGGTCATGTGGACGGCGCTGGCCTCTTGGTAGGCCTCGGTCGAGCCGCACCACACCATGACGAGGCGGTCGCAGTTGTTTTCGGTGCGGAAGTTTTCGATGTCTGCGATGAGGGCCTCAGCTTGGGCCATCTTGTCGGTGATGGTCTTGATGCGGGTGCCGTCGAGGCGCTTTACCCAGCGCTGATCGAAGACGGCATCCATGGCAACAACGCCTTCAAGTTCGGCCGAGATGGGGCCGAGATCGCGGTCTTCAAGCACGCCGGCGGTGCGGGCGGCCTCAAGAGCATTGGGGCTAATGGGATCCCAGCCGCCGAACACAAGGTCGCCGAGATCGGCCAGCGGCACGAACTCGCGGATGAGCGGGTTGCGGTTCTCGTCACGTTTACCCAGTCGGATGTGGGCGAGTTGGCTGAGAGAGCCAACGGGGACGGAATGGCCGTTGCGGGTGGAGATAACGCCAGCAATGAAAGTGGAGGCGACGGCGCCCATACCGGGGGTGAGAACCCCAAGGCGGCCGGTGGCAGGAGCAATGGTTACGGGTGTGTTCATGCCTGAAACGATAGGTGAATCTTGACAGTTGTGAAGTTCATTACAGAAAAACTTAACAGTAGGGTGGCGGGATGCCGACCTCAGACCGTCGTTCTCCCGTCGAGGGCCCATTGCTCAATCTCACGGTGCAGCAATTGGCCTACCTCGTTGCCGTGGCCGATCACGAAACGTTCTCCGACGCCGCGTCATCGCTCGGTGTAACGACCTCGGCGTTGTCGCAGGGACTCGCGGAACTTGAACGGCGTCTTGGTCTCGCCCTATTCGAACGCCAGGGTCGGCGCCAGCTTTTGCGCGAAGAGACGAACCAGGTCCTTGCCTATGCCCAACGCGTGGTTGCCGACACGCGTGACCTGGGTCGGTGGGTTGGTGCTGCTCAAGGCGGTGGAGTCGGCCGTGTGCGGGTTGGAATGATTGATGCTGCCGCGGTCCATCACTTGCATGACGAGATGACCTCATTTCGTGCACAACATCCGGAAGTGGATCTCCGACTCGTTGTCGCTCCTTCGGGTGAATTGCTCGACCAGGTTCGTCGCGGGGATCTTGATCTCGCTGTGATCGTTGATCCCGAACATGTGGATGGACTCGATGTGACCCCGGTAGTGACCGAATCGCTCGTTGTTGTTGCACCTGCTGGGCATGACATCGGTGCACCAAGCACATGGGGACCGTGGGTGTTATTTCCGCGGGGATCGAGAACTCGCCAACTCATTGAGCGCGCACTTGTTACGCGCGGAGCGGTTGTAGACGTTGTTGCCGAATCCCATCAGCCCGATGTGCTGCGCGAGATGACGCGACTTGGAATGGGATGGTCAGTCTTACCCGACTCCCAATCTGGTCAAGAGGACGGAGACGAAAAGGTCGTCGTTGCCGAACGTCATCTCGTGCTCGTAAGGCCTTCTGCCCGCAGCGCGAATCCGGCGGCGGATCAGTTCGTTCAGACGTTGGTGGACTGACGATTCCTACGGACTTCGGTCTTGTGCTGGTCGGCACCTACCATTGTGTGACTCGGATCGCCCGGGCTGTTGGAGGAATGACATGTTTCTCGGTGAGGATATTTTGCCCTGGATGGTCTTGGCCATCGGTGGTGCACTCGCGATCGGAACCGTCTTTGCTCTCATTCGCCCTCCAAAGGAACACGAAACTGGCGATCTTGATCGCCCCCCTATGGCCCGAAGCGTTGTGATGATTGCTGTTGGTTCAATCGCTGCAATCTGGGGAATAGCATCGTTGGTGAGTTGAGATCTCATGACAACTGATACTCATTCCATTCTTACGCTGCAATGTCCTGATCAACCGGGCATCGTGGCTGCAGTTGCCAATCTCATTGCTGATGTGGGTGGAAACATCATGAACGCTGATCAGCACACCGATCGCGATTCCGCAGTCTTTCTTCAGCGCATTGAAATCGATGGATCGGTGGATTGGGCAGCTTTTGATCTCGGATTGGCCCAACTCATCGAGCGCTTTTCGATGCAACACACCTTGCATCGACCGGGAAACCGAGACCGAGTTGTGATCGCGTGTTCGGCGGAGTTGTACTGCGCGGCTGACCTTCTCACTCGAGCATCTCTCGGCGAACTCGATATCAATATTGTTGCGATCGTTTCCGACAAACCAGCCGCTGGCGAACTCGCCGCTCAGCATGGCGTCCCTTTCCGTTTGGTCGATGGTGGCCTCGCCGGCGATTCACGCGCAGCGCAAGAGGCTGCGTTTGCTGCAGTGCTCGACGAACTCGAACCCGATCTTGTGGTGCTGGCCCGCTACATGCGGATTCTCCCTGAAGTGATCACGCGTCATTGGAACGGACGAATGATCAACATCCATCATTCATTCCTTCCGGCTTTTGCCGGAGCGAAGCCGTATCACCGTGCGCATCAGCGCGGCGTCAAACTCATTGGCGCGACGGCGCATTACGTCACTGCCGAACTTGATGCAGGCCCGATCATTGCCCAAGGCATTACGCCTGTGAGTCATCGCGACGAAGTCGAAGATCTTGTGCGTAAAGGTCGCGACGTGGAACGCACCACGCTCGCCAACGCGGTTCGACTACACCTTGAGCATCGAGTACTTGTGTGGGACAACCGCACCTGTGTCTTTGCTTGAATCACACTTCGGCCGACTTTGAATTGGGGGCCAGCGCTCGCTCGTTGGTCTAGAGACTGCGGGCGAAGATGGCCACAAAGTCTCGTGCATCCGGTGAAAGGTACCGGTTCGCGCTCTTGAATGATTCGGGGAGCAACTTTGTCCCTTGTACTGATGTCGGATCGAGGTAGCGGGTGGCGCTGTAAAAGTTGAACGTGGTCCACACGGTATTGATGTCCAACTGCATTGCTCGAACACATCCGGCTCGCAACATCAGGTTGGCGAGTGAGAGCGATGAGAGTCCGTCGCCATAGCCGTAGACAATCGCTCCGGTGGCTGTGACGCCGACGGCGGAACGCCATGCGTAGACCTTGTTTCCGAACGTTGCGCCCCATTTCCCGTCAACGTTGTCAACCAGACCAGGTACTAGTGCACCCGGCGCAGCAGTTGCGGTTGGCACGCCGCCAGGATTAGGCGGGCCACCACCGTTGTCAATAATGAGATCAAGGTTTTGGCGAACAGCAGCGACTTCGGAGGTCATCACAGCATCGCGACCCCATTGACCGACTGTGGCTGTTCCGTCTTTGTAGGTAACGAATGACGCGGCACCATCACGAAGGGGACGTTGTGTAACGCCGTCCATGTAGAAGCCGCCTTTGGCATCGTCCATGCGGAAGCCGCCGTTAAATGCGGCGATGAGTGACAGGCGACGGTCCATCGGAACCTGAGGGGGCTTCGCCCACTTTCCGCCAGGTTCCTCCGACCCGGGGAATACCTCAAAGGACGCAAGTTTCGGATCGATCCAAACGAGTCCATCGAGGATTGATGTGTGGACGGAGTCGGGGCGAACCTGGGTTGTGTACATCGTCTGCGCGCCACCAACCAGTGGTCCGACGGGTTGCCACACACCTTCATTCGCTATGGGGGTGACGCCTTCAGGGACTTGAACATTGGTCGGAGCGGGAAGGTGTGGAGCAACGGCCTTCACCGTCGTTGCGGGACCAACATCACCAGAGACGGGGACCTCAATAGCGCGATCGGGTTCTCCGCCTTCTTTCGGCTTGTTATTGCGAAGCCACCAACTTTCGACAGTGTTGAGCACTCCTCCGAGGTGATTGTCGCGCATCCACTCAGCACCGCGTTCAGCGAATGAAAGGTTTTGTGTGGTGACCATCGCGTTGACGAACGAGACCGTGGGAAGGACGAGAAGGACTGCGACTACAAGCGCAGCGACCTTCAACCAACGTGGCGTGGGTTTGCGGACCTTCTTGCGGCGCTTGCCCTTTGATTCGCTGGGAGGAAGCGGAATGTCCGAACTGGGAGCGTTCGCCTCAGCGGTTGGTGCTGGGGTGCCCTCTACTTCTCGCAAGAGCGCGGTGAGTGGATCAAGGGCATCAGAACTGGCTGAGTTGGGTGTTGCCGCGCTTTCGGAGTCGGAGCCGGGAGGAGTTGTTGAAGACATAACCACCGCCGGCTGAGGAATGAATAGACGAAAGGACGATTGGGGATCCTATGGCAGGAGCGGCCTGATGTCGGGACAGCGAAAGGTATGGCGATGTTCGGGAAGTTGAGGGGATTGGCACAAAGCTGTGGCTTGGTCCAAAGAGAGGGCGGACTGCGGGTCGTCATGAGGGCAGCACAGCTGCACCGGTCACGTCCTACCATCGCGACGACAAACATTCCTTGGGGGCACAGATGGCGTTTTTTGGAATTCGGTTCGACATGCGTATGCCGGCGACGGCGCCCGGAACCCGTGCTGATCGCTATGCCGCGTCGGTCGACATGGTCGAGTGGGCCGATTCCCTCGGTTTCGTGACAGCAATCCTTTCCGAGCATCACGGATCACCTGACGGATACCTCCCGTCGCCGCTCCCACTTGCTGCAGCGATGGCTGCTCGTTCATCGAATATCCGTATCGGCATTTCGGCCATGGTCAGTTCGTTCCATGATCCACTTCGCCTGGCCGAAGACGTGGCCGTCGTCGATCTCATTAGCGGTGGCCGACTCGATCTCACACTCACCAATGGGTATGTGGGTTCAGAGTTCGAAATGTTCGATGTTCCGCTTTCGAAGCGAGCGGCGCGTACAACAGAAGCAGTCGCAACGTTGAAGCAGGCCTGGACAGGTGAACCATTCGAGTTCCGCGGTCGCACCGTGCAGGTGTTGCCGACGCCGGCTCAGGCCGGTGGTCCCCCGATTTCACTTGGTGGCTCGGTGGAAGCAGCGGCTCGTCGCGCTGCGCGCATTGGCGATGGTTTCATTCCGTCGACTCCCGATATTTGGGAGTTCTATGTCGATGAATGCGCAAAGTTGGGTAAACCCGACCCGGGTCCGTATCTGGGCGGCGACACTTCCGTCATTCATGTCGCGACCGATGTCGATCAAGGGTGGGACGAACTTGCCCCGTATGCGATGCACGAAGTCAACGCATACGGTGATTGGGCTGCAAGCGCTGGAATCGAAGGCGCAACCGGTTTTGTGCGCGTGAATGATTCCGATGCATTGCGCGCAACGGGTCAATACCGCGTGGTCACTCCGGAAGAACTCGTTGCGGAGTTAACCGAGAAGGGCCCGTTTGCCTTTTGCATGCTGCATCCATTGGTCGGTGGTCTTCCGCCGGAGTTCGCATGGAAGAGTCTCAAATTGATTGAGACTCAGGTGATTCCAAACCTGTAATGCCAGGTTTGGTCAGACGATTTCGCTGATCTGCATTGCCGGCACGATGGTCGTGTAGTTCGCGACATCGGCCTGCACATCGGCAGTGCCCGGTGCGCCAAGAGCGGCGCCGAAGGCTTCCATCGAGTCGAAGGTGAAGTGCACGGCAGCTTCGTAAGGGCCATCGATGCCTTTGTCGATCTCGGCGGAGTCGAGACCCCATGTCTTGAGCGCCAGCGGAACGTGGCTGTCGCGGTAGTAGTCATGGTCGAACGACGCGCCGTCGGTCTTTGGGTAGAGCACGCTCAGTCGGATCATCGGATTCCCCCTCTGTGATGGTCGAAGAGTTGTAGCACGAAAACGAATGGTGCCGCCCCGAAGGACGGCACCAATTTCAATAACTGTGATGGTCGTTACTTCGTGATGACGAGGGTGTAGGTGCCGAGGAAGTTCTCGACGCCAGCGCCGCCTGCACCGAGGCTCACCTGAGTCGTACCGGCGGCGATGGCCTTGCCACCAGCGTTCATCGACACCGTGCCGTCATTTGATCCCTTCGATGTCACTTCGAAGACCGATGGGTTGCTGTTGGGAGCAATTGAGATAGTGACGCCTTTTTCGATCGTTCCCATGTTGAAAACGACCGTGTCGCCAACCTTGATCGGAGGAACCGGCTGGGTGCCGCCTTCGTTGGCGTTCACCATTTGCGGCGTGATGATGATTGGCGGAAGCACGTTTCCAACTGTCGACGACGTGGCCTTTGCGGCGGTGGTGGTCGGGGCGGCAGTCGTGGTGGACGAGGAGTCCTTCTCGTCCGAACTGCAACCAGCGAGGGCGAGGCTGGCGAGAGCGAGCACTGCGATACCAGCGACGACGAGACGATTCTTCAATGGTTTCTCCATGTTCCTGAGGCAGATGTGCCTAGGGGGAATGTAGTGGTGGGAACTTCGCTGAGGGGTGCAGGCATGCGGGCTTATTACGCTTGAGGGATGGAACGCACAGCAAAAGGCGTGAAATCGTCGACAACTTCGGTTGGTTCCGTTGGCTTGATCCTGTCGATCGGGAGTTCAGGATCGGTGCTGTCGGTCAATGCTTTAGGAGCGTGGCGATCTCTTCCAGCACGATCGCCAGCGATGACCGCAATTGCATTGACCGTGCTCGTTGCACTTGGCGGTCTCCGCCTCAGGCGAGGTAGGGGGTTGTCGCCCTAGGTCCGAGTAGGGGACCCCACTCGGCGACGGGTGCTCTTAACCGCTTGTTACCTCGACCTTTTAGACTCGAAGAATGGTTTCGCCACGCTCACGTTGGCTTCTTGTCGCTTTCATTGCCTCACTGATGCTCATCGGGGCGTGTACTGGATCAGTCGATCCAGAGTCGTCCGGCGTCGGGTCGCCGACTACGACGTCGCCGTGCCGGACCTCGGCGTCGGGGCCTGTCACCTACCAGTACGCCGAGCGGCAGGGAACGGATCCCGATCGCACGAGTCTCGACATCTACATCCCAGCGGGATGCGGCCCGGTACCGGTCGTGGTGTGGGTCCACGGTGGGGGTTGGCAAAGAGGAGACAAAGAGGCGGGCCAGATCGAGCGGAAGGTGGCGTGGGCTGAGTCGATTGGGGCGGCGCTCGCTGCCGTCAACTACCGGCTCTCGACCCCGGACTCTGGAGTCATGTGGCCCGACCACGGCGCAGATGTCGCCGCCGCAGTTGCATTCATTCAGCAGGAAGGGGCCTCGCTCGGACTGGATACTGACCGGATGGTGCTTCTCGGACACTCTGCCGGTGCGCATCTCGTCTCCATCGTCGGCACGCACCCGTCACTGCTCACTGTTGCGGGCGGTGACCCTGGTCAGATTGCATGCGTCATTCCCCTCGACTTCTCTTTCGATCTCCAGACAGCACCTGCGCGGGCACTGATTGCCAACGCCTTCGGTATCGACCCGGAGGTTCTCGAAGATGCCTCATCGAACATTCAGATCGAGCGCAACGGCGCACCGGGAGCGAAGTTTCTGGTGGGCACGCGCGGAGGGCGGATTCGGGTCGCGGAGGCACAAATCTTCGTCGATCTCATCAATGAAAGAGGCGGGACGGCGGCCCTGCTGGACGCGAATCCTTACACGCACGACCAGATCAGTTCGCAACTCGGCGCTCCGGAGGAGGAGATCGTGACTCCGGTTGTGTCCGCGTTTGCCGCGTCTTGCTTCGCGAACCCGGCACCGTGACCCTCCGAGTTCCTCAGACAAGTCAGCGGCGGAGAGCTCCTGGGGCCCCACGACGTTTGGTGAACGGGCGAGCCCCGCGAGCAAGTTTTGACCTCGGGGCTCGTTCATTTACATGTGGTTGTGCACCCAAACAGCATTTAGTTGTGCACTCACCGTCCGAGCGGGTGACGGGAGCCGTCGGCTCCTTTCGGAGCCTCCTCCCGATTCCCGCCTGCAACATTGCCTCGAACGAAAACGACCTCCCGGATGGGGAGGTCGCTTCGTCCGAGCGGGTGACGGGAATCGAACCCGCGTTCTCAGCTTGGGAAGCTGATGTTCTGCCTCTGAACTACACCCGCGGGTCCTGTGATCAGGAGAGAACTGACTTTAGCCAGCAAGGTACGCACTGACCCAGTGGATGACGACGTGTCCTAGATTCATCCCATTGCAGGGGGGCGATGTGGAAATGAATCAAAGCGATCACCGAGGCCCCCTCGCCGGTCTTCGCATTCTTGATGTCACCCAGGCTCTATCAGGCCCCTATTGCACGATGATGCTGGCCGATCTTGGCGCTGACGTCATCAAGATCGAACCACCAACCGGGGACATGACAAGGAACGCCGGACCGTTCACCGCGGAAGATACCGAGCGCGCCTACGGCGGTTATTTCGCATCAATCAATCGTGGGAAACGATCGATTGCCCTTGATCTCAAAGATCCTGACGACTGTGAGATTTTCCTCTCGTTAGTGCGCACGGCCGATGCGCTGGTTGAGAACTCGCGCGCGGGAGTCATGGATCGACTTGGTCTCGGGTACGAGACGTTGGCCGCGGTGAACGATCGACTTGTGTACACCGCCATACGCGGCTTCGGTGATCCACGAACCGGATCAAGTCCGTATGTCGACTGGCCCGCCTTCGACATCGTTGCCCAGGCAATGGGCGGGCTGATCTCGGTGACAGGATCGGCCGACGGAACCGTCATGAAGACCGGTCCCAGCATCGGTGACATCTATTCCGGCGCGTTGGCGACGGTAGGTGTGCTTGCCGCGCTCGTGTCTGCGCTTCGTTCCGGCAAGGGGCAGTTCGTTGACGTGGCGATGGTCGATGCGGTGCTCAGCCTTTGCGAAGGCGCGGTGTACCAGTACGACTACACCGGCGAGGTTCCCCGGCCGTCGGGAAACGGTCATCCGATCATTGCGCCATTTGATGTCTACCCAACGCTCGATGGTCACTGCGGAATTGCCGCCGGCCAAGAAGCGCTCTTTCGCACACTGTGCGAACGCATGGGCCGCCCCGACCTTGCAATCGATGAACGCTTCGCCGAGTTTCATACGCGAGTTGCGAATCGTGTTGCGCTCAACGATGAAGTCACTGCGTGGTCGCGCACCAAGACCACCGCAGAAATCGTTGCATTGCTTGGTGGCGACGTTCCCGTTGGTCCGGTGAAGACGATGGCTGACGTTTTCGCCGATCCTCATTTTGCCGGTCGCGACATGGTGGTGGAAGTCGAACAACCCGATGGCTCGAGACCAGTGCACCTTGCTGGCCAACCGATCAAGATGACCCGCGACCACACTGGTGTCCGATCTCGCCCACCGAGACTCGATGAACATCGGGACCAAATTCTCCGAGAGGCAGGCCTTCAATGAGCGAAGAACTGGGCGACGAACCGATTGTCGTCACGCGAACCGATTCGGTTGCGACCATCTGGCTCAACCGACCCGAAAAGCGCAATGCGATGTCCTACGAGATGTGGACAGCGTTGGCCGATGCTTGTCACGAACTGGCCTGCGATCGCGCCGTCCGTGTGCTGGTTGTCCGCGGTGCCGGAGGTCATTTCTGCGCGGGTGCCGATATTGGCGGTTTCACCGGTGGAATGAGTGATGACTATCAGGCGCAAAACCGTGAAGCGGAAGAAGCACTTGCTGCGTTCCCGCGGCCAACAATCGCATTCATCACTGGTTCGTGTGTCGGCGGCGGCGTGCAGATCGCTGGCGCATGTGATCTTCGCTTTGCCGACACCACTTCCAAATTTGGCATCACGCCCGCTCGACTTGGAATTGCCTATCCGACCTATGCCTTGGAACGAGCTGTTCGTTTGGTTGGTCAGTCGGCTGCGAAGTATCTGCTGTTCTCCGCCGAGTTGATTGACGCTGAACGCGCGCTTCGCATCGGACTCATTGACGAAATTCTCGAGACCGATGCTGCACAGCTGCGCCTTGATGCGTTCACCACTCTGCTCGCGAATGAGCGTTCGCTGCTAACTCAGACGATCTCGAAAGAAATGGTCAACGAGGTGGCGGCGAGCGGTGGAGTGTCAGCGCAAATGATCGAGCGCTGGGCACCGGTTCTCGCGAACAACCCGGATATGCCCGAAGGAGTTGCTGCCTTCGCCGAGCGACGGTCACCGAATTTTGTGTGGACACCCGAGGAATCGTTCTAAAGTCCACTTCTCGTTCAACAAGGGGGACATCATGACTCTGAGCATCGAAGAGATTTCCGACCGTATGGAGATTCAGGACCTGCTCGTCCGCTACTGCTACGCCGTCGATCACCGCGATTTCGACGATTTGGCCAACGTCTTCACAGCCGATGCCATCATCGATTACTCAGTCTTTGGGGGCAGCGTCGGTAATCCAACCGAAACCATCGCCTACCTCAAAGGGGCGATGCCGATGTTCACCTCGTTCCAGCACATGATTTCCACCAGCCGCATCGAGATCGATGGCGATACCGCCAAGGTCAAGACCATCTGTCATAACCCGATGGTCATGCCGATGGGTGAGGAATTGATTGTTTTCACGTGCGGCCTTTGGTACGTCGATGAAATGGTCCGTACTGCTGACGGCTGGCGAATCTCGAAGCGAGTCGAGGAAAGCTCGTACATGAAGGACATGCCAGGCATGCCCGTTCAGGGACCAAAGAAAGTCTGAACGTTCGTCATTCGGTGAGTTCAACAACATGAGCAGTACCCTTCCGTCAGTCTCCTGACGGAAGGCTTTGCCGTGTCAACTCTTGCTCAACGGGTTCAAGCCAAGGCCTATGATCGTCGCTGGGCGATTCTGGCGGTGCTGTGCTTTGGCCTGCTCGTCATTGTTCTCGACAACTCAATTCTCAACGTTGCCATTCCGACGATCCAGAAAGACCTCAATGCATCGTCGAGTGACCTGCAATGGATCATTGACTCCTACACGTTGGTCTTTGCGGGTTTGTTGCTGACCGCGGGCGCGCTTGGTGACAAGTTCGGCCGACGCGGAGCAATGCAGATTGGTTTCATTCTCTTTGGTATCGGTTCGATCGCGTCAGCGATGGCTGCTACTTCGGGCCAATTAATTTCAACGCGAGCGTTCATGGGTATTGGTGGCGCGCTCATCATGCCAGCCACGTTGTCGATCATCACCAATGTGTTCCCACCCGAAGAACGGTCGAAAGCAATTGGCTTTTGGGCCGGAACCGCTGGGCTCGGGGGCGCGCTTGGTCCTTTAACTGGTGGATTTCTTATTGAACATTTCTATTGGGGCTCGGTTTTCTTAGTGAACATTCCGATCGTTTTGATCGGCCTTATTGCGGGCGTCTTTCTTATCCCCACATCGAAAGATCCGTCCGCTCCTCGCCTCGACCCAATCGGTGCCCTTCTGTCGATCGTTGGTCTCGCTCTGTTGCTCTTCGCCATCATCGAGGCGCCTCACAATGGCTGGACCTCATCAAAGACACTTGCCTATGGCGGCGTGGGGATCGCGCTGCTCATCGCGTTCGGAATTTGGGAAGCAAAGAGCGATCACCCGATGCTCGATGTCACGTTCTTCAAAAAAGCTCGTTTCACTGCCGCGGCTGGTGCGATCACACTGGTGTTCTTCTCGATGTTTGGTTCGCTGTTCTTGTTGACGCAGTACTTCCAGTTCGTTCTTGGGTACACCCCGCTTGAAACCGGCATTCGGATGTTGCCGTTTGCAGCAGCGATGATGGTCATTGCTCCGCTCAGTTCACGAGTGGTTGACCGCATCGGCTCCAAGTTCACGGTTGCCCTCGGTCTCGGCCTTGTCACACTCGGATTGGTGTCGATGGTCGGGCTGCAGGTCGACACGCCGTATTCCAATATCTTCTGGCGACTCATGTTGATGTCAGCCGGAATGGGTCTGACTATGGCCCCGGCGACCGAGTCGGTCATGGGGTCGCTGCCAATTTTCAAAGCCGGCGTTGGTTCGGCAGTCAATGACACCACTCGCCAGGTGGGCGGTGCCTTGGGCGTCGCTGTTATTGGTTCGGTCCTCGCGACCACCTACGGCAATCAGGTTCGTGATTTTCTCAGTGGGCTTAGCCTTCCACTTCCGCAGCCATTCATCGATGCCGCCCACAACAGCATTGGTGCGGTGCAGAACGGGATCGTTCCGATGCTTCAAGACAAGGGCCTCACCGACGTGGCCGATGCAGTAAGTGCCGAGGCCAATTCCGCCTTTGTCAACGCCGTGCATTGGGGCGTGCTCACCGCTGCTGCCGCGACTGCGATCGGTGTGGTGATGGTGCTGTTCTTCCTCCCTGCCCGAGCCCGAGCCGAGGATGTTCAAGAGCAGGACTTCCAATTCGCGGGCGAACAGGTCGAGGATCTCCTGACCGAGTAATCCACGACTAACCTGCGCAGCCGTGATCCTCTCTGACCGCACTATCCGTGAAGAGGTCGAAGCCGGCCGCATTGTTATCGAGCCGTACGACCCCAGCTGTGTCCAGCCCTCATCGGTCGATCTCCATATCGATCGTTTCTTCCGGGTGTTCCGGAATCACACGATGGGTCACATCGACGTGAAGCAGAACCTCGAGGATCTCACCGAACTCGTCGAGATCGGCCCCGACGACACCTTCATGCTGCACCCCGGTGAATTCGTTCTTGGGTCAACCAGCGAGCGCGTTGGCCTTCCCGCCGATCTTGTTGCGCGTCTCGAAGGTAAGTCATCGCTTGGTCGACTCGGTCTGCTGATTCACTCCACCGCTGGCTTCGTTGACGCCGGTTGGGATGGTCAGCTCACGCTTGAACTTTCGAACGTGGCCAGTCTTCCGATCACGCTTTATCCGGGAATGAAGATCGGGCAGATCTCCTTCATCCGCATGACGACGCCAGCGGACAATCCCTATGGTTCGTCTGCTGTCGGCTCGAAGTATCAGGGCCAAATTGGTCCCCGCCCCAGTCGCTACTGGGAAAACTTCCGCTGATTCTTTGGTGGGTTGGTGCTAGCGGTCAGAGGAGATCGCATTCGCGAAGCTGTCTGCGAAACGGGTCAGTACTGGTCCCGCGACCGCGAGAAGTAACACATACGTCGCTGTAAGTGGCAAGAGGCGTTGATCGATTGTGGTGCCGACGGCAAGTCCTGCGATGACAATGGAAAACTCTCCTCGAGCGATGAGTGCCGTGCCGGCACGAATTCGTGCACGCGTTGCAAAACCGTGACGGCGACCAGCCCACCAGCCAGTGAGCATTTTGGAAGCAATGCCAACTGTTGCGAGCGCTATTGCCGGTAACAGAACGGGGGACATGCTCTCCGGATCAATTCGGAATGCAAAGAGCACGAAAAAGATTGCGGCGAAAAGATCTCGAAGTGGCTCGATGAGGGAGGACGCTCTTTCTTGAACCGGGCCCGAGATTGAGATGCCAACGAGGAACGCTCCAACGGCAGCGGAAACATTGAGTTCTTGAGCGACTCCTGCGATACCGAGAGTGAGGCCGACGACACCGAGTAGGAGGGATTCATCGCTCCTTGTGTTCATGACGCGACTTATTCGATGTCCGAAGCGAACCGCGATGAGAAGGAGTAGACCCGCAATTGCAAGGGCAATCGCCACGGCCAACGCTCCGGATCGCAAATCGGAACCTGCGATCATGACCGCGACGATGGGAAGGTAGAGCGCCATGATTAAGTCCTCAATGACGAGCACGGACAGAATGACAGGTGTCTCTCTGTTTCCCAGTCGCTTCAGGTCACGAAGGACTTTGGCTACTACTCCAGACGATGAGATGTAGGTGACGCCGCCGAGTAGGACAGCTGTTGGAATGGACCAGCCGAGAAATAAAGCAAGAAGGACTCCTGGTGCTGCATTCACTACGAGGTCGATTAGGCCGGTGACTGCATTGGTCCGTAACCCCTTCGACAACTCCTTTGGTGTGTACTCAAGTCCGAGGGTGAATAGAAGGAGAACAACGCCAATTTCACCAGCAACGTCAAGGAACTCAGTGGAGAGGTTTGGACCGATGAATCCCCCGCTACCGAACGCCAGACCGACAATCAGATAAGCGGGGATTGGACTCAAGCCAATTCGGTCCGAAAGCCGCGCCAGTAAGCCCAGCACAAACAAAATGAGACCAATTTCGATGAAAACTACTGCCGTATCGCCAGTGGTTGCCGCAGAAACCACGAAGAGTCTCGTCAATTCACGCGGAGATGAGCGGTGAGTGTTTCTATTCCTTCGTCGCTTCCGACCGCGACGACCTTCGTCCCCGGTTGAAGGAGTTCGTTTGCCCCGGGAGCCGCTATCGATCCATTGGCAGTAATGATGGCAACGATTGAGACCCCGGTTCGTGTATGCACCTCTGCTTCACCCAATGTGCGATTGGCCCACTCGGCACTTTCGTCGATGGTGATCCAGTCGATCGAAAGCCCTTCGACCTCTTGGCGAAGATTGTCGAGTTGCTCAATGATTCGAGACGCACCGAGCATCTCGGCGAGCGTTCGTGCCTCATCGCTTTCTAGTTCGATAGAGATCGCACACTCGTCAGGATCGTCCTGGCGGTAGACGAGGAGTTCGCGTCGACCGGTTTTGTGCACGAGGACGCCAACGCGGGTGCCGTCCGAGGTCAGAAAATCGAAGCGAATTCCAATACCGGGAAGATGGGTTTCCTGGATATCTGCCATCCCCTGAGACTAGAGCCCATTGGGGAGCAGGTCATGAGGGAGTTCAGACGATCGGTGTGATCGTTGCTTCAGCTTCTGAGCGTTCGAGTGCGTCAAGGATGTGCATCGAAATGTCAGCGACCTTCACTTGGTCTTCTCCGATACCCTGCGCCTTCACGCCATCGTCGATCATGATGTAGCAGAACGGGCACGCAACCGCGATCTTTGTTGCACCGGTGCGCAGCAGTTCCTGTGAGCGCTCGATGTTGACCTGTTTGCCGGTGCTTTCTTCCATCCACATGCGACCGCCACCAGCACCACAGCACATTCCCTTAGTGCCGTTACGGCTGGCTTCAACGATTTCAATGCCACCGAGTGAACCGATGACGTTGCGTGGTGCCATGTAGACGTCGTTGTGACGACCGAGGTAACACGAGTCGTGGTACACAACGCGCTCTTCGAGTTTTGCATTCGACAAATCAAGCTTGCCGCTGTCGATGAGGAACTCGAGGAACTGGCTGTGATGCACAACTTCGTAGTTGCCACCCATTTGCGGGTACTCGTTGGCAAGGGTGTTGAAGCAATGCGGACACTGCGTGATGATTTTCTTCACGCCCATTCCGTTGAGCGTTTCGATGTTCTGCATTGCGAGCATCTGGAAGATGTATTCGTTACCGGAACGACGTGCGGGATCGCCCGTGCACAATTCCGATGGGCCAAGAATCGAGAAGGAAATACCCGAACGCTGCAGAAGCTGCGCCATTGCTTGGGTGACCTTCTTGTTCTTGTCGTCGAACGAACCTGCGCAACCAACCCAGTAGAGGTATTCGGCTTCGAGCGGGCTTGAACCATCGAGGATCTCGATGCCTTCAAATTTCTCGGCCCAGTCACCACGGTCGGCTTGGCTCATGCCCCATGGGTTTCCGGAGTTCTCCATTGAGCGATACGCGTTGCCGAGTTCGGTCGGGAAGTTGGATTCCATGAGCGACAAGTAACGACGCATGTCGAGGATCTTGTCGAGAATTTCAATGTTGACTGGGCAAATTTCGTCGCATGCCTTGCACGAGGTGCAGGCCCATACCTCTTCGGGTGTGACTCGTTCGAAGAGAGAATTGGCGGAGATGGTGATGTCGGCAACAACACCAAGTGGTGGCGACACCTGCGGTGTTCCGGTTGCGGCCATAACTTCGCCCGACTTCAGAACGATTTCGCGAGGGTCAAGCGACTTGCCGGTTGCGTGTGCCGGGCATACCGATGTGCAACGACCACACATGGTGCAGGCATCGAGATCGAGCAATTGCTTCCAGGTGAAGTCTTCAATGGTGGAGACACCGAACGATTCGAGTTCGGTTTCCATGAGGTTTGGCATTGGCTTCATCGCACCCTTGGGGCGCTCGCGATCCTTCAGGTACATATTAAGCGGTGAGGTGAACATGTGTCGAAGCATCGTGACCGGAAGGATCACTAGGAAAGCGAAGAACGAAAGAACGTGGAGGATCCACCACACCTGATGTCCGCCAGCGAGATTCGAACTGTTCTCGATGAGCTTGGCGAGGGGCCAGCCAACAAACGACCATCTCTCAAATGACGGCATGCCAGTTTCGGCGATGCGCCATGCTTCGGTGCCGAAACCGGTAACAGTGATGGCGAGAAAGACGCCGAGGATGACGGCGTGTTCGGGCTTGGACTTGATGCGGATGCGATACGGACGCTGGACGTAGCGACGGATGATCGCCCACATGACGCCGACGAACAGGCAAAGACCAGCGAGATCACCGATGAACGAGTACGCCACGTAGACGTTGCCGTTCAGGAACTTCCAGGCCTCGGGGACCTGATGGTTGATCTCGAGAACCGTGGTGACGGCAAGCAACACCACGAACGAGAAGTAGATGAGAGAGTGCATGATGCCGGCGGCGGGATCGCGCAGCAGGGTCTGCATGTAGACGCCGGCGCGGAAATCGCCGAGGCGACGCTTGACGTTCTTCTTTGTTGTGCGACGGTCGTCAGGCTTGCCGCGAGTCCAGTTCTTGACGCGCTGACCGAACAGCACTGCTCCGTACACGAGCAGGATCGAGGTCATGACGTAGAAGGCAATCTTCAGCGAAGACGGGATGCCTCCGAACACCTCTCGCGTGACTGGCGAGTCGTCATTTTGTTGGAACACCGCCGACGCGATACCCGAAAGGGCGGTCACCATCGCGAAGGCGAGACCGATGACGAGAACGATGTGTGGGCCTTTGATCCGTTTGCGTTCCATACGGTCGCAAACCTACTCGCGCCTATGGGCGCGAAACCTCACCAGAGGGCGGTGAGAGGGGTGACGAGGGGTTCAGGATTCGTCGGTCATGCGTGCGGCAAGGTTGCGCAGCAGCTGCACGGCAAAGCCAGGTACCTCTTCAATGAGGCCGTTGAACTCACGCTGGGCGATCACGAGGACCTCCATGGCAGAGTCGGCAGTAACCGTTGCGGTGCGGACGCCGCCTGTCAGTGGTGCAAGTTCGCCGACAACGGCACCAGGGCCGAGGTTGGCCACGGTTGCACCGCCACGAGTAACGGTGGCTGAGCCGGTGACGATCACGAAGCATTCATGGCCTGGCTCGCCTTCGCGCACCAGAACCTTTCCTGCCTCAACGGAGATCTCCACCGCTGCTGCTGCCACCTGCTGAAGCTGGCGCTTGTCGCACTCTGCGAAGAGCGGAACCTGAGCCAGATGATCGAGCCATGCGTCGCGTGCCATGAGGCGAAGCATAGGGAGAACCCCGCCACTCTGCTCGTCTATTCGGCCATCGATCCTTCACGACTACGAAACACTCGGGAAACAGGCGATCCGTAGCGTGACCCTCGTGGATGTCGCCCTGCTTCGTTGGCCGCTGGAAGAAGATCGTCGTCAAGCCCTTGCGGGTCGGGGGGCTTCCCGTCTATTGCTCGTCGATGCCGACACCCCTGCGCCTGGGGCGATTGATTGTCTCGAGGACTGGATTCGCTTGCCCGCCAGTCAGGACGACATCGATGCTCGCTGTCGAGCGATTGCGGCCCGCTCATTGGTCCACAACTCGGAAACCCCAGCACTTGACCCCGACGGAGTGCTCCGGGTCGGAAGCGGCTGGGTATCGCTGCCTCCGCTTGAAGCCCGGCTCATGTCGGCATTGCTTGACCGGTTCGGCGCCGTGGTGAGTCGGGACAATCTTTCTCGAACCGGATGGCCCTCGGGCGCGCCGGGGCGCAATGCGCTCGATGTACACATGCTCCGCTTACGACGCCGGATCGCCCCATTGGGACTGGCGATCCGAACCGTTCGGTCGCGTGGCTACTTATTGGAAGCCGGCGAACTGCAGATGGTTCAGCCGGCCTGACGGGCCACGGCTTCGGCAGCGGCCTTGGCTGCTTCGGCATCGCCGAGATAGCGATCGGTCAATGCCAGTCGCTTGGTTGGCACCATCGCATCGTCAAGTTCGTAACGAATGGGCACGCCAGTGGGAAGGTTCACATCGGCGATATCGGCGTCGCTGATGGCATCGAGATGTTTGATGAGCGCTCGAAGGCTGTTGCCGTGGGCAACAACAAGAACGGTGTGGCCAGCGTGCAGGTCGGGGACGATGTCGTCGTACCAGTAGGGAAGCATGCGATCGACGACATCGGCGAGGCATTCCGAGGCAGGCAGGACGTCGGCCGGAAGTGAGGCGTAGCGCTCATCGAACCGAGGGTGACGGGGATCATCGAGTTCGAGCTTGGGCGGCGGGATGTCATAGGAACGACGCCATTCGAAGACCTGGTCTGTGCCGTACTTCTCGGTGGTTTCCTTCTTGTCCATTCCCTGCAGCGCGCCGTAGTGGCGTTCGTTGAGGCGCCACGAACGACGAACCGGAACCCAAAGCCGGTTCATGCCGTCGAGGGCGAGGTTGGCGGTGCGGATCGCCCGGACTTGCATCGAGGTATGGACCACGGTGGGCGCTACACCGGCAGTGGCCATGGCGGGCCCTGCGGCACTGGCCTCGGCCTGGCCCTGATCGGTGAGATCAGCGTCGTACCAGCCGGTGAAGAGATTTTCGAGGTTCCAGGTGCTCTGACCATGGCGCAGCAGGACGAGGGTGGAAGTCATGGTTCCAGTCTGCCCCAACGGGATCGGGGCCTTGGCCCGGTTTGGTCATCCCCGACGAGAGGTAGTTCAGAGAACTTTCAAAAAACTTTGGAATTTGGGAATGGAACGGCCCAGACCAAAGTTGTTAGTGTCACGCTCAACTTTCTTAGCGACGGCCACTCAGCCCCGCTTGGCAGTCGAGAAGTATCCCCCCGATAATCAGCATCAGAACCACAGAGAGAAGGAGCATCACCATGGCAAAGGCCGTCGGTATCGACCTCGGCACCACCAACTCGGTCGTCTCGGTACTCGAGGCGGGCGACCCGGTGGTCATCCCTAACGCAGAAGGAAGCCGCACCACGCCTTCAGTGGTCGCATTCGCAAAGAACGGCGAGGTTCTCGTCGGCGAAGTGGCCAAGCGTCAGTCCATCACCAACCCGGACCGCACCATTCGTTCGGTCAAGCGCCATATGGGCACCAACTGGACCATCGACATCGATGGCAAGGCCTATACCGCTCAGGAAATTTCTGCCCGCACACTCATGAAGCTCAAGCGCGATGCCGAGGCCTATCTCGGTGACACCGTCACTCAGGCCGTCATCACCGTGCCCGCCTACTTCGACGACGCGCAGCGCACCGCAACGAAAGAGGCCGGACAAATTGCTGGCCTTGAGGTGCTCCGCATCATCAATGAGCCGACAGCTGCAGCACTTGCGTACGGACTCGACAAAGAAACTGTCGATCAGACAATCCTCGTATTCGACCTTGGTGGCGGCACGTTCGACGTTTCGGTTCTCGAAATCGGTGACGGTGTGTTTGAAGTGAAGTCGACTCACGGCGACACCAGCCTTGGTGGCGACGACTGGGACGAGCGCATCATCAACTGGCTTGCCGACGGATTCAAGACCGCACACGGCGTCGACTTGTTGAAAGACAACATGGCGATTCAGCGTCTGAAGGAATCTGCCGAGAAGGCGAAGATCGAACTGTCACAGGTGCAGCAGACGCAGATAAATCTGCCGTTCATCACTGCAACTCCGGACGGTCCATTGCATCTCGACGAGCAACTCACCCGTGCGAAGTTCCAGGAACTCACCGCTGATCTTCTTGAGCGTTGTCGTGTTCCGTTCGAACAAGCCATTGTCGATGCTGGCCTTACGAAGGGCGATGTCGATCACGTGGTGCTTGTTGGTGGTTCAACTCGTATGCCGGCCGTTGTCGATCTCGTCAAGGAAATGACGGGTAACGATCCGCATAAGGGCGTGAACCCCGATGAGGTGGTCGCTATCGGCGCAGCCGTTCAGGCTGGTGTCCTCAAGGGCGAGGTGAAGGATGTTCTCCTTCTCGATGTCACACCGCTTTCTCTTGGTATCGAAACCAAGGGTTCGGTTATGACCAAGCTCATTGAGCGCAACACCACAATTCCGACTCGTCGTACCGAGGTGTTCACCACTGCGGAAGACAATCAGCCGTCGGTCGAGATCAACGTGCTCCAAGGCGAACGCGAAATGGCGCAATTCAACAAGTCACTCGGCAAGTTCCAACTCGTCGATCTTCCGCCCGCACCTCGAGGTGTGCCGCAGATCGAAGTCACCTTCGACATCGATGCAAACGGCATTGTGCATGTGTCGGCGAAGGATCGTGCGACCAATAAGGAACAGTCAATGACCATTACCGGTCAGTCCTCGCTTAGCAAGGACCAGATCAATCAGATGGTGAAAGATGCCGAAGCGCACGCAGCTGAAGATGCAAAGCGTCGCGAAGAAGCCGACACTCGCAACAGTGCCGACACGCTCGTCTACCAAACAGAGAAGTTGCTCAAAGATCAGGGCGACAAGATCTCTGAAGACGAGAAGGCATCGGTTGAGTCCAAGTTGGCCGACCTCAAGACCGCACTTGCGGGTACCGATGGTGAAGCCATCAAGGTGGCAACCGAATCGCTCATGACTGCAAGCCAGGACTTCACTCAGAAGCTGTATGAACAGGCTGCGGCTGAAGAGTCAGCTTCTGGTGGAGCCGCAACGAGCTCGGCACCGAACGACGACGAGGTCGTCGATGCCGAGATCGTCGATGACGAAGGCAAGTGACCGTGTCAGGTGACGGAGAGGTCTCGGAAGAGGCCTCTCCGACTGACGACGAACTGCTTGAAGCAGCAGCCGGTGGCGAACAAGGTTTCGAAGTACCCGATGCCACTGGTGAAGTTGATGTTGCTGCGCTCGTTGCTGAACGCGACGAGTTCCGCGACACGATGCTGCGAGTCAAGGCCGAGTTCGATAATCACCGCAAACGCGTTGCTCGCGAGCAAGAAGAACTGCGTGAGCGCGCCAACGAGAATCTGGCCGAGAAACTGCTCGTGGTTCTTGATGCGTGCGAAGCCGCGATCGGACACGGATCAACCGATGTCGAACCGATCGCGAAGATGCTCGCCGATTTGCTCGGAAGCGAAGGCTTAGTGCGACTGACACCAGCCAACGAGCCGTTCGATCCGAATCTGCACGATGCAGTGATGCATGAAGAAGGTGACGGTGGCGAACCGATCGTGATCGAGACGCTCCGCACTGGGTATCAATGGAAAAGCAGGGTGTTACGCCCAGCGATGGTGAAGGTCAAGGGTTAGCAAGTGGCTCCACAGCGCGAGTGGTTCGACAAGAACTACTACGAAGTCCTCGGTGTGTCGGAAACGGCGGCACCGAAGGACATCACGCGCGCGTACCGGAAGTTGGCTCGGGAGTTTCACCCCGATGCCAACCCCGGTAACGCTGCTGCAGAAGACAAGTTCAAGGAAATCTCCGGGGCCTACGACGTTGTTGGCGATGAAACCAAGCGTGCCGAGTACGACGAGGTTCGTCGTCAAGGTCCGATGGGTGGCATGGGATTCGGTGGTGGGCGCAGCGGTGGTGGGTTCAACCCTGGTGCCGGCGGCTTCAATTACGAGGGCGCTGATCTTGGCGATCTGCTTGGTGGCATGTTCGGTGGCGGCGGCCGACGCGGTCGCCAAAACCAAACTCGTGGTCGCGCACCGCAACGCGGAGCCGACCTCGAGGCAACACTCCGGATGTCGTTCCGTGAAGCGTTCACCGGTATGGAAACTGCGCTTCACCTCACGAGTGATTTGCCGTGCGGAACGTGTAGCGGTTCTGGTGCAAAGCCAGGTACTGCGCCAACGATGTGTCAGCACTGTCGTGGAAGCGGCGTCTCCGACGACAACCAGGGCATGTTTTCGTTCTCTTCACCGTGTCCCGTGTGCGGCGGCGCTGGTTCAGTGATCACGTCACCGTGCGGGACTTGTCGCGGTAGTGGTATCGAAAAGCGAGCGCGCGAAGTCAAGGTTCGTATTCCTGCCGGTGTCGACGACGGTCAACGCATCAAGTTGAAGGGACGCGGTGGCGCCGGTCGAAACGGCGGCGAAATCGGCGACCTCTATGTGATCGTGCATGTGGATGGCGACGACATCTTTGGACGTGACGGAAAGAATCTGACCATCAATGTTCCGGTGACATTTTCCGAAGCAACACTGGGCACAAAGCTCACTGTTCCGACGCTCGATGGCAATCCCGTCACGCTCAAGATTCCCGCGGGCACTCCCACCGGAAAAGTCTTCCGAGTAAAGGGCCGCGGTGTTGCAACAAAGAAGGTCACTGGCGATCTTCTCGTCACAGTGCAGGTCGATGTTCCTACGAAGATCACAAAAGAACAACGCGACGCGCTCGAAGCTATGGCCGCAGCATTTCCCGCCGCTCCTCGCGACTACTTGGGAGTCTGATTATGAGTCCAATGTCTGATTCCAACGCACAACTGCGAGCGGTCTACATCATCTCGGTAGCCGCAGAACTTGCAGGCGTGCATCCGCAAACACTTCGCATTTACGAGCGCAAAGGTTTGCTTGAACCGGCGCGCACCACCGGTGGTTCGCGTCGCTACAGCCAGGCTGATATCGATCACCTGCGTCGTATTCAAGAACTCACTGACGAAGGTTTGAATCTCGCTGGTGTGAAGAAAGTTCTTGCGCTTGAAGCGCATATCGCGGCGCTTGAGTCGGCGCTCATTCAGTCTCGGGTGGAGATGTCAGTAGCTGTCGAAGAAACGCATCGCTCCTACCGACGCGATTTGGTTCCTCTTCGGCAATCGGTGGCTCCGTTTGGGAATGCCGCCGAGGTCCTGCGCCGATTATCTCAGCAGTAACGTCTTCGAGGTGGTGGCACCTGCTGAAGATATCGAGAACTCGGTTGAGAGCGGCGATGCCGGGAGGCTCACGAGCAATGAACGCAACTGGGCGCGTCTCGGCACGCTTGTTGCCGTTGTTGTCTTCTGGCTGATTGCAACCTGTTTTCAGCCTTGGAATCTCTTCGACAAAGGCCCCTACACCACCGATTTTTATGATGCGCAGGCGCGGGCGCTTGTGCATGGTCGTCTCGATGTGCCCGCGAACGTTGCTGGCATCGAAGGCTTTGAAATTGACGGCAAGACGCAGATCTATTTCGGCATCGGACCGGCAATCATGCGGTTGCCGTTCTCTGGAGTTTCTGATGTCTTTGATCGCCGTCTTTCGCTGCTGAGCGAATTGCTGGCGCTGAGCGTGCTCGGCCTCGCTGCAGCACGATTGCTCAAGCGCGCCAAGTCGTTGGTGGCGAACGCACCCGAAGGGTCAGCGTGGTGGTTCGGCGCATTCGCTGTTGTCGCCACGTTGGGAACACCATTGTTGTTTTTCGCCTCTCGCGCACTCGTGTATCACGAGGCGGAATTATGGGGAGCGGCAGCTGGCCTCGCTGGACTCGATCTCGTGATTCGCTGGTGGCGAGTACCGACGCGACGACATCTCATTGAGGCAGTAGCGCTTGCCACATTCGCGCTTTCTTGTCGACCGTCAACGGGAGCGGCCCCAGCATTGGCATTGGGACTGTTCGGACTGGCGATCGCCTGGAAACGGCAATGGAAACGTTCGTTG
>FLOH01001165.1_pt1 | contig 42786 bp, 33 predicted proteins | sample 756751 | NCBI WGS metagenome assembly FLOH01 (sample SAMEA4026879, study PRJEB14308) | marine metagenome | biome: coastal water; material: water | depth 74 m
ACTAATAATTTCAGAATCTACAAAATTACCTTTGTCTGTTTTATTAGTAGTTATAAACTTACCATTTATATTTATGGCATACTCTACCATAAGTAAACAGTTTGCTTTACGGAGCATTATAGCGATTTTCTTATTGGCAATTTTTGTGCATTTTGTACCATTTCCAATTATTACCGATGATAAATTGTTAATTGCGGTTTTTGGTGGTTTCTTTTTAGGAATGGGAATTGGTTTAGCAATTCGTGGAGGTTCAGTTATTGATGGAACTGAAGTTTTAGCAGTTTTTATAAGTCGAAAAACAGCATTAACAATTGGTGACATCATCTTAATATTTAATATTCTTATTTTTGGAGTTGCTGCCTATGTATTTTCAGTAGAAATTGCTTTGTATGCTATTTTAACTTATTTAGCAGCATCAAAAACAGTAGATTTTATAGTTTCAGGTATTGAAGAATATGTTGGTGTCACCATAATTTCAGATAAAAATGAAGATATTAGATTGGCTATTATTGAAAATATGGGAAGAGGTTGTACTATTTATTCAGGTAAACGAGGTTTTGGTAAGCGCGGAGATGTGCTAAAATCAACAGATATACTTTATACACTTATAACTAGGTTAGAATTAGCCAAACTTCATACTGAAATTGATAAAATAGATAAAGAAGCTTTTATTGTAATGCATAGTATAAAAGATGCAAAAGGTGGAATGATAAAGAAAAGACCTCTAAAATAAATAAAAACTCTTTTAATTATGAATACAGATGAAATAAAACAAAACCTGTCTGATGAAATTTTAAAAACGGAAGACCTTATTAAAGAATATAAAGAATTAACAAAACCTATTGAGCCAGATTGTGCAATTGGGAGAGTTTCTCGCATGGATGCTATTAATAATAAAAGTGTGATGGAAGCATCTTTGAGACAAGCTGAAAGTAAATTAAGAAACTTGAAACGTGTTTTTTCTCAATTGGGAAGTGATGAATTTGGAATTTGTTTAAAGTGCAAACAGCCAATTCCATTAGGAAGAATTTTAATTAGGCCTGAAAGTTTATTTTGCGTGAATTGTGCGCAATAAAAAAGGCTGCTAAGAAATTAAAATTTATCAGCAACCTTTTATCGTATTCAAAATGATTTTTTACAGACCGAAAGCTTTTTTTATGTTGTCTACATAATCTAATTTTTCCCAAGTAAATAGCTCAACATCAATTGTTTTTTTAGTACCATCAACATTTTCAAATGTTTTAGTAATTGTTGTATTTTCACGACCCATATGCCCGTAAGCAGCAGTTTCTAAATACATTGGTTGTCTTAACTTTAAGCGTTCTTCAATAAATGCAGGGCGCATATCAAATAATTTTTCAACAACTTCAGCAATTTCACCATCCGATTTATCAACATTTGATGTTCCGTAAGTATTTACATAAATTCCCATAGGCTCAGCAACACCGATTGCATAAGAAACCTGGATTAAAATTTCATCAGCAACTCCAGCAGCAACAATGTTTTTTGCAATATGACGTGTTGCATATGCTGCACTTCTATCTACTTTACTTGGATCTTTACCAGAGAAAGCACCACCACCGTGAGCCCCTTTTCCTCCGTAAGTGTCAACAATAATTTTTCTTCCGGTTAAACCAGTATCACCGTGAGGTCCACCAATTACAAATTTACCAGTTGGATTTACGTGATACACAATATTATCATTAAATAATGCTTTTAAAGAAGCAGGTAATTTTGCAATTACTCTTGGAATTAAAATAGTAATAACATCACTTTTAATTTTAGCCAACATTTTAGTGTCATCTGGACCAAAATCATCGTGTTGTGTGGAAACAACAATATCTTTAATTCTAAAAGGTACATTATCATCAGTATATTCAATAGTAACCTGACTTTTAGAATCAGGTCTTAAATAAGTGATATCCTTATTTTCTCTTCTTAATTCAGCAAGTTCAACTAATATTTTGTGGCTTAAATCTAAAGCCAACGGCATGTAATTTTCAGTTTCGTTAGTTGCATAACCAAACATCATTCCTTGGTCACCTGCACCTTGTTGTTCTTTAGTTTCTCTATCAACACCTTGGTTAATATCTTGACTTTGTTCATGAATTGCAGAAAAAACTCCACAAGAATTTCCATCAAACATATATTCACTTTTTGTATAACCAATTTTATTGATTACATCTCTTGCTATTTTTTGAACATCTAAATATGTTTTAGATTTCACTTCTCCAGCCAAAACAACTTGGCCAGTAGTTACAAGTGTTTCGCAGGCAACTTTTGAATTTTTATCAAATGCTAAAAAATTATCAACTAAAGCATCTGAAATTTGATCAGCAACTTTATCTGGATGTCCTTCTGAAACAGATTCGGATGTAAATAAATATGACATAATTTTAATTTATTAATTTAAATTAAAGGAAAATTAAGGTGATTGCTTTGGTCGCTATAAGAAGTAAATAATTACTGCTTTAGCATTTTTTAATGAGGTTGCAATCAGTTCAAATTTTTCCTCGAGTTATTTTCGAGTACAAAGTTATAAAAAATTAAAACCTAAATAGCAATTTAGTCTTAAATAATTCATAAAAATGTTTGTAAGGTCTTGATAAGAATTCCGATGAAGAAAATTAAAAACCATTTTTATTATGAAGAAGATAGTAATATTTTTATTTAGTTTAGTGTTCATTATGAGTTGTTCTAAAAGTGATGATATGCAAATCGTTATAGAGCAAATGGAAGGAGATGTTGTGATTGATGATATGAATTCTAACACATTTTTAATGGGTGATTTTATTGCTAGAGCACATCCAACTTCAGGAAAAACAGCTGTAAATTCTGATGAAACAATATTAACTTTTACCAATTTTAAAACTGATAATGGTCCAAAGTTGTTAGTTTATTTATCTACAGATGCTAATGCTACTGAATTCATTAATCTTGGAGGTTTAAAAGGTATTTTGGGTGATTTTACTTATATAATTCCAACAAATATCGATTTGGAAAAATTTAAAATAGTGAATATTTGGTGTGTAGATTTTTCAGTAAGTTTTGGTACTGCTGAATTAAAAAAATAATTTTTTAGTTGCGTATTAAAAAAATGTAATTACATTTGCAGCAACAAAAAGATAAAAAATGACAATTAAATTGAACAATATGTGTGGTATGATGTGTAAAAATTACGTTGAGGATACTATTGTTTAAAATCTAATAATATATAACAAATAGAAACCTCTGAATTATCAGAGGTTTTTTATTTTAAAAGAATAACTAAAATGAATTTAAATTTCCATAAAAGTATGTGTAACCTAATGATAATGTGTATGCAAATGATGTGTAGCACAATGAAACGGTATTGCCTAAAATAAATGGAATAATAAAAATCGAAAAGATTTAAGTCCCTTTGGTAATATCAAAATACCAAAGGGACTTTTTTTATTTCAAAAACTAGAATAAAACATAAAAAATATAATTATGAGTACTCAAAAAATAGCAACACAAGCATTACACGCAGGACACGACACAACTAAAACAGGAGGAACAAGAGCAGTTCCAATTTATCAAACATCATCGTATGTTTTTAATGATACAGAACATGCGGCAAACTTATTTTCATTAAAAGAATTAGGATTTATCTATACAAGATTAAACAATCCAACTAACGATATTTTACAACAACGTTTGGCAGCCATTGAAGGAGGAATAGGAGCAGTTGTTTTTGCTTCAGGAACTTCGGCAATTTCTACAGGTTTATTAACTTTGCTAAAATCAGGTGATCATATTGTAGCTTCAAGTAGTTTGTATGGAGGAACATTTACCTTGTTAAATGTTACGTTACCAAGATTGGGAATTACAACTACTTTTGTAGATGCATCAAATCCAGAAAATTTCAAGAAAGCTGTTCAAAATAATACAAGAGCCTTTTTTGTTGAATCTTTAGGAAATCCAAAATTAGATGTCTTGGATTTAGAAGCAATTGCTGAACATTCTAAAGCAGCTGGAGTGCCATTTATTGTTGATAATACTGTTGCAAGTCCGGCTTTATTAAACCCTATTAAGCACGGAGCAAATTTGGTAATTCATTCATTAACCAAATATATTGGCGGACAAGGAAACTCTTTAGGTGGCGCCATTATTGATGCGGGAACTTTTGATTGGACCAATGGAAAATTTCCTGAATTTACGGAGCCTTCAGCTGGATATCACGGTCTTGTTTACAGTGATGCTTTAGGAGCAGCAGCTTTTACGTTTAAATTAATTTTAGAAGGTTTGCGTGATTTTGGAGGAGCTTTAAGTCCATTTAACGCATTTCAAATTATTCAAGGGTTAGAAACATTGCCAGTGCGTATCAAACAACACAGTGCAAATGCCTTAGAATTAGCACAATGGTTAGAAAGTAGAGAGGAAGTTGCTTGGGTAAATTACCCAGGTTTAGAAAGTAATAAATACAATGTCTTGGCTAAAAAATATTTACCAAAGGGTCAAAGCGGACTAGTTACTTTTGGTGTAAAAGGAGGTTTTGAGGCTGCTAAAAAGGTTACGGATGCTACTCAACTGTTTTCGTTATTGGCTAATATAGGAGATACAAAATCATTAATAATTCACCCTGCAAGTACAACACATCAACAATTAACAGTTGAGCAACAGTCTGCAGCTGGAGTGACACAAGATTTAATTAGACTGTCAGTAGGAATTGAAGATATTGAAGATTTAAAGCAAGATTTACATGAGGCTTTTAAAGCAATTTCGGAATTGGCAATATAGATTTGTCATTCCTGCGAAGGCAGGAATCTATAATTAACAAAATTCAAAAAAAAGTTATTTAAATAGAAAACAATTGTTTAGAAAAAAATTATTGTGTTAATTTGCAGCTTAGTTCATAAACTTATTGACTATTGTTATCAAGAAAGGCAGAGGGAATAGACCCTGTGAAGCCTTAGCAACCCTTTATTTATAAAGAAGGTGCTAAATTCTACCCATTTTGGATAGATAACGAATCGCAATTACCTTTTGGTAATTTTTGCATTTTTTCATGACAATTTTTATTTAAGTATACCTACCAAACAATTTTGGTTATTGATAATTTATAAATATTAATTGATGAATCTATTACAATACATAACGGTAAATAACTTCATTTCTGAAAAAGGAATAGCTAATAATGCTATTACACTTTCATACCAAGTGTTTGGTAAAAAATTGCATACGGCTCCAATCGTGTTAGTAAATCATGAGCTAACTGGAAATTCTGATGTGGCAGGAGAATATGGGTGGTGGAAAGATGTAGTTGGTGAAAATAAAGTTATTGATACTGAAAAATATACAATTTTGGCCTTCAATATTCCTGGAAATGGATATGATGGTTTTGTGATTGAAAATTACAAGGATTTTGTAGCAAGAGATATAGCTCAACTATTCTTAATTGGCCTTGAAAAGCTAAATATTAAAGAATTATTTGCAATTGTTGGAGGTTCTTTGGGAGGTGGAATTGCTTGGGAAATGGCTGTGTTAAATCCAGTGATTACAAAACATTTAATTGCTGTTGCAACTGATTGGAAATCGACTGATTGGCTGATTGCTAACTGTCAAATTCAAGAACAATTTTTATCAAATTCAAGCAATCCTGTGCACGATGCTCGTATGCACGCGATGTTATGTTACAGAACTCCAGAATCTTTTAAAGAGCGTTTTCAACGTTCAAAAAATGAAGATTTGGAAATTTTTAATGTTGAGAGTTGGTTATTGCATCATGGAAATAAATTGCAAGAACGATTTCAATTATCAGCTTATAAACTAATGAATCAATTATTAAAAACTATTGATGTTACTAAAGGAAGAACAGAAAATGTATTAGATGCAATTAAAGCAAATATTCATATTATAGGAGTAAACTCAGATTTATTTTTTTCTGCTGAAGAGAACAAAGAAACACAAAAGCAATTAGCGTTATTAAACCCAAATGTTACTTATAACGAAATTAATTCTGTTCACGGACACGATGCTTTTTTAATAGAATACGAGCAATTGGAAAAAATAATAGCGCCAATATTTAATAAAAATTTTAAGAATAACAACATGAAGGTAGTAAAGTTTGGAGGAAAATCTTTGGCAAATGGTATTGGGTTAGAGAGTGCTTTAGCTATTATTAAAACCAAAATTAAGAATGGGGAGAAAATAGCTGTTGTTGTTTCTGCCAGAGGAAAAACGACAGATCATTTAGAATCTATTTTAGAGAAAGCAAAGAAAAATTTACCTTTTTTAGAAGAGTTTGAAAACCTTAAAAATTATCAAACTAAAATTGATGATACAGTTAATTTAAAGGAAGAATTTAAATTGTTAGATGAAATTTTTAGAGGTGTTAATTTATTGGGAGATTATAGTGCAAAAGTAAAAGATCAGGTGCTTTCCCAAGGAGAAATTTTGTCGGGTAAAGTGATTACACATTTGTTAAACAAACAAGGTGTTAAAGCTAATTTTGTAGATTCACGTTTATTAATAAAAACAAATGATCAATTTGGATCGGCTCAACCATTTGAAGGTGTTTCAGAAGATAATGTAATAGCTCATTTCAAAAAAATTAATGGAGATACTACTCAAATCATAACCGGTTTTATTGGCTCTAATTTACAAGGTGAAACTACAACTTTAGGAAGAAATGGGAGTAATTATTCTGCGGCCTTATTTGCTAATTTTTTAAATGCTGAAGAGTTTCAGAATTACACGCATTTAAACGGAATTTACACTGCAAACCCTGATTTTGTTTCAACTTCAAAAAAAATAGAAAAACTTTCTTATCAGGAAGCAAATGAAATGGCAAATTTTGGAACAGATATTTTACATGCGAAGACTATTATTCCACTCATTGAAAAAAATATTCCATTGCGTATTTTAAACACTTTTGACTCCGATAATTCAGGAACTTTAATAGGCTCAGAAACTGAAAGAGGAGGAATTAAATCTTTGTCAATTCAAGAAAATGTATGTCTGGTAAATTTTATTGGTAGAGGTTTATTGGGTAAAGTAGGTGTTGATGGACGAATTTTTAGTGCGTTAGGAAAAGAAGATATTAATGTTAGTATCATTTCTCAAGGCTCATCAGAACGTGGTATCGGTTTTATTGTTGATGCAAAAAATGGGTATAAAGCAAAAATTGTGTTAGAAAACGAGTTTAAAAACGAGTTTCAAAGTAAAGATGTAAGTCAAATATTTATTACGGAAGATGTTTCGGTAATATCCATTATTGGTCAAAGTTTATATTCATTTAATCAGCCTTATAGCGCGTTAATAAAAAATAGGATTACACCAATTTTAATTAATAATACAGTAACTGGTGAAAATGTTTGTTTGGTGGTTAAAAAATCCGATTTACGGAAAGCTGCGAATGTAATACATGGTGAAATATTTGGAGTCTCAAAAAATATTAACATTGCCATTTTTGGAAAAGGCTTGGTTGGAGGTACTTTAATTGAACAAATTTTTAAAAGTCAGGAAACTATTTTAAAACGTAAAAACATAAAATTAAATATTTTTGCAGTTGCAAACTCAGCAAAAGTATTGCTGAATCAAAATGGAATTACAACCAACTGGGAAGAAGACTTTGACACTAATTCATTAAAAAATTATACTATTAATGATGTTATTAGTTTTGCCGAAAAAAATCATTTAGAAAATTTAATAGCAATTGATAATACTGCAAGTGATCAATTTATTAAAAATTATCTGGAACTAGTAGAAAACGGATTCGATTTAATTTCATCTAATAAAATTGCAAATACAGTTAGTTACAATGATTATAAAGAACTACGTGAAAAAATAAAAGAAAACAAAAAATCATATTTATACGAAACCAATGTAGGTGCCGGATTACCATTGATTGAAACCATAAAATTATTACATGATTCAGGTGAAAATATCACAAGAATACGTGGTGTTTTTTCGGGCTCATTAAGTTATTTATTTAATAATTTTTCAATTCAAGATAAGCCATTTAGTGCAATTTTACAAGAAGCAATTGCCTGTGGATATACAGAGCCAGATCCTCGTGAAGATTTATGTGGTAATGACGTTGGACGTAAATTGTTAATTCTAGCACGTGAACTAGATTTACAAAATGAGTTTGAGGATGTAGCTATTGAGAATTTAATACCTAAAAATTTAAGAGAAGGCAATGCCAGCGATTTTTTAAGTAAATTAGATGCAATGGATGCTTATTTTCAGAATATAAAAGAGAACCAGAAAGAGAACCATGTGTTAAGGTATATTGGTGATCTTTCTGGAAATTTACAAGAAGATAAAGGGAATTTGGAAGTGAATTTAGTTTCTGTTCCAAGAAATAGTGCCTTAGGCCAAATACAAGGAGCTGATGCTATATTTGAAATATACACAGAATCCTATGGTGAAAAACCGTTGGTAATTCAAGGTGCTGGTGCCGGTGCAGCGGTAACAGCTCGTGGAGTTTTTGGCGATATTTTAAGATTGGCAGATAAAAATTAAGAAGTACATTATTCTGAAATTTAGTTATAAAAATTAAAAGATAAAAATAACATCATGAGCAAAAATCATTTTGAAACCGAAGCTATTAGAACACAGTTAGAACGTTCACAATTCCAAGAACATTCAACACCGTTGTACCTTACTTCAAGTTTTGTATTTGAAGATGCTGAAGAAATGAGAGCAGCGTTTTCGGAAGAAAATCAGCGTAATATTTATTCTCGTTTTAGTAATCCAAATACGACAGAATTTGTTGAAAAAGTGGTGCAAATGGAAGGGGCAGAAGATGGTTATGCCTTTGCAACAGGAATGGCTGCAGTTTTTTCAACATTTGCGGCTTTGTTAAGTAGTGGAGATCATATAGTTTCGGCTCGCTCCGTTTTTGGTTCAACACATACTTTGTTTACCAAATATTTTCCAAAATGGAATATTGAGACTTCGTATTTTGATATTAATAGACCTGAAGAAATTGAAAGTTTAATTCAACCTTCAACCAAAATTCTATATGCAGAATCTCCAACAAATCCAGGAGTAGATATTATTGACTTAGAATTGTTAGGTGAGATTGCTAAAAAGCACAATTTATTACTAGTAATAGACAATTGTTTTGCAACACCTTATATTCAGCAACCCATTAAATTTGGTGCGGATTTGGTGATACATTCTGCTACAAAATTAATGGACGGGCAAGGTCGTGTTTTAGGAGGTGTTGTAGTTGGAAAATTAGAATTAGTACGTGAAATATATTTATTTTCTCGGAATACTGGTCCAGCTTTATCTCCCTTTAATGCCTGGATTTTATCTAAAAGTTTAGAAACTTTAGCTATAAGAGTTGAAAAACATTGTGAAAACGCTTTAAAATTAGCTGAATTTTTAGAAAATCATGCTGAAGTTACAAAAGTGAAATACCCATTTTTAAAGTCACATCCACAGTTTGAAATAGCCAAAAAGCAAATGAAATTAGGCGGAAATATCATTGCAATAGAAGTAAAAGGTGGGTTAGAAGCAGGAAAAAAGTTTTTAAATGCCATTAAAATGTGTTCGTTATCTGCCAATTTGGGAGATACAAGAACTATTGTAACGCATCCAGCTTCTACAACACACAGTAAATTATCAGAAAAAGAGCAATTAGCAGCAGGAATAACTCCTGGCTTGGTTCGTGTTTCTGTTGGTTTAGAACATATTTCAGATATAGTTCAGGACATCAATCAGGCGTTAACTAAATAAATTTCGAAAATTTCTTTAAAAATTAAATTTTAAGGCTTACTTTCTTTAATTTTAGAAGTCTATTAAATTGGTAGAGTAATAAAAAACATGTATTTTTGACACTTGTAAAAGAATAAATAAAAATGATATTAGAACAAATATTAACTTCAAAAAATGAGAAGCCTGAAAAAAGTTTTGAAGTTGTTAAAAATTCAGAAAAAGCAACACGTAGTATAGTTAAAGCTATAAGCTGGAGAATGGTTGGCACAATAGATACCATTTTAATATCTTGGCTTGTAACTGGAAAAATTGCTTTGGCATTATCAATTGGCTTGATTGAAGTTGTGACTAAAATGGTGTTATACTTCTTTCATGAGAGAGTTTGGAATTTAATAAAATGGGGAAAACATTAAACTTTAAAAGATGAAAAATTTAAATATAAATCAAATTAATAAAGATTTACAAGATAAATCCCCAGCTGAAATTGTTGCTTGGGCTTTAAGTATTGCAAAATCACCTTTAGTTACTACAAATTTCAGGCCTTATGAGGTTGCAATTTTAAATGTTTGTATAGAAGTAAAAAAAGATTTGAAAGTTATTTGGTGCGATACTGGTTATAACACACCTCAAACCTATAAACATGCAAATGAGTTGATTGATAGATTGGGTTTAAATGTTCATTTATATGTGCCAAAACAAACAGCAGCTCATAGAGATGCTACAATTGGAATCCCTCAAATAGAAGACCCTTTGCACAAATTGTTTACTGAACAAGTAAAATTGGAGCCTTTTAATAGAGCCATGAAAGAACACTTGCCTGATGTTTGGTTTACAAATTTAAGAAAAGGGCAAACAGCTTTTAGAAGTAGCATAGATATAGTATCTATGAGTAAAGATGGATTGTTAAAAGTAAGTCCGTTTTATCACTGGACAGATGAACAATTAGATGTTTATTTAGTAGAAAATAAATTACCAAACGAGTTTAAATATTTTGATCCAACAAAAGTATTGGAAAACAGAGAATGTGGTTTGCATTCCTAAAATTATAAAAAATGACAGAGAAATTACATATTAACGCATTGGAGAATGAAGCAATTTATATTTTTAGAGAGGTTGCAGCACAATTTGAAAAACCAGTATTATTATTTTCTGGTGGAAAGGATTCTATAACATTGGTTAGATTAGCTCAAAAAGCATTTTATCCAGCAAAAATCCCTTTTCCTTTAATGCATATTGATACAGGACATAATTTTCCTGAAACAATTGAATTTCGTGATCGATTGGTAGAAGAATTAGGTGTTGAATTGATTGTTAGAAATGTACAAGATAGTATAGATCAAGGAAAAGTGAAAGAAGAGTCTGGAAGGTATTCAAGTAGAAATATGTTGCAAACAACTACACTTTTAGATGCCATTGAAGAATTTAAATTTGATGCTTGTATAGGTGGAGCAAGAAGAGATGAAGAAAAAGCAAGAGCTAAAGAGCGTATCTTTTCAGTACGTGATGATTTTGGTCAGTGGGATGAAAAAAACCAACGCCCAGAACTATTTGATATGCTAAATGGAGATATTGATTTAGGTCAAAATGTACGTGTTTTTCCAATTTCAAACTGGACAGAATTAGATGTTTGGACGTATATTCAAAATGAAGATTTAGAAATTCCTTCTATCTATTTTGCGCATAAACGAGATATTTTTGTTCGTGACGGACTTATTTGGACCGCTTCAGAACATGTCTATAAAGATGAGGAAGAAGTTGTTGAAGAACGTATGGTTCGTTTTAGAACAGTGGGAGATATGAGTTGTACTGCAGCTGTAGATTCTTACGCAGCTACTATAAGTGAAGTAGTCGCAGAAATTAGAGATTCAAGTATTTCAGAACGTGGCGCTAGAATTGATGATAAACGATCTGAAGCAGCCATGGAAAAGCGTAAACAACAAGGGTATTTTTAATTAAATAAAAAAGTATCAAGTATCAGGTATTATGTAGCAAATACAAGATATTAAACGGAAAAAAAATACTTGCTACTTGATACCAAATACAAGATACAAAGAATAAAAAATGGAAGTTTTAAAAATAGCAACAGCAGGAAGTGTAGATGATGGGAAAAGTACTTTAATTGGACGATTATTGTATGATACAAAATCGTTAACTAGTGATAAATTAGAAGCCATTGAACGCAGTAGCAAACAAAAAGGATACGATTATTTAGATTTTTCTTTAGCAACAGATGGTTTAGTTGCAGAACGTGAACAAGGAATTACAATTGATGTAGCACATATTTATTTTTCAACAGCTACAAAAAGTTATATAATAGCGGATACTCCAGGTCACGTTGAGTATACTCGTAATATGGTTACAGGAGCTTCAACATCTCAAGTAGCAATTATTTTAATTGATGCTAGGCATGGGGTAATAGAACAAACATTTCGTCACTTTTTCATCAATAATTTATTAAGAATTAAAAATGTAATTGTTGCGGTAAACAAAATGGATTTAGTTGATTTTTCAGAAGAAAGATACAACGAAATTAAAACTGATTTTCAAAAATTGGTTGATAAAAGTGATTATGAAGATCAGAGTATTACATTTATTCCGGTAAGTGCTTTAAAAGGTGATAATGTGGTTGAAAAATCAACATCAATGAATTGGTTTAAAGGCCAAACATTGTTAGAGCATTTGGAAAAAATAGACACTAAAGATGTTTATAATAGAGGAAGAGTACGTTTTCCAGTGCAATATGTTATTCGTCCGAAAACAGATGAATTTCACGATTATAGAGGATATGCAGGGAAAGTTTATGGAGGTGAAATTAAAGTTGGAGATGAAGTTGTTGTGTTACCTTCTGAAACAAGAAGTAAAGTAAAGGAAATTTATTTTTATGATAAAAAGTTTGAAACTGCTGCACGTAGATCTTCTATAACGTTAACATTAGAGGATAACGTAAATGTGAGTAGAGGAGATATGATTGTAAAAGTTGATGAATTACCAAAAATTCAAAAGCAATTGACAGCAACTATCTCTTGGATGGATGCGAAGGATTTAGTTACAGGTTCTAAATATGTTTTGCAACACGGTGTTCATAAAGTTTTAGCAAAAGTAAGCGCTATACATCATAAAATTGAAACAGATTTTTCTGGTGTGAAAGAAGGTGTTTCAAGCTTGCAAATGAATGATATAGCTTCAGTTTCATTTCAATTAAATAAACCAATCTTTTTCGATTCTTTTAAAGAACACAGAACCAATGGAGCATTTATTTTAATAGATCCGCAAACTAATAATACAGCAGGTGCAGGGTTTATTGAATAAGTAAAACACTAAAAATCAAAGATATATAATTAATAAAAGCTCATAGTTTCTTATGGGCTAGGGATACTATTACTACTAACTAAAAAAAATCAAAATAGCATGCAAAGCTTTAGAAGCGAGATCGAAAATCCGATCGTCGCAAGGGATATTATTGACCTAGAAAAAAAGATAAGTTTATTTTACGAAGGAAAAATTGACGAGGCAAGATTCAGAAGTTTACGTTTAGCACGTGGAGTTTATGGACAACGTCAATTTGGTGTTCAAATGATTCGTATTAAATTGCCTTATGGGAAATTAACGAGTGAACAACTGCATAGAATTGCAAATGTTTCTGATGAATATTCTAGAGGAAGATTGCACATAACTACACGTCAAGATATTCAAATTCACCATGTAAGTTTAGACAGAACTCCTGAACTTTGGGCTGAATTAGAAAAAGATGATATTACGTTGCGTGAAGCCTGTGGAAATGCAGTTAGAAATGTAACAGCAAGTGAAACAGCAGGAATTGATAAAGATGAACCTTTTGATGTTTCACCTTATGCACATGCGGTTTTTGAATTCTTTTTAAGAAATCCTATTTGTCAGGAATTGGGAAGGAAATTCAAAATTTCATTTTCAGGTACAGATAAAGATACTGCACTCAGTTTTATGCACGATTTAGGTTTTATAGCCAAAATAAAAAATGGAGAAGTTGGTTTTAAAATAATGATTGGTGGAGGTTTAGGTTCACAAGCAAGATTAGCAGATGTGTTATCTGAATTTGTTGCTGCTGATAAAATTATTCCAATCACAGAAGCAGTTTTACGTGTATTCGACAGATTTGGAGAGCGTTCAAAAAGAGCAAAAGCCAGATTGAAATTCTTAGTTAAAGATATTGGTCTTAATGCTTTTATAAAGCTTGTTGAAGAAGAGCAAAAAGCACTGTCTGTGACTTCACTTCCAATTAATACAACTGCTTTTGATGCTGAAATAGAGGTGCCTCATGTTAAAATTCCTTCAGTAATAATTAAAGATACTAAAGCATTTGAATTGTGGAAATCTACCAATGTAATTGAACAAAAACAAGCAGGTGTAAGTGCAATTGGTATTAAAGTTCATTTGGGAGATTTTTACACAGATAAAGCAAGAGTTTTAGCTGATTTGGTAAAAAAATATGCAGGAAATGAAATTCGTTTATCATTACGTCAAAACATATTAATTCGTCATGTGAAAAATGAATTATTACCATTTTTCTATGTTGAATTACAAAAGTTGGGGTTTGATGATGCAGGTTATGAAAGTACTTTGGATATTACTTCTTGTCCGGGAACAGATACTTGTAATTTAGGTATTGCAAGTAGTACAGGAGTTTCGGCTGAGTTGGAGAGAGTATTGAAAAGTGAGTTTCCTCAGTACGTAAATAACAAAGAGATTACCATAAAAATTAGTGGTTGTATGAATTCCTGTGGGCAACATACTATGGCGCATATTGGTTTTCAGGGAATGTCAATTAAACTAGGAAATTATGTTGCTCCAGCATTACAAGTGCTATTAGGTGGTAGTGTTTTAGGAAATGGAGCTGGAAGAATTTCAGATAAAGTATTGAAAATACCTAGTAAAAGAGGGCCTCAGGCATTACGTTCAATTTTAAATGATTTTGAGGCGAATGATGTTTCTGGTGAAACATTCATAAATTATTACGACCGTAAAGGAGAGAAATATTTTTATGAGTTATTGAAGCCATTATCTGATACCACTAATTTAGAGCAAACTGATTTTATTGATTGGGGAAGTGATGAAGCTTATGAAAAAGCAGTTGGAGTAGGGGAATGTGCAGGTGTTGTTATTGATTTAATTGCAACATTGTTATTTGAAAGTGAAGAAAAATTGGAGAATGCTTTAGAATCTTTAAAATTAAATCAGTTTTCAGATAGTATTTATTATGCCTATTCAAGTATTGTAAATACGGCTAAAGCATTGTTAATTTCAGAAGAAAAACAAACAAATACACATGTGGGTATTATCTCTCAATTTGAAGAAGTTTTTGCTTCTAAAATTGAATTAGATGTTCCTTTTTCTGATTTTATTTATCAAATTAAAAATAATGAACCAACTCTTGAATTTGCTCAGAAATATTTGATGGATGCTCAATTATTTTATAAAAAAGTAGTTACTTATAGAGCTAATAGTATTGGTGATGAAAAATAATATAAAACCAAAAGTAACGCTAATTGGCGCAGGTCCTGGTGATCCAGATTTGATAACTGTAAAAGGAGTAAAAGCACTTAAAAATGCGGATGTGGTTTTGTTTGACGCCTTAATTAATAGAGAGTTATTAGCATATGCACCAACTGCAAAATTAATTTTTGTTGGAAAAAGAAAGGGCTTACATAGCTATTCTCAGGATGAAATTAATGAGTTGATTGTAAAAAGTGCTTTTGAATATAGAAATGCAGTTCGCTTAAAAGGTGGTGATCCATTTATATTTGGAAGAGGTTCAGAAGAAATAGAGTATATTGAATCTTTTGGAATTGAAACCGAAGTTATTTCAGGGATATCATCTTCAATGGCAGTACCTGCAAGTCAAGGTATTTCTTTAACAAAAAGAGGAGTTTCTGAAAGTTTTTGGGTAATTACAGGAACAACTTCAGAAAGGAAACTTTCTACAGATGTGTATTTAGCTGCACAATCAAGCGCTACTGTTGTTATTTTGATGGGAATGAGTAAACTTTCTGAAATTGTTTCAATATTCAAAAAGTTTAATAAAAATGAAGTGCCAACGGCTATCATTCAAAACGGAACCACTAAAAATGAGAAATTAGGTTTGGGAACTATCAGTACTATTGAAGAGGTTGTTGCTCAAAAAAAATTATCGTCACCAGCTATTATTGTTATTGGTGAAGTAGTAAAAAAAAGTGCCAAGTTGCGTTCATTTTATGAGAGTTTGAATTTGGTGAGTAACTAGAATTAACAAACTGTCATTCCCGTGAAGACGGGAATCTAAAACTTAGTATTGAGAATAGATATCTGCTTTCTCAGGTATGACATTAAAACACTAATTATGAATCAAAATGAATTATATCCAATATTTTTAAAAGTTGCGCAGTTAGAAGTGTTAATAGTTGGAGGAGGAAATGTAGGACTAGAAAAATTAACTTTTTTATTAAAATCGAGTCCAAATGCTAAAGTAACTATTGTTGCTCCAAAATTTCATTCTGGATTAATAGCTTTAGCACAAAATCACGCTGTTGAAATTATAGAAGATTCATATCAGGTTTCTTACTTGGAAGGGAAACATATGGTAATTGCAACTACTGATATTATTGATGTAAATATTCAAGTTTATAAAGATTGTAAAGCACAAAATATATTGGTGAATGTAGCTGATAATCCTCCATATTGCGATTTTTATATGGGTGGAATTGTAACCAAAGGAAATGTAAAAATAGCGATTTCAACAAATGGTAAATCTCCTACATTAGCAAAAAGATTACGTCAGTTTTTTGAAGATGTAATTCCAGATAACATTGATGAACTGGCAGAAAATTTAAATAAATTCAGAAAAACAATTAAAGGAGATTTTTCAAACAAAGTAACACAATTAAATAAATTAACCGAAAAACTACTTTAGTGTATTATAAAAATGAATGGTTGTTTGTAATTCAAAAGAATATGCCGTTTCTTTGCACAAAGTTCATAAACATAGTTAATTAGTTATTAAGAAAGGCAGAGGGAATAGACCTGTTGAAGCCTTAGCAACCCTTTAAAACTAAAGAAGGTGCTACGTTCTACCATATTTAATGGACAGATAACGCCTGCTTTTAAAGTAATTCTACTTAATAACTTCCAATAATTTTTACAAAAAAAATGGAAGACATTCGTAACATATTAAAAAATAAAATCCTAGTGCTTGATGGCGCTATGGGAACTATGATTCAACAGTATAAATTTACTGAAGAAGATTATAGAGGTGAAAAATTTAAAGATTTTCATATTTCTGTAAAAGGAAATAATGATATGCTTTCTATAACTCAGCCTGAAGCTATTAAAACCATTCACGGAAAATATTTAGAAGCAGGCGCTGATATTATTGAAACCAATACATTTTCAAGTACAACGGTTGCAATGGCTGATTATGAAATGGAAGATTTTGTGTATGAATTAAACTTTCAATCGGCTAAGATTGCGAAAGAAGTTGCTAATGAATTTACAGCTAAAAATCCAGCCAAACCTCGTTTTGTTGCAGGTTCTATGGGGCCAACAAATAGAACAGCAAGTATGTCACCTGATGTGAATGATCCAGGATTTAGAGCGGTTACTTTTGATAATTTAAGAGTTGCATACAAGCAACAAGCTGAGGCTTTGATTGATGGTGGAGTAGATGTTTTATTGGTTGAAACTGTTTTTGATACCTTAAATGCCAAAGCAGCATTATTTGCTATTGAAGAAATAAAAGCAGAAAGAAATATTGATATTCCAATTATGTTAAGTGGCACAATAACCGATGCAAGCGGAAGAACTTTATCTGGACAAACTGCCGAAGCTTTTCTAATTTCAGTATCACATATCCCATTGTTAACAGTTGGTTTTAATTGCGCTTTAGGTGCAAGTCAATTAACACCGCATTTAGAAGTGTTGGCGCAAAAATCTGATTTAAGAATTTCAGCACATCCAAATGCAGGATTGCCAAATGCTTTTGGAGAATATGATGAAACGCCAGAAATAATGGCAAACCAAATTAAAGAATACTTAGACAAAAGTTTAATCAACATTATTGGAGGTTGCTGCGGTACAACTCCGGCACATATAAAAGCAATTGCTGAGTTGGTTAATAATTATAAGCCAAGATTGGTTGAATCGGAAAATTAAATTTTAAAAAATGTAACACTGAACTTGTTGAAGTGTTTAGAATCTCATTTAAATATAATGAATAAAGAAAAAAAATATTTAAAACTTTCAGGTTTAGAACCATTAATAATTACACCAGAAAGTAATTTTATTAATGTTGGTGAACGTACCAATGTGGCAGGTTCTCGTAAATTTTTACGTTTAATAAAAGATGAAAAATTTGATGAAGCTTTAGCAATAGCTAGAGATCAAGTAGACGGAGGAGCACAAATTATTGACATAAATATGGATGATGGTTTGTTAGATGGAAAAGAAGCTATGGTTCGTTTTATGAACTTAATTGCTGCAGAACCAGATATTGCCCGTGTTCCAATTATGATTGATAGTTCTAAATGGGAAATTATTGAAGCAGGCTTGCAAGTAGCACAAGGTAAATGTGTGGTGAATTCTATTTCTTTAAAAGAAGGTGAAGCACAGTTTATTGAGCACGCTAAGAAGATAAAAATGTACGGCGCAGCTGTTGTTGTAATGGCTTTTGATGAAGCTGGGCAAGCAGATAATTATGAGAGAAGAATTGAAATTTCGAAACGTTCGTATGATATTTTAGTAAATAAAGTTGGTTTTCCTTCGGAAGATATCATTTTCGATTTAAATATATTTCCAGTTGCAACGGGAATGGATGAACACAAAAGAAATGCTATCGATTTTATTGAAGCTACTCGTTGGGTTCGTTCAAATTTACCAAATGTAAGTGTAAGTGGAGGTGTTAGTAATGTTTCGTTTTCTTTTAGAGGAAATGATGCTGTTCGTGAAGCAATGCATTCGGTATTTTTATATCATGCTATAAAAGCAGGAATGAATATTGGAATTGTAAATCCATCAATGTTAGAAGTTTACGATGAAATTCCAAAAGATTTATTAGCACATGTTGAAGATGTTATTTTAGACAGAAGAGCCGATGCTACTGAGCGATTATTAGACTTTGCTGAAAGTGTAGTGAGCACTTTAAAAGAACGTAAAACAGATTTATCTTGGCGTGAAAAACCATTACAAGACAGAATTACACATGCCTTGGTAAAAGGACTGGATGAATTTATTGTTGAAGATGTAGAAGAAGCAAGATTAAAAGCAGAAAAGCCAATTGAAGTTATTGAAATTAACTTAATGAATGGAATGAATATAGTTGGTGATTTGTTTGGGTCAGGAAAAATGTTTTTGCCACAAGTAGTAAAGTCTGCTCGTGTTATGAAACGTGCTGTAGCCTATTTATTACCATTTATTGAATTAGATAAAGGAGGTGTAAGTCAGTCAAATGGTAAAATTTTATTAGCAACCGTAAAAGGTGATGTACACGATATTGGAAAAAATATTGTGGGTGTAGTTTTAGGTTGTAATAATTATGAAATTATTGATTTAGGAGTGATGGTAGCTCCTGAAAAAATTATTCAAACGGCGAAAGATGAAAATGTGGACGCTATTGGTTTAAGCGGATTAATTACGCCTAGTTTAGATGAAATGGTCTATTTAGCAAAAGAAATGGAGCGTCAAAATTTTGAAGTTCCATTATTAATTGGCGGTGCTACAACATCAAAAGCACATACAGCTGTAAAGATTGATCCACAATATAAAAATGCCGTAGTTCACGTTCATGATGCTTCAAGAGCGGTTACAGTGGTTGGAGATTTATTAAATAAACGAAAAAATCAAAAATATATAAGTGATATTAAAGCTGACTATGTAAAAGTTCGTGAAGGTTTTGCAAACAGATCAAGTAGAAAGGAATATGTAACACTTGCTGATGCTCGAAAAAATAAATTCAAAATTGATTGGAATGAATCGAAAATTAAAACGCCTAATTTTGAAGGAATTCAGGTTTTTGAAGATTTTGATTTAACCAAGTTAGTGGATTATATTGATTGGACTCCATTTTTTAGAACTTGGGAATTGGCTGGGAAATATCCAGCAATTTTAGATGATAAAGTAGTTGGAAAAGAAGCAACTAATTTATTTGCGGATGCTAAATTATTACTAGCGCAAATATTAAATGAAAATTTATTAACGGCAAAAGCTGTTTTTGGAATTTTTGCTGCAAATGCCGTAAATGATGATGTTGAGGTGTATGCTGATGTAGAAAGAAATGAGGTTAATGTGAAGTTTGTAACTTTGCGCCAGCAGTTAAAAAAGACAGCGGGAACACCAAATATTGCTTTGGCTGATTTTATAGCGCCAAAAGAAACTGGGATTATAGATTACATTGGAGCATTTTGTGTGTCAACAGGTTTTGGAACCGCTGAATTAGCAGCTGAATTTGAAAAAGACCACGATGATTATAATTCAATTATGATTAAGGCATTAGCCGATAGATTGGCAGAAGCTTTTGCAGAATATTTGCATAAAAAAGTTAGAAAAGAGTATTGGGGATATGCAGTTTCTGAAGATTTATCTAATCAAGAATTAATAAAAGAAGATTACAAAGGAATTCGTCCTGCGCCAGGATATCCTGCTTGTCCAGATCATACCGAAAAACGGACAATTTGGGAGTTGTTAAGTGTGAAAGAAACAATAGGAGTTGAATTAACAGATAGTTTGGCAATGTGGCCAGCAGCATCAGTCTCGGGATATTATTTTGGAAATGAAAATGCTAAGTATTTCGGTTTAGGAAAAATAACAGAAGATCAAGTTAAAGATTTTGCAGAAAGAAAAAACTTGAGTTTAGAGGAAGCTAAAAAATGGTTAAACCCTAATTTAGCAGAATAATAGAAGAGAGAGACCTAACAAGTTTTTAAAACCTGTTAGGTTTGTAATGCGTTAGCGATTGAAGAGGTATCCTTTTTTGAAGTACAACGGAGAAAAAGATTTAACGTAAAGCGCGACCTAAAAGGGAACGCCCAACAACTAAAAATGTAAAATAAAAGCTAATTGTTTTAATAACAATGATACGATCTAACAGCTGAACTTTTAACAATAACTAAATAATGAAAGTAACAGAACACATAAAACAAGCTAACGGAAAAACATTATTTTCATTTGAGATTATACCACCACAAAAGGGGCAAAATATACAGGAATTGTATAATAATATTGATCCTTTAATGGAGTTTAAACCTCCTTTTATTGATGTAACCACATCAAGAGAAGAATATGTTTACATCTCAAAAGGAAACGGTTTATTAGAGCAAAAAATTACACGAATGCGGCCAGGAACTGTTGGTATTTGTGCGTCTTTAAAATATAAATACAATGTAGATGCTATTCCTCATGTATTGTGCGGGGGATTTACCAAAGAAGAAACAGAATATGTGTTGTTAGATTGTCATTATTTAGGGTTGGAAAATGTGATGGCTTTGCGTGGAGACGCTATGAAACAAGAGAAATTTTTTTCTGCGACTAAAGATGGTAATAACTTTGCATCGGAATTGGTTGCTCAAATTAAAGATTTAAACAGCGGAAAATATTTACACGAAATAATTGAAACACCCTATAATTCTGATTTTTGCATTGGAGTTGCTGGCTATCCTGAAAAACATTTAGAAGCTCCAAGTATGGATGCTGATTTGCGAAGATTAAAAGAAAAGGTAGATGCAGGTGCAGATTATGTGGTAACTCAAATGTTTTTTGATAATAAAAAATATTTTGATTTTGTGGATAAAGCACGTGCTATTGGGATTAAAGTTCCAATTATTCCAGGGATAAAGCCAATTGCTATAAAACGACATTTACAAGTGCTTCCACAGATTTTTAAATTAGATTTACCTGAAGCGCTAGTTTTGGAAGTTGAAAAGTGTAAAGATAATGAGCAAGTTAGGCAAGTTGGTGTAGAATGGGCAATTGACCAAGCTAAAGAATTAATAACGCAAGGAGCTCCGGTAGTTCATTTTTATTCTATGGGAAAATCAGAAAACATTAAATCTATAGCTTCAGCAGTTTTTTAAAATTAGAATATAATAACTTTTGTTAATGATTTTATAAATAAAAGTAATATAACTTAAATAGATATGGTAAAATATTTGTTTACTTTTGTAATATAAAATATAGAAATTAATAATTAAAAAAATAGAGTATGGCATTAGAAGTAACAGACGCAACTTTTGACGAAGTAGTTTTAAAATCAGACAAACCAGTGATGGTTGATTTTTGGGCAGCATGGTGTGGACCTTGTAGAATGGTTGCTCCAATAATGGATCAATTAACTACAGAGTTTGAAGGAAAAGCAGTAATAACTAAGGTTGACGTTGATGCAAATCAAGAATTTGCAGCTAAATATGGAGTGAGAAATATTCCTACAGTTTTGGTATTTAAAAATGGTGAGGTTGTTGAAAAGCAAGTAGGTGTAGCGCCAAAATCTGTTTATGAGGAAAAAATAAATGCACATTTATAAAATATATCTTTAAAGATAATTTTTAAAGGCTTAACAATTTGTTAAGCCTTTTCTTTTTTTAATAGTATATTTACGAGTGTTAAAAAGCAAAAATGAGTTCGTTATTAGTTAAAAATATTTCTGAATTAAACAATCTGGAATTGTTAGCAAACCAAGTAGTTGAAGGATTTATTACAGGGATGCACAAAAGTCCTTTTCACGGATTTTCAGTTGAATTTGCAGAACATAGATTGTACAATAAAGGAGAGAGTACAAGACATATAGATTGGAAACTATATGCAAAAACTAAGAAATTATTTGTAAAACGTTACGAAGAAGAAACCAATTTAAGATGTCATTTAATTATTGATAATTCAGCATCTATGCATTATCCAATAGTTAAAAACCCTTCCATAGATAGTTTAACAAAGATTGCCTTCTCAACTATAGCTTCAGCAGCATTAATGGAAATCTTAAAACGTCAGAGAGACGCTGTAGGATTAAGTATCTACAGTGATAAGAATGATTATTATGCGCCAACAAAAGGAAGTGATAGGCACAGGAGGATGTTATTGGCTAAATTAACAGAGTTACTAAAGAATACCTCAAAGGCATCTACTGAAACTTACAGAGTATTACATGAAATAGCTGAAAAAATTCATAGAAGGTCATTAATTTTTTTGTTTACAGATATGTTTCAAGCTACAAAGAATGAAAATGAACTATTTGAAGCGTTGCAGCACCTGAAATATAATAAACATGAGGTTGTTTTGTTTCATACGTATGATGGAAAATTAGAATTAAACTTTGATTTTGATAATTCTCCAAAGAAATTTGTTGATGTTGAAACAGGTGAAGAAATAAATTTATATGCTGAATCTGTAAAGAAACAATACAAAGTTGAGGTTGAAAATTATTTTAATGATTTGAAAATGAAATGCATGCAGTATAAAATAGATTATGTGCCAGTAGATATAAATAAAGGGTTTCATCAGATACTGGTTTCTTATTTAATTAGTAGAAAAAGATTTTTATAAAAATGTTTAAAAAAGCTTTGTATATATAAAAAACACCATTATATTTGCATCCGCTAAGAGCAACGGTCTGGTAGTTCAGCTGGTTAGAATACCTGCCTGTCACGCAGGGGGTCGCGGGTTCGAGTCCCGTCCAGACCGCAAAAAGCATCTCAATTGAGATGCTTTTTTTATGCGCAAAGTTTTGGTTTTAATATGATTGCTTTATTCCTTACTTTTCTATAGTTTACTCTTTTTAATAATCATATAAAATCACATAAAATACATAATATAATATATATTTGGTAAAATAATTTTTTTTTGTATATTTGATTTTTACTACAGTAGCAAATTTAAAAATAATTCGATTTGAATCGGATATTCTGGCTATTTTATTTTTATAGTGGATTACATACTATAAAAAAAACTTAAAAAATAGTTAATTTTAGTTATTCTTGTGGGGTTGAAAGCTAAATGAATATCCGATCAAATCAACTTTAATATGATTTACTTTAACATATGTTCATCTTTTTTTAATCAAAATTTGATTTTTGAAAAAGTGTGTTTGTCTAGATCTAACTGTCTAATTACTCTTGTAATTCTAAATTGAAATAGATATATTTACAACCTTTAAATATTTAAAGAGTTTAGTTGTTTGAATAACAAATACTGCTAAGTTAGTAGTTAATCACTCAACCTTTGAGAAAGAAAAGTAAAAGGTGTAAATGAAATGCCATGAAAGATAATAAAGCTGCCGATAAAACATTTCGTCAAAAGGCTGAAATGATGTTGGAGAATTCTTCCAAATTAAAATCAAATAAGAGTCAAGTAAAACTGTCTGAATCTGAAATGATTGAGTTCATGCATGAACTGGAGGTTTCTAAAATTCAAATTGAACTTCAAAGTAAAGAACTTGAACTGGCAAAAAGGGAAAATGAGGATCTCAATATTTCATTATTTCATGCCAACCATTCTGTGATGCTTCTTATTGATCCAAAAACGGGAGAAATTAAGGATGCAAATATGGCAGCGAGTAATTTCTACGGCTGGTCTAAAGATGAATTGTGTAACAAAAATATAGCTGATATCAATACACTTTCAGAGGATGAAGTGAAACTGGAAATGCAAAAGGCAAAGGTAGAAGAACGTATGCACTTTGTTTTTAAGCACCAATTAGCAAATTTTGAAATTAGAGATGTAGAAGTTTATAGTAGTATTGTTCAATTTGGGGATACAGCATTATTATATTCTATTGTTCATGATATTACTGAGCAAAAAATAATTGGAGACAAATATAAAAGCTTGGTTGATAACATTAATGACGTTATTTATGAAATTACAATTGATGGCACATTAATATATGTAAATAACGCTATATTTAATGTATTAGGTTATACACCCAAAGAACTTATTGGAAAAAACTTTCTCGAAAAATTACACCCCGATGATTTGCCTCTTCTGATTGATGCGCTAAATAATATAGAGGAAAACAAATATACGTATTTAGAATATCGATTTTTAACCAAGGCAGGAGAAATAAAATGGGTGAGATCATCAACAAAAGCCATAATAGATAATGGTATTTTGATTGGCGTTAGAGGTTCATTAATTGACATTCACGAAACAAAAATTGCCCAAATTTTAGTGTCCAAAAATGAGAAAAAACTTCAATTTAAAACGCGCCTACAAGAACTTTTAGTCGATATTTCAAATGAATACATCAACCTTCCTTTAAACCAACTGGACTTTAAAATAAATAATTCGCTTGGTGATTTAGGGCAGTTTATTGGTGCTGACCGTTTCTACATTTTTGATTATGATTTTGAAAATAAAATTTGCAGCAACACTTACGAGTGGTGCGCCGAAGGCATTGAAGCTCAAATTGGAGAACTTCAAAATGTGCCTTTTGAATATTTTCCTGAATGGTTAAACGCGCATTGCAAAGGAGAAACCTTATGTATTGAGGATGTTTTGGCTTTAGACCCTGAAGACAATTTAAGAATAATTTTGGAGCCTCAAGGAATTAAAAGTTTGGTAACCGTGCCTATTATGGATGCTGGGAAATGCCTGGGATTTACAGGATTTGACGCTGTTAAAGATTACCATATTTACTCAAGCGATGAAGTTGAATTACTTAAAGTGTTCTCACAAATGCTGGTGAATATAAAAAATCGCCTCAAAAGCCAGCATAAATTAGAAGAAAGCAACCACAAACTTAATTTATTAATGAATAATTTGAATGGGATTATTTATCGTTCAAATTTTGATGGTGAAAAATGGAGTTTATCTTTTATAAGCGATTACGTTTTTAATATTACGGGTTATAAGGCAGTTGATTTTTTAAATAATGCTAAAGTTGAATTTAAGAATTTAGTTTATAAAGAGGATAAAGAAAAGAAGTGGACTCTCATAGAAAAGCATTTGGCGAACAAATCCCCTTTTGAAATTGAATACCGAATTTTTGATGTGAATGGAAAAGAAAGATGGGTTTTGGAACAAGGACAGGGTATTTATGAGGATGGTACATTGGTTGCGTTAGAAGGATTTATTTTAGAGATCACAGATAAGAAAAAAATTGAGACTGATCTATTCACAAATGAGACACGGTATATTGAATTATCTGAACATAGTAAAACCGTAATTTGGGAGGTAGACATTAATGGTCTATATACCTATGTGAGTCCAACAGCTGAAGCTGTTTATGGGCATAAAAATACCGATTTAATTGGTAAAAAGCATTTTTATGATATTGCTCCTAATGAATTACGGGAAAATGTTAAAAAATATGGAGTTGAAAGTATAAAAAGAGGCGATGAAATGGTGAATTATGACAATGCCATTGAGAAAAAGGATGGGACTGTTATTTGGGTGACTACAAATGGAAAGCCATTTTTTGACAGCATTAATAAATTGATAGGCTACAGAGGTTCAGATGTTGATATTACAGAACGCAAATTAGCCGAAAAACAACTACTTGAAAGTGAACTGGAATTAAACCAAGCGCAGGAAATAGCTAAAATGGGTAGTTGGTATTTGAACTTAATTACAAATGAAAACACTTTCTCAAAAAATTACTATAAACTGGTAGAAAGAGAAGAAAAAGAGATCATTAATAAATCAGACTTACTTTTTCCACTTATTTATAAAGAAGATGTAGAGGGTATAAATAATTTAGTTAAAAAAATTAAAAAAACCAAAAGGCAAGGAACAGGCAATGTTCGTTTGGTAATGCCTAATGGAAAACCTAAATGGTTTGAGAGTACCATTGTGCCAGTATATGAAAATGATGTTTTAATAGGCTTAAAGGGTGTAAAAGTTGATGTTTCAGAAAAAAAAGTGCAAGAAACAGAAATTAAAAAACTTTCTACGGCTATTTCACAAAGTCCCTCTGCTATGGTAATAACTGATTTACAAGCTAGAATTACATATGTAAGTGAAGCTTTTACAAACATTACGGGTTACACGGCGAATGAGGTTTTAGGTAAAAAAGCAAGTATTTTAAAATCGGGAAAAACAAGTGATGCTCTTTATAAAGACCTTTGGAACACCATTACTTCAGGAAAAATATGGGAAGGTGAATTAGAGAATAGAAGAAAAAATGGAGAATTATATTGGGAAAGATTTTCTATAACTCCTATACTAAATGAAAATAATGAAATTTCGAACTATTTGGCAATTAAAGAAGACGTTTCCAACTACAAAAATGCAATACAAGAAATTGAAGGCTTAAATTTAAATCTCGAATTAAAAGTAGAAGAAAGAACACAAGAACTTGCAAATACTAATTCCCTTTTGCTGCGAGAAATTGAAGAAAGAAATAAGATAGCAGAAGCACTAGCTGAAAGTGAATACAATTACAGAAATGTAGTTGAGAATTTAAATGAAATTGTTTTTCAAACGGATGCTGATGGCTTATGGCTATTTCTAAACGAATCTTGGGAAGAAATTACAGGTTTTAGCGTTGAAGAGTCTTTAGGAGAATTGTTTGTGAATTATGTACATCCAGAAGATAGGCAACGCAATATGGACTTATTTGCGCCTTTATTAAATAGAGAAAAGGAGTATTGCCGCCATGAAGTTAGGTATATAACTAAAGCTGGCGGATTCCGTTGGATTGAAGTTTTTGCGCGTTTAGGGTTAGGCAAAGAAGATGAAATTTTAGGAACCTATGGCACACTTCAGGATATTACTTTAAGAAAAGAATCTGAAGTAGCATTAGAAATTGAAAAACAAAGGCTAGCGTCTATTATTGAAGGTACAAATGTGGGTACTTGGGAATGGAATATTAAAACTGGTGAAACCAAGCTTAATGAAAGATGGGCCAATATTTTGGGCTATTCATTAGAAGAAATTTCATCAACAAGTGTTGAAACCTTTAGGAGATTTGCACACCCAGAAGATAATCATAAATCGAACGAATTATTGGAACAGCACTTTCAAGGAATCACAGACTATTATAGCTTTGAATCTAGGATGAAACATAAAAATGGTTCGTGGATATGGGTTTTAGCCAGAGGTAGAGTGAACACATGGGATATCGATGGGAAGCCACTATTAATGTCGGGTACACATCTTGAAATTTCGCATAGGAAAGAAGCAGAAGCAGCATTAGATATTGAAAAACAACGGCTAGCGTCTATTATTGAAGGTACAAATGTGGGTACCTGGGAATGGAATGTTAAAACTGGTGAGACCATGTTTAATGAAAGGTGGGCGAATATTTTGGGCTATTCTTTAGAAGAAATTTCACCCATAAGTATTGAAACGTGGATAAAATTTTCACACCCTGAAGATCTTCATAAATCAAATGAATTATTGAAGATGCACTTTCAAGGAACTGCAGACTACTATAGCTTTGAATCAAGAATGAAACATAGAAATGGTTCCTGGGTATGGGTTTTAGATCGTGGTAAAGTGAATAAATGGGATAATGATGGAAAACCACTATTAATGTCGGGTACACATCAAGATATTACTGAGCAAAAAGAAGCAGAAGAGGAATTAAATTGGAATAAAACGCTTTTAGAATTAATGTCCAATTCATCACCGCTTGGTTTTTTAGTGGTAGATAATAGAACAGATGCTATTTTATACTTTAATCAACGCTTTTGCCAAATCTGGGAGATAGAAGAATTAGCGGATCAAATGAAGCGAGGAGAATTAAAAAACAATGATATTATACCCTATTGCTTGCCTGTTTTGGCTGATGTTCCTGCGTTTGCGGAATCGTGTAAACCACTTCAAAGTGAAGAAAATCGTATTGTTTTAGAAGATGAAATTGCCTTTACCAATAATCGCACAATACACCGCTATACAACGTAAATTAGAGGGCTTAAAGATGAGTATTTTGGGAGGTTTTATATTTTTGAGGATATTACCGAACAAAAAAATGCAAACAAAGAAATTTTGAATGCAAAAAATGAGGCCGTAAAAGCAAATAAAGCAAAGAGCGAATTTTTATCTAGAATGAGTCACGAACTTCGTACACCATTAACTTCAATTCTTGGTTTTGCCCAGTTACTAAAAATGAGCAATCTTAGTGAGACACACAAAACAAATGCTAATTACATTTATTCAAGTGGCAAACACTTACTTAATTTAATAAATGAAGTTCTTGATATTTCTGCAATTGAGGCTGGGAAAATTTCACTTAGCATTCAGCCAATTCAAGTAGCATTAATTTTAAATGAAACTATAGATTTATTGAAACCTCAACTTCAAAAAATGAGTATTAACCTAAAACTGTTAGATTCATCGTGTAATAAACTTTATGTAAATGCAGATTTAAAAAGGCTGAAACAAGTTTTACTTAATTTATTAGACAACGCCATAAAATATAATAAAACAGATGGTTTTATAAAAGTTTTCACTGAATTAATGCCTAAAAAAAGTACAGGAATTACGCCATTAAGGATTTCAATTGTAGATTCAGGAATAGGAATGGATTCAGAGAGTGTTTCAAAAATTTTCACTCCTTTTGAACGCGTTGGAGCAGAAAGAACAGAAATTAAAGGTACAGGTCTTGGATTGTCGGTGGTTAAAAAGCTAATAGATGCAATGGATGGGAAAATTGGTGTAGATAGCATTTTAGGTGAAGGCAGTACTTTTTGGTTTGAGTTGCCATTGGTTGAAAGCGGAAAAGCAACACTTAATTTAACAATTAAAGAAGCGAAATTATCAAATGAATTAAACATTGCCAACAAAGAACTTGATTTTAATAAAAAGGAAAAAGGAAAACGAGCCGATGAGCTGCTAATTGCCAACAAAGAACTTGCATTTCAGAATAGAGAAAAAGAAAAACGAGCCGATGAGCTGATAATTGCCAACAGAGAACTTGCTTTTCAGAATGAGGAAAAAGGAAAACGTGCCGATGAGTTGGAAATTGCCAACACAGAACTTGCTTTTCAAAATAAGGAAAAAGGAAAACGAGCAGATGAGTTGGAAATTGCCAACAAAGAAATTAGTGATCTAAAAGGACGTATTTCAAAATCAGCTAAGAATTTAACAAAAAAGGCCGGCACAATTTTATATGTTGAAGACAATATTTTGAATATAAAATTGGTAAAAAAAAATTCTTAATGAAGAATATGAAAATGTTAATTTAATTACAGATACAACAGGTAACGAAGCCGTGAATCTTGCTATTGAAAATCAACCTGATTTAATATTACTCGATTTAGATTTACCATTTATGCATGGAAGTGAAATACTTGAGTTACTGCTTAAAGAGGAAAAAACAAAAGAAATACCTGTAGTAATTATTACAGCAAGCATAGCGCCAAAACAAAGAGAAAAATTGTTAAGTGAAGGAGCTAAGAATTATATAAACAAACCAATTGATATTCCTGTTTTTCTAAAAGTTTTAGAGGAGTATCTTATTAAAAGTTAAATCAATTTTAAGTAAAAAAGAAATAATAAAATTATGGATGTAGGATTTAAAAACGCAAAAATTCTTGTAGTAGATGATAGAAAGGAGAATATAGTTGTGCTAAAAGGTTTGCTTCAAATGCAGGGTTACTCAAATATTGAAACTTTAACGGATTCTCGTTTATTTTTTGATTTGTTTAAATCATTTAAACCCGATTTAATAGTATTAGATTTAATGATGCCTTACGTTTCTGGTTTTGATATTATGAAAACATTAAAGGAGTTGATTTCTGAGAATACATATTTGCCTATTCTTGTGCTTACTGCAGATATCACAGAAGAAACCAAACAAAGAGCATTAGCCGAAGGAGCTAAAGATTTTTTAGCAAAACCTTTTGATTTGATAGAAGTATCATTGCGTATTGAAAATTTGCTATTTACAAGGTTTTTGCATTTGCAATTGGAAAACCAAAATCAAATTTTGGAAGAAAAAGTGAAAGAAAGAACATTTCAGCTTGAGAAAACAAACCAAGAATTGATAATTGCAAAAGAAAAAGCGGAAGAAAGTAGTCGCTTAAAAAGAGCATTCTTACTCAATATAAATCATGAAATTCGTACTCCAATGAATGGTATTATGGGTTTTACAGGGTTATTGAAAGAAGGTGAAATTTCAATTGAAAATCAACAAAAATATTTAAATATTATTAGTAAAAGTAGTGTTCGGTTGCTTCATACAATTGAAGATATAATTAATATTTCAATGATAGAGGCTGGGTTAGAAAAAGTTTCCATATTAGAAGTTAATATAAATGAACAATTAGAAGATATTTATGAGTTTTTTAAACCTGAAGCCAATAAAAGGGGACTTAAGCTATCACTTACTCATACTTTATTAGAACAGGATGCTATAATTAAGTCAGATCAAATAAAAATTTATTCAGTGCTTTCTAATTTGGTTAAAAATGCCATCAAATTCACCGAAAAGGGCAGTATTGAATTTGGATGTTATTTAATTGAAAATAGTTTGAAAATCTTCATAAAAGATACTGGTATAGGAATTCCTTTGAACAGACAGCCATTTATTTTTGATCGCTTTGTTCAGGCAGATATTGAAGATAAAGCGGTTCATGAAGGTTCAGGATTAGGCCTCGCCATTTCAAAATCGTATGTTGAAATGCTAGGGGGACAAATAGAAGTTGAATCAGAAGAAGCATTAGGGTCTTTATTTTCTGTTACAATTCCTTTCAAATAATAAATGAATTGTAGTTAGATTTCTAAAAAGGGATATTTTTAATTACATATTAATAACCATTCTCAATACATTGCCATCATGCTAAACGAGTCTTACACTAAAAATGTTCACTGAACATTTTTTAAACGCTCAGCCCTGTTTCATTTTATTTTTTAAAGAACACTCAAATAAACGTTTTTCTTATTTGTAACGCACTTGTTAAATAGGTGTTTCATAATCAAATTCGCTTTCAGTGCCCTTATTATGCAATTGTTTTTCAAAATCAACTTTTCTTTTCATCTCTTCAAAGTAGTGATAGGCATCTTGTAATTCTTTTGAGAGGCTAATCCATTTTAATTTTCCAAGCTTCAGCGCATTTCTCAATTCATCATACGTTTGTTGTGATAAAGGCAGGCTAGTGTTAAGTAAGTGTTTTACTTTCATAACTGTAGTTTTAAAATAAAAAAGGATGTTATATATACGTTTTTAAGACGCGGCTTCTGTTTAAGTTTCTTAAGCGTCTTATTGATTTTTCTTTAATTTGGCGCACTCGCTCACGTGTTAAATGATAAGTTTTACCAATATCTTCAAGCGTCATTTCAGGTAAATCTCCTAAACCATAATATAATTTAACAACATCAGCTTCTATAGGTTTTAGTGTTTGTAATGCGCGTTTAATTTCAGTTTTTAAAGATTCATATAATAATTTTTTATCAGGATTTTGGAATTTGCTAATATTTAAAACATCATAAAGATTGAAATTTTCACTTTCAATTAATGGTGCATCTAAAGAGACATGACGTTCTGAATTTTTTATAGATTTTTTAACTTCATACAAAGGCATTTTTAATTTTTCTGAAATTTCTTCTACGGTAGGTGCTCTTTCATTTTCTTGTTCTAAAAATGCATACATTTTATTGATTTTGTTGATAGAACCAATTTTGTTTAAAGGTAAACGTACCATACGCGATTGTTCTGCCATTGCTTGCAATATAGATTGTCTAATCCACCAAACGGCATATGAAATAAATTTAAAACCTCTAGTTTCATCAAAGCGTTTAGCAGCTTTTATTAAACCCAAGTTTCCCTCATTTATTAAATCAGGCAATGCTAATCCTTGATTTTGGTATTGTTTGGCAACTGAAACTACAAATCGTAAGTTAGCTTTTGTCAATCGTTCTAAAACTACTTGGTCTCCTGTTTTAATACGTTGCGTTAATTCAACTTCCATATCGGCTGTAATTAAGTCTACTTTTGCTATTTCTTGAAAATATTTTTCTAAGGAAGCGGTTTCTCTATTTGTAAGTTGTTTCGTAATTTTAAGCTGTCTCATGGGTTGTTAAAAATAATTTTAAGCTTGTTTTCTTATAAAATTAGGAGTGTAATTACGAGATGGAAATTTCAACCACTAAAAAAAGAAAAATATAGCAAGCTTAAAATGATATTTATCAAAAAGGGAAATGATTTTCGTCAGTTAATGTAATATATAAAAGGTAAGATGTTTTTTGTTTACAAATTAATTTTTAGTTCAACCTGCTCTCAAAGTTGTATCATTTATTTTAAAATACAGTTTATACTAAAGAAATTGGTATTCAATATTAAATAGTTATTTTTGCTAAAACTACCAATCAATTCACATGAAAGGAATTATTTTAGCAGGGGGATCAGGAACTCGCCTGTATCCAATTACCAAAGGAACCTCAAAGCAATTATTAGCTATTTACGACAAACCAATGGTTTATTATCCATTGTCTATTTTAATGCTCTCAGGGATTACAGAAGTATTGATAATTTCTACCCCTCACGATTTACCAAATTTTAAAAATCTTTTGGGAGATGGATCTGAAATTGGAATGCAATTCTCCTATATAGAACAACCTTCACCAGATGGATTGGCTCAGGCTTTTATTTTGGGAGAAGAATTTATAGGAAATGACGATGTTTGTTTGATTTTAGGAGATAATATTTTTTATGGAGCTGGAATTGAACAGTTATTGGAAGATGCTGTAAAAACAGTTACAGAAGAAAAAAAGGCAGCTATTTTTGGATATTATGTACAAGACCCAAACAGATATGGTGTTGCAGAATTTGATAAAAATGGAAATGTGCTTGGTATTGAAGAAAAACCAACAAATCCTAAAAGTAATTATGCGGTGGTTGGTTTGTATTTTTATCCGAACAGTGTAGTTGAAATAGCAAAAAATTCGAAGCCAAGTGCTCGAGGAGAATTAGAAATAACAACAGTAAATCAAACGTATTTACAACGAGAGAAGTTAAAAATGGCATTAATGGGTCGTGGTTATGCGTGGTTAGATACGGGTACGCAAGATTCGTTACTTGAAGCTTCTAATTTTATTCAAACTATAGAAAAAAGACAAGGTTTAAAAATTGCGTGTATTGAAGAAATTGCCTTTGAAAAAGGATATATTTCTAAAGAACAATTACTTGCTTTGGCTAAACAATACAAGAATAATGAGTATGGAACATACTTACTTAATATAGCTGTGAAAGGTTAAGGGGTAAAGGCTAAAGGCAAAAGAAGAAAGTATAAAGAGTAAAGGCAAAAGGAGAAAGTGTAAAGGCTAAAGAAAAAAGTAGTTATGAAAAATGATTTACAAATAAGATTGTTTAGATTTTCTGTTGATGTAATAAGAGAAGTAAGAAATTTACCCAATTCTAAAGAATACCAAGTAATATCATACCAATTGTTGAAATCTGCAACTTCTGTTGGTGCTAATTATGAAGAAGCTCAAGGGGCAGTCTCAAAAGCAGACTTTTCAAATAAGGTAGGTATCTCACTAAAGGAAATAAGAGAAGCAAATTATTGGATTAGAATACTAATTGAAATCTTGGAGCAAAATAATAAATGGAAGGATAAAGAAACTGAATCGAAAGAGTTGATGAATATACTTGGATCAATTTTTTCAAAAACCTCAAAAAGATAATATATACTATAATTATGAACTTTTACATTTCACAGTTTAAACTTTTACCTTTACACTTTAACCTTTTTTAAATGGAGTTTTTAAAAACCAACATACCGGCTATCGTTTTATGTAAACCAACAATTTTAAAGGATGAAAGAGGTTACTTTTTTGAATCCTTTAAAAAAGAAGCGTTTGAAAAATTTATGGGTTGTACTCTAAATTTTACTCAAGATAACGAAGCAAAATCTACAAAGGGAGTTTTAAGAGGGTTGCACTACCAATTACCACCATTTGCACAAACTAAATTGGTACGCGTTGTAAAAGGAAAAGTATTGGATATTGCAGTTGATATTCGGAAAGGTTCTCCTACTTTTGGACACTATGTTGCCATAGAATTAAGTGAAGAAAATAAATACCAATTGTTTATTCCTGCCGGATTTGCTCACGGGTATGTGGTATTAAGTGATGAAGCAATTTTTAGTTATAAAGTAGATAATTATTATCATAAAGAATCAGAAAGAGGTATCATGTATAATGATACTACGCTGCAAATAGATTGGAAATTACCAGTAGCTGAACTTTTAATTTCTGAAAAAGATAACATGCAACCTACCTTTAAAAAGGCCGATTTATTTGAAGAAAGCATTCGTTTAAATGAGTAATATACTAGTTACAGGCTCAAAAGGGCAATTAGGATTAGAATTGGTAAGCTTGGAAAGTGATTTTCAAAATTACACCTTCTTTTTTACCGATAAAAACAACTTAGACATTACTAATTTTGAAGCTGTTTCAACGTTTGTTTCAGAGAATAATATTGGTATTATTATAAATTGTGCGGCCTATACCAATGTTGATAAAGCTGAAGACGAACCTATATTAGCTAATGAAATTAACCATTTAGCAGTTCAAAATTTAGCAAAAACAGCAAAGCAGCACCATCTAAAATTGATACATATATCAACCGATTATGTTTTTGATGGAACTTCAAAAGTACCCTATGTAGAAACTTCAGAAACAAATCCACAAAATAGGTATGGTAGTTCAAAATTAATGGGAGAACAAGCTTTATTAGCTATAAATCCTAGTAATTCGGCAATTATTAGAACTTCTTGGTTGTATTCAAACTTTGGTAAAAACTTTGTAAAAACAATGTTAAGACTAAGTGAAGAGAAAGAGACTATTTCAGTAGTTTCAGATCAAATAGGTTCACCAACCAATGCACACGATTTGGCAAAAGCTATTCTACAAATCATTCCTTTATTAAAGAGTAATGGAGTTCAACTATATCATTATGCAAATGCTGGCGAATGTAGCTGGTTTCAATTTGCAGAAGAAATTGTAAAACTAGCCCAACATAATTGTACAGTTTTACCAATAAATTCTGAAGCGTTCAAAACTCAGGCTAAAAGACCAAAATTCAGTTTACTAAATACAGAGAAGATTCAGGAAACGTTTCAACTAACAATTCCGCATTGGAAAGATTCGCTTAAAAAATGTATAGATAAATTGAACAAGTAATTAGATTTCATATTAAACCCTTTGTGCATTCCTATTAAAATTTTATCTTTAACCCCTTACCTAAACAAATAAAACGTATTAAGTATGAGAGCAATATTAGTAACTGGAGGCGCAGGATTTATTGGGTCTAATTTAGTGGAACACTTAGTAAATAAATACCCTAATTATCATATTGTAAATATAGATTTATTAACCTACGCAGGGAATTCAGAAAATTTAAAATCTGTTGAAAAAGCTCCAAACTACACATTTGTTCACGGAGATATTTGTGATCGGGAATTAGTAGAGCGTGTTTTTCAGCATTACATTATACATGGAGTAATTCATTTAGCTGCAGAATCTCATGTTGACAATTCTATAGATGGCCCTGAAATTTTTATTGATACCAATATTAAAGGTACTTTTACCTTATTAGATGTTGCTTATAAATATTGGATGGAAAAGCCATTTGTTTATAAAAAAGGGTTTGAAAACAATAAATTTTTACACGTTTCTACAGATGAAGTTTATGGAACTTTAGGCGAAACAGGCTTATTTACAGAAGAAACACCGTATGCTCCAAACTCACCTTACAGCGCATCAAAAGCAAGTAGTGATATGATTGTGCGTAGTTACCATCATACCTACGGCATGAATACGGTAATTACCAATTGCTCAAATAATTACGGACCTAAACAACACGATGAGAAATTAATTCCAACAGTGATTCGGAAAGCATTAGCTGGGGAAAATATTCCTGTTTATGGAGATGGAAAAAATATTAGAGACTGGTTGTATGTGTTAGATCATTGTAAAGGAATTGACTTAGCGTATCAAGAAGGGAAATCGGGCGAGGTTTATAATATAGGCGGTAAAAACGAACAAAATAATAATTATATCGTCAATAAAATTTGTGAATTGTTAGATACGTTAGCACCAAAAGAAGGTAAAACTTATAAAGATCAAATTACGTATGTGAAGGATAGAGCAGGTCATGATTTCAGATATGCCATTGACGCCACTAAAATTGAAACCCAATTAGGTTGGAAAGCTGATGAAAATTTTGATTCTGGAATATTAAAAACAGTTGAATGGTATTTGAAAAAGTATAAAGTATAAAGGGAAAAGGATAAAGGAGAAAGTTTAAAGGGAAAAGGATAAAGGAGAAAGTTTAAAGTACAAAGTAGGGAAGAGCGTAAAGAAAATAGTACCGACCGCAAGACCAGAGCGAAGCGACCGACCGCAAGACAGCAAGACAGCAAGACAGCAAGACAGCAAGACAGCAAGACAGCAGGACAGCAATACAGCAAGACAGCAAGACAAGGTTAGAAGAGAATTGTGAAAAAGGAAAAATGAAAGAAAATAGAAAAATAGCAATTATAGGATTAGGATATGTAGGATTGCCATTAGCACGATTGTTTGCTACAAAATATCCAGTAGTAGGTTTTGACATCAATCAAGGACGTGTAAATGAATTAAAAAAAGGAGTTGACAACACCTTAGAAATTGAACAAGAAATACTTCAAGCAGTATTGTTAGATGAAAATCCTGTCACCCTGAGCCTTTCGACAAAGCTCAAGACAGGCTCCGTCGAAGGGTCACTACCGTCAATTGGCTTATATTGCACCACCAATATACAAGATATTGCAAACTGTAACTATTATATTGTAACCGTTCCAACACCCGTTGATAAAAATAACAAACCAGATTTAACACCCTTAGTAAAATCGAGTGAAACCGTTGGGAACGTATTAAAAAAGGGAGATATTGTTATTTATGAATCTACTGTATACCCAGGCGCAACGGAAGAAGTATGTATTCCAATTTTAGAAAAATTTTCAGGATTGGTTTTTAACAAAGATTTTTTCGCAGGTTATTCACCAGAGCGAATCAACCCGGGAGATAAAGAACATACCGTAGAAAAAATACTAAAAGTAACTTCGGGTTCAAACCCTGAAACAGGTAAAAAAGTAAATGATTTATATAAGTCGGTCATTGTTGCGGGCACACATTTAGCACCAACAATTAAAGTGGCTGAAGCAGCAAAAGTAATAGAAAACTCACAAAGAGATATCAATATTGCATTTGTAAATGAATTGGCTAAAATCTTTAATCTGTTAGATATTGATACCAGTGCGGTTTTAGAGGCAGCAGGTACTAAATGGAATTTTCTACCATTTAAACCAGGCTTGGTTGGCGGACATTGTATAGGTGTTGATCCTTATTATTTAGCACAAAAAGCACAAGAAGTTGGCTACCATCCTGAAATTATATTGGCAGGTAGAAGAATGAATGACAGTATGGGAGGTTATGTTGCTACTGAAGTAATTAAATTATTCATTAAGAATGAAGCAAAAATTAAAGATGCTAAAATTTTAGTATTGGGAATTACGTTCAAAGAAAACTGTCCCGATGTTAGAAATACCAGAGTTGTAGATGTAATTCAAAATTTAATAGACTTTGGAACCGATGTCACTGTTTTTGATCCTTGGGCAAATCCAGCTGAAGTAAAGCATGAATACAATATTGAAACCCTAAGAAATATGCCACAAAACAAATTTGATGGTATTGTATTAGCCGTTTCACATAACGAGTTTTTAACCATAGATTTTAACAAGTACTTAAACAAAAATGGTATTATTTACGACGTTAAAGGAGTGTTAGATTGTAAAGTGGACGGGAAGCTTTAAGAGTCTTGCAGTCTCGCTTCGCTCTGGTCTTGCAGTCAAGGATATCTTGCAGTCTCGCTTCGCTCTTGTCTTGCAGTCAAGGATGTCTTGCAGTCTCGCTTCGCTCTTGTCTTGCAGTCCTGAGTCAAAGAAGTGAGAATTGAAAGGAGAAAGGAGAAAGGAGAAAGGAGAAAGGAGAAAGGAGAAAGGAGAAAGGAGAAAGTGTCTCGACTGCGCTCGACATGACAAATGCGCTCGACATGACAAATTTAAGCAAGCTGTTCATTAAAGGCGAAAAGTATAAAGTATAAAGTAGGACTGAGCGTTCAAAAAATGTTCAGTGAACATTTTTAGCGATAGGGCCAGGTGGCGCGTTGGGTATAGAAAGTATAAAGGTTAAAGTATAAAGGTTAAAGTATAAAGGTTAAAGTGAGAAGTGATGAGTAATTCCCCTCTTGAGAGGGGTTAGGGGTGTGTTTTTTGAGGCTGAGGCTGAGGTAAAGGCGAAGACAAAAAGTAAATATGAGACCGCACGACCGCAGGACAAGAGCGCAGCGACCAGACCGCACGACAATAAAAGAGCGCAGCGACCAGACCGCACGATAATAAATAAGACCGCAAGATTGCACGAAAGCAGGACTGCACGATAAAAAGAGAAAAATGAACATTGTAGTAATAGGAACAGGATATGTAGGATTAGTATCAGGAACTTGTTTTTCAGAAATGGGAAATAGAGTAACCTGTGTAGATATTGATGCTACCAAAATTGAGAAGTTAAATCAAGGAATGATTCCAATTTACGAGCCCGGTTTAGAAGCCATGGTTTTAAAAAATGTAGAAAACAAAAATCTGTTTTTCACAACAAATTTAGAATCACCTCTTAAAAATGCAGAAATTGTATTTATCGCAGTGGGCACACCTATGGGTGACGATGGTTCAGCGGATCTTCAATATGTATTGGCAGCCGCAAAAGCTATTGGACAAACCATGCAAAAAAGGTTGGTTATAGTAGATAAATCTACAGTGCCAATAGGTACCGCTGATAAAGTAAGAGCTGCCATACAGGAACAATTAACGAAAAGAAATGTTTCCATTGAATTTGATGTGGTTTCAAACCCTGAATTTTTAAAAGAAGGTGCTGCTATTAACGATTTTATGAAACCAGACCGAGTGGTGATAGGAGCAGATAGCAGTTATGCCATTGAAAAAATGAAGCAATTGTATGCGCCATTTTCAATGTCACACGAACGTTTTATAACTATGGATATTCGTTCTGCAGAGATGACCAAATATGCTGCAAATGCCATGTTAGCAACAAAAATTTCCTTTATGAATGAAATTGCTAATATTTGTGAAAAGGTAGGCGCAGATGCCAATCAGGTACGTATTGGAATTGGATCAGATAGCAGAATAGGGTATAATTTTATTTATCCGGGGTGTGGTTATGGAGGTTCTTGTTTTCCTAAAGATGTAAAAGCATTAAAGAAAATTGCTTCAGAATATAACTATGATGCAAAACTAATTATTGCTGTAGAAGAAGTAAATGATGCCCAAAAATTAGTAATTGCCCATAAAATAATAAAACGTTTTGGAGAAGACTTAACGGGGCTAACTTTTGGTATTTGGGGATTGGCATTTAAACCTGGTACAGACGATATGCGTGAAGCACCTGCTATTTACATTGTAAAAGAATTGGTAAAAAGAGGCGCTAAAATACAGGCATACGACCCAAAAGCAATGGGTGAAGCAAAAGAATTTTATTTAAAAGGACTTGAAAATGTTTCTTATGTAGCTTCAAAATACCAAGCACTTCAAAATGCAGATGCTATGGTGTTATTAACAGAATGGAAAGAATTTCGTTCTCCAGATTTTGAAGAAATAAAGAAATTATTAAAAGTGCCAGCTATTTTTGATGGTCGTAATCAGTATAATATATTTAATTTAGCCGAAAAAGGATTTGAGTATTATCAGATTGGGAGGGCAGAGCGTTAAAAAAATGTTCAGTGAACATTTTTAGCGATAGAGCCAGCTGGCGCGTTGGGCTTAGAAAGTGTAAAGTATAAAGTGTAAAGGTAAAAGTGATGAGTGATGAGTCTTGCAGTCTCGCTTCGCTCTTGTCTTGCAGTCCTGAGTCAAAGAAGTGAGAAGTGAGAAAGGAGAAAGTGTCTCGACTGCGCTCGACATGACAAATTGAAGCAAGTTGTTCGTTAAAGACGAAAAGTAAAAAGTAAAAAGTGAAAAGTGAAAAGTGAAAAGTAAAAAGTGTCTCGACTGCGCTCGACATGACAAATTGAAGCAAGCTGTTCATTAAAGACGAAAAGTATAAAGTATAAAGTGAAAAGGAAATAGGTATTAGGAAATAGTGACGATTGTTCGACCTCACGACAATAAAAGAGCGAAGCGAGACAGCAAGACAAGAGCGCAGCGACCAGACCGCATGACAATAAAAGAGCGAAGCGAGACCGCAAGACCGCAAGACAAGAGCGCAGCGATCAGACCGCACGACAATAAAAGAGCGCAGCGACCAGACTGCACGACAAAAAATGAAAAGAAAAGAGAAATAAAAAATGGCTACAATTAAAGATTTTGAAGAATTAGAAGTTTGGAAATCCTCTAGAGTATTATCTAAACAGGTATATTTAGATTTTAAAGAGAATAGGGATTATGGTTTTCGAGATCAAGTTCAAAGATGTTCTGTTTCTGTAATGAATAATATTGCAGAAGGATTTTGTAGGAATGGAGATAAAGAATTTCATCAGTTTTTAAATATTGCGAAAGCTTCTTGTGGCGAATTAAAGAGTATGTATTATTTAGCAGAAGATATTGAATATATAAAAAAGGACATAGCAAATGAAAGAAGATTGCAAGCAAATGAATTAATGAATGGTATAGGTAAGTTTATGCAATACCTTAGAAATACAACAAAATAAGAGCGAAGCGAGACTGCAAGGCAGCACGACCGCACGACAATAAAAAGAGCAAAGCGAGACCGCAAGACCGCACGACCGAAAGACAATAAAAAGAGCAAAGCGAGACAGCAAGACAGCACGACCGCAAGACAATAAAAAGAGCAAAGCGAGACCGCAAGACAGCACGACCGCAAGACAATAAAAAGAGCAAAGCGAGACAGCAAGACAGCACGACCGCACGACAATAAAAAAGACAATATAAAAGATAAAAAAACAGCAAAACAGCAAGACAGCAAGACAGCAAGACAGCAAGACTGCACGACAACAATAAGACATGAAAAATTTCGCATTAATAGGAGCAAGTGGTTACATAGCACCACGCCACATGAAAGCTATCAAAGAAACGAATAACAATTTAGTAGCAGCACTTGATAAGTTTGATAGTGTAGGTGTGATAGATAGTTATTTTCCAAATGCCGATTTCTTTACTGAGTTTGAACGTTTTGACCGTCATATTTCAAAATTAAAATTTGAAAAGAATCAACAATTAGATTATGTAAGTATTTGTACCCCCAACTATTTGCACGATGCACATATTCGGTTTGCTTTAAGGCAAGGAGCTGATGCCATTTGTGAAAAGCCATTGGTATTAAATCCTTGGAATATGGATGCCTTGGGAATGTTTGAAAAAGAAACAGGAAAAAAGGTGTACAATATTTTACAATTAAGAGTACACCCAAGTATTATTGCTTTAAAAGAAAAAATAGCAGCAGGGCCAAAAGATAAAATATACGATATAGATTTAACCTACTTAACATCTCGTGGGCATTGGTATTATACCTCTTGGAAAGGAGATATCACTAAATCGGGTGGTATTGCTACCAATATAGGTGTTCATTTTTTTGATATGCTTTCTTGGATTTTTGGAGATTTAAAACAAAATATAGTACACGTAAATACCCACGATCGTTCGGCGGGTTATTTAGAATTTAAACAAGCAAGAGTTCGTTGGTTTTTATCTATAAATGCAGATACGTTACCGGATGAAATTAAAGCAAAAGGGCAAACTACCTATCGTTCTATTACTATTGAAGGTGAAGAATTAGAATTTAGCGGTGGCTTTACAGATTTGCATACCATGTCATATCAAGAAATACTAAAAGGAAACGGGTACGGATTAGAAGCACCTCGTCAAGCTATTGAAATAGTGCACGCTGTACGTCATGCGAGTCCAATAGGTATGAAAGGAGATTATCACCCATTTGTTAAAAAACCATTGGCAAAACATCCGTTTGAGAAATAGAATGAGTCTTGCAGTCTCGCTTCGCTCTGGTCGGGTCGCTGCGCTCCTATCCTGCGGTCTTGCAGTCTCGCTTCGCTCTGGTCGGGTCGCTGCGCTCCTATCCTGCGGTCTTGCAGTCTCGCTTCGCTCTGGTCGGGTCGCTGCGCTCCTATCCTGCGGTCTTGCAGTCTCGCTTCGCTCT
>FLOH01001166.1_pt1 | contig 42728 bp, 37 predicted proteins | sample 756751 | NCBI WGS metagenome assembly FLOH01 (sample SAMEA4026879, study PRJEB14308) | marine metagenome | biome: coastal water; material: water | depth 74 m
ATCGCTGAAAGAGATTTGCGGGCAGGTTCGAGCTCAGGGAGGACTAACGATTGCGGCGCACCCGCATCACATGAGTTCGGCCTGGGGAAAAGACACTCTTTATTTGTGGGAGCGGCAGGATGAGTTTCGGCCTTTGATTGATGCTTGGGAAATTGGAAACCGAGATGATCTCTTTAACCCGGTCGGATTAAAGAGATTACCTCTGATCGCTGGGAGCGACTTCCACAAGCCCAAGCATCTGACGAGCTGGAAGACATTGCTGTGGTGCGAAAAGGATCCGGAGGCGATGAAGGAGTGTATTCGCAAGAACAAGGATGTCTCGATCACGCTCTATCGGGATCATCGTTTTGGGGGGGAAAGTGAGGAGCGCGAGGAAAAGCGGGCGGCGGCCGAGCGAAGGAGTCAATAGAGAAGCTGGAGTCGGGTAATAAACCCGAGCTCATTATTTTCCACGACAGTTCCCGGGGCACCTCCGCCCGTGAAGGCGTTATATTCTATGGTCACACCTAACCGAATAATCCGATTGGGGTACCAGTTGAGGGCCAAGGAGGCTCCATTCACGCCGGTGGCGTTGGTGGTTTGAGAGATTCCCAAACCACCCTGATTGACAGGACGAAACATGTTGGCGCCAGCGGCCAGGCCATCGTAACGAAAGCTAATCTCCCAAGCGCCAATGTCGCCGTTGGTAAAATCCAAAGGGTGCTGAGGGACGACGCCGCCCAAGGAAGCGATTTCCCCCGTGATAACCCAATCGAGTTCCAAATTCCAAGCGGTGGTTTGGTAATTGGTGAAACCTCCGCCTGAGGTTCCCGAAATTCCCGCTGTATTGACTCCCTGCTTTTCGGCGGTGAACTCGCTGATCAGTGCAATCGGTCCGTACCGATAGTAAAGTTGTGGACTGATTCTCCAAACCTCGCCTTGAACATTCAGCCCATCGGGAAAAGTGAGAAATGTGTTTCCGCCATCAGTGCTGTAATCTTGAAAAAGGTTCGTAGTATCAACACCATTATTCTGTGCTTGCCATCCAATATTGCCACCGACACCAAAGTGTAATCCCTCCAGTTCCTCAGGAAAATCAGATTCGTTGCGAAAGGGTTGGCAGAAGAGGCGAAAGTACCCCACGGGCCCTGTTCCGTAATCCAGCCCGCTTTGGATGGTATCGTTCCGAGACCCTGCTCCGACCATGGCGGCCCACGAGAGCTTCTCCGAGCAGACAAGGCCGTGGGCCATCACACCTAGGTCTCGGTTTGGAATCAGATTAGAGGTAAGGGATCGCTCGGAAAAAGGAATAAAGGCGGCGGGCGTAAGCATTTCGAGTCCAAGTGGAACGGTAAACTTGCCTGCCTGAACTTGGATTTCATCGATGGGGGCATAATTTATAAAGGCATCCGCAATGGTTGTTTGGTAGGTTGGAGCATTGGGCGAGGAAAGAGCGAACTCGGGTGCAAATCGGTACTCCCAATCATCGTAGAAGAAACCAGCCACGTAGGGTCGAGCTCGGCGGACAAGAAATTTGGACATATCACTGGTCCCAGGGTCAACGAACTGCCGATCATCCAGTTGAAGTAGTCCCCCGAGGCGAATCATATGCTGCTGATCGGCGGAGCGGAAGATGAGCCCCCGCTCCGATACATCCAACTGGGGAAGATCCATTTGCGATTGTTGCTCTGATTTTGGGCTGAATTCAGTTGTACCCTCGACGACTTGTTCCATGGAGGATTGCTCTTGCACTTCCGGGGACAGTCTTGGCTTTCGATTCGGTTTCGCAGCCTTTGGAGTAAGGAATGGAGTGTAGCCAAAAGGCTGAGGTGCAAGCGGGGGGGGAGGTTTGTTCGGATTGGTTGGTTCGGGGGTGGGAGGTCGAAGGCGAGCGGCCGATGGGTTGTTTGACTGCTGACTCTTTAGTTTTTTTACCTCGTCCATGAGTTGCTGCATCTGAGCTTTGAGGTCGGCAATTGTTTTCGCAGTTTCTTCGTCCATGGCATGGAGGGGAGGTACGAGTGTGAGCAGGATCAGTGCGGTAAGCACACCCCACCTGACCGATTTTGGAAGACCCGCGACCATGGGTTAAGAATCGGGCATAATCTGGGGTGCCCCAAGACGTCAGGATGTCACAGGAAAACGAATTGAGAACAAAAGGTAATAAAGTGGGCCTGAGAGGACTTGAACCTCCATGGGTTACCCCAACAGATCCTAAGTCTGTCGCGTCTGCCAGTTTCGCCACAGGCCCGTTGCCATATCCTACGGAAAAAGCGGCTGAAAACGAGCGCAAGAAATGTATATCTAAAATTCTTGTAATGTGGCGAATGCGTGACAAAGATTTGATCTGTAAGTTCCTTCTTATTATATATATGCCAAAAGAGCCAAAATTTAGGAGGGGGTTTACTTGGAGGCACCATATCGATGAAAAGTGGGACCGCTTGGATTACGGCTTTAAGTTGGGATGGCAGATTTGCATTTTTGTTATTCTTTTAGGTGGGGCGTTCGGTCTCCTTGTTTGGGCAAACCGAAGGAGTGAGCGGGAGGAGTGGCTGAGAGAAGGGGCTAGGCAGGAGCTTATCCGGAAAGAGAAAAGCAGTGAGCTGTTTCAGCGAAATCCGGTTACCCCGCCTCTACGACCGGCGGAAGATTAAATTCCGAACATAGCTAAAATTTCATCGAACCTTTTCCTGAATTTAGCGGTTATATCCTACGATGAAGATAGGATGCTTCCTCTTACTTTGGGTGGCAGGTTTGGCAGAGGGCCAGGCCAAACTGCCTCTTCCTCCTCCTGTCCTGCGGGAGCCTGAGCTATCCCAGCCAGCCCGAGGGACTGTTCCTATCGGGCTGCCCCAAAAGTGGGTGACGTGGAATTTGCAATGGTTTCCAGGACAGAATCCGTTGGCAACGAAGCTGGAAAGAGAAAGCCATGAGGCGGCAGTTCGTTTTTGCCTAGGCCGATTCAAGCCGGATGTGGGAATGTTTCAGGAGGTGTTGGATGCCGATGCCTTACGACGAAGTGTTTCTGACTTGCCATGGCAGGCGGTCACGCGCTTTGAACGAGTGGAGGATGAGGAAAAATCCCTTCCCCCCCAAAATCTGGCCATTTGTAGCCGAGTTCCTTGGCAAGAGGCTTGGGAGGTGAATTTCGAAAAATTGCCAATGACACTGGATCGTCCGGTGCGTGGCTTTTTAGGGGTGGAGTGGAGAACCCGGCGTCAGGGCTCGTGGACCGCTTATGTTGTCCACCTAAAGAGCAACCGGGGGGGTAGGGAGGTGACATCGAAACGCCGGGAGCGGGCCATCGAATATCTACGAGCGGATTGGCAACGCCGCGGCTTGGTGCCTGAAACGGACGCGATCGTGGTGGGTGGGGATTTTAACTGTTCGCTGAAAAATCCAGACTTCCGGAAGGAGAAGACCTTGCGGGGACTTTTGGCGGAGGGGTGGGTATCGGTAGCGCGTGATTTGCCCTGGCCCAAGGGGGCGACCGTGCGACCGGATAGTCAGGGCAAGTATCCCGCGACCGATTTCGATGCCATTTTGCTTTCCCCTGGATGGCAAAAAAAAATCAGCTCGAAAAAATACAAGTCAGGGGTCTGGCAAGAATCGAATGTGCCCAGTGATCATTGGCCCGTCTGGTTGAGCTTTGCGCGGTAGGTGATTTAAGTAACCTGCTGGAGCAAGTTTGAACTAGGGAACAACCTCGACGGGGATTCCAGGGCGAACCGCTCGCACCAGCTTGGAGGCGTTCCAGTTTGCCAGTCGAAAACACCCGTGGGATCCGGTTCTTGAAATATCTTCAGGCTCGGGCGTCCCATGAATGCCGTATCCTTGCAGGGAGAGCCCAATCCAGGCCGTCCCGACGGGATTATTGGGTCCGGGGGGAAGCATCAACTTATTGGTAATGCCCTCCTGCTGGGCCACTTGGAGAAGAACTTTCGGGTCGAAGGTGTAGTTGGGATTCGGCGCAATATTCGCCACGGTTAAAGGCACATTCGGAACCTTTGTTTTATTGGCGGCGATCGAGCAGGGAAAGCAGGCCACTACTTTATTGTTCGTATCGAAAGCCAAAAGAGTGGTTTCTGAGATCATAATCACGATGCGCGAGACGGGCGGAAGTTTTCGAGTTCCGTCGAGATTAGGTAGGGTCAATTGCATTCCCGCCACAAGGTTGGTGATTGTGGGGTTCAGCTCTTTCAAAAAAGAGGGGGTGGAGTGGGTCTTTTCGGAGAGCATTTCCCAAGGGTCATTGAAGTCGAGAACGGCGGCTTTGCTCATGGCGACGTATCCTTTGGGTTTAGAAACCACGCGCAGAAGGTCGTCTGGCGTGAGGATGTAGTCGATGTAAGCGTCGCCTGGCTTTCCTAAGTTAATCCGAGTCTCGATATCGAGTTCACCGGTTGTGGCTAAAGTTCGATGAATTTGGAATTGAGTGATGGCCCGACGGCTTCGTTTGGCAAAGTGGCCATCGATGGTTCCACAGGAAAAGTTCATTCGGTCGAGCAAAGTTTGCCATCCCGCGATGGCGATGGTGTCACGCGGGGAATCGGTCGCGATGGGTTCTGCTCGGCGCACCTCCTTGCCCATGGGCGGGGTGGGTGGCCCCATGGGGCCGGAGGGGACGGATGGAGTTCTTTCGGCAGAGCCCGGTTGCTCTACCGTTTTTTTTTATCCTCGGGTGTAGCGGTCTTGGGGGTGGCGAACACCTCTGCATCGGGATATTTTTTTGCCAGATCATCGGCCCGCTGGGCAGGCGCGGGTTGCGTCGGTTGGGGTAGCTGGAGAAGGCCTCGGTCCCGCAAGTAAAGGGCGACTCCAACCAAGATTAATACGCCCGCGACCAAACCTACAAAGAGATTTCCTGATGGGGACCGGCGAGCCATAGGGTATTAGTAAACGTCTTTCAGGTACCGTTTTTCGGTTTTAGAAAATGTAACGGAGACCCATTCCTCCGCTTGCTCGGGTGTTTTTCCACCATGTCGGCCGGCGATTTTGATCAGAGCAGCGTGAACGTCTTTGGCCATTCGCTTGGCGTCCCCGCAAACATAGAAGTAAGCGCCATTTTGCAACCACTGCCACAGCTCTGCCCCCTCCTCCTCCATCCGATGTTGAACGTAAATCTTGTCAGCCTGATCACGGGAGAAAGCGGTCGAAAGCTTGTGGAGGTGACCTGTTTTTTGCGCATCGGAGAACTCATTTCCGTAAAGAAAGTCGGTCTTGGCGTGCTGATCGCCAAAGAAAAGCCAATTGCGGCCCGTATGGCCGTGACGAGCGCGGTGCTGGAGAAATGCGCGAAAAGGGGCGATCCCTGTGCCGGGGCCGACCATGATGATATCCCGGTCCGGTGCAGGTAGGTGAAAGTGACGGGTGGGTTGGACATAGACAGGGATGGATGTGGCACCGGAAAGATCGGCTAAGTAGCCCGAGGCGAGGCCTTTTTTGGTGCGGCCATGGGAGTTGTACTGAACCAGAGCCACGGTGAGGTGAACTTCGCCCGGGCGATGGTCGGGCGACGAGGCAATGGAGTAGAGTCGTGGGGCTATCTTATTTAGAAGATTTGGAATCTCTGATGGTTCGAGGTGGACGCCGGGCGCATCGTGCAGAACATCGACCACATCTCGATCAAAAACATACTCATCAAGTTTTTTCTCGTCCGCACAGATTGCCTGAAGTTTCTCCCGCGCGGTACCGGTGGCTTTTTCTGCCACCGCTTTGACAAACTTTTTACCGGCACGGTTCAAGACGGCGGACGTGGCGATCGTTTCATGAAGTGCGGCGTCTTCCTGCAGCCCGAGTCGCTGGGTAAACTCGCGAACGAGAGAGTCTGGATTTCGGGGAACGACTCCCAGCGAGTCCCCGCAGATGTAAGTCGGGCCAGAGGAGCCTAACTCGATCACGATGTGTCGAGTGTCTTTACTGGAGCCTGACTGATTGAGGCAACGATTCTCTTTTAGCTGAGAGGAAAAGGGATTGTTCCTACTAAAAGCAGGAGTCACTGGTGGTGTCACGAGTTCAGACATTTGCATTATCGCTTCCAATGGAACCCGTGGGGCAGATATCTAGGGCGCGCTGGGCGGCATCCACTTCCTCAGGGGTTTCAGGTTGTTTAAAAAAGTACACGTAGGTCTGATCCTCGTTATATTTTAGCAGTTTGGGAGCCTCTTCCAGGCATACGTGGCAAGGGGTGCAGCTATCATCGACGTACCATTGGCCAGGAACGTTCTCGTTGAGGATGCGGGTCTTGTCAGCCATTGAGTTAGGAAAATACACACGTCTGGTGGAGGGGCAACTCCGGAACAACGAATTGGGTTCGAGTTTGTGCCCGGGGCGGGGGTCGAACCCGCACGGGGATTTCTCCCCAAGGGATTTTAAGTCCCTTGTGTCTGCCATTCCACCACCCGGGCAGAGATTCACATTACGATAAAAGTAGGGTTGGGAGCGAGAAAAGGAGGGGGGGATGCGGGCTACCTTGTCGAGATAAGGCGGGAAAGTCCTTCGGAAAGAGAGAAGTGGGGGTGCCAGCCAGTTGCCCGCAGGCGCTCAATGGAGGCGGATGAAAAGCGGACATCGGCAGGTCGTGCGGGGGCGTGACGAATAGGGGAAGAGGAGTGGGCGATGGATTGAATGGTCTGGGCGAGTTCCAGAATCGAGGTGGAGTGACCTGAGGCGACATTATAGACGCCCTGTAGTTCAGGATGAAAAGCGGCATGGGCGAGGGCAGCGGTCACGTCGTCGACATAAACAAAGTCACGCGTTTGCTTTCCATCACCATGAATGGTTAGGGGTGCACCTTCGCGCGCGGCATCGAGAAAGCGAGGTACGGCAGCAGCATACGGGCCGCTCGGATCTTGGCGTGGGCCGTAGACATTAAAAAAGCGCAGGGCAACTGCGGGCAGGGAGGAGTCGGCGCACAATTGTTCGCCCGCCAGTTTAGATTCGGCGTAGGGGCTCGCTGGAGCTGGAGAAAGGGATTCGGTTTTTGGCATGACGGGATCGTTACCGTAAATGGCGCAAGAGCTGGCTAAGACGAAGCGGGCGGCGCCCGCTTGAGAGGCAGCGAGAAGAACACGTCGGGTGCCCTCGACATTCATTTGATGACATTCCGCTGGGTGGGCGACCGACTCGGGAACGCTCACCATGGCGGCGAGGTGAAAAACGTGAGTGACCCCAACAAGCGATTGGGCGAGGAGATGGGAATCGAGAATTGAACCTTCGATCCAATGATACGAGATCCCCGCGAGATTGTCCCGGTTGCCCGATGCGAGATTATCGAGAATGGTGACCGACCCGTGGGGCAGGAGATGGGCGACGAGGTGGCTCCCGATAAAGCCTGCCCCACCCGTAACGAGGAATTTCATAAAGTGGGAATTGTGCCTCAAGAGGTTGGTTTGGAAAGATCGAGAAAATTAGGTTTGAGCCCTCTACTTAGTTCTGGGAGATTGTTTAGATGGTGAAAGTCCTCTTTTTATTTTTAGTTTGTTTGGTCGGATTCGTCGGATGTGGCAAAAAAGAAAGCCGTTTGGGGGAGGTTTCCACCCCAAAGCCCAAGATGGAGGAACCCTTGCCCGAGGACCCCGAAGAAAGGCATAAAGTGGCCTACATACGGGCGGCCCAAGCTTTTTCGAGGAATGATTTGGAGGGTGCTTTAATTTCTTTAGATATTTCGGATCAGGCCAAGCCAAAGCAGGCCGGCAACGCAAATCTGCGAGGTGCGATTTACACTAGAAAACGGGATTGGGTCAAAGCGGAAGAGTCGTTTCGCCTCGCCCTGCAGTTGCAGCCCGATTTACCAATGGCTCAATTTAACCTAGGGGAAGTCCTGTTTCTCAATAACAAGTACCCCGAGGCGCGGGAAAAGTTTCAAATCTTTCTCAACAGCCAACCGAAAAATGACTTAGGTCTTTATAAGATGTATCTTTGTGACTTGCTCGGCGGAAACAGCAGCAAGGCGAATGACTACTTGAGAACCCTCAAGCCCGACCCAATGAGCCCCATTTACTACTTTGCCAAGGCGGCCGAGGCGTTTCATCGGGGGGATAAGGTCGCCGCGACTGAGTTTGTTTCCTCGGCTTATCGAATTTACCCACCCGATGCGAACTCCACTTTTGCCGACTCTCTGGTAGAGAAAGGGTATTTAACTGGAGAGCAGATGTCCGCCCCTACGTCGGACGAAAATAAAGTTAAAGCGGAGGAGCTGAAAACATTGCTACCACCGGCAGAAAAGCCGGGGAGCAAGACTAAGTCTTAGTCGTTCGTTTTTCGGTTGCGCTGGCCGATCCTCGCAATTCCCCATTGGGCGTGCTCTTGCACGAGCGGATCCGAATCCTCGGCGGCTTTTTGGAGAGCAGGCAAGTCTTGTATCGAGCCAATATTTCCCAAGACAATGCAGATGTTGCGCAGCCATCGACCCCGCTTCAGCCGAAAAATGGGGGTGTGGCGAAATTCCTGACGAAACCGAGCATCATCCCATGTCAGCATTTCGGATAGATCGGTTCGAGGGATAGGGGTAAAGCGCAGTTCGCGAGATTCTTGGGCGTGGCGATTCCATGGGCAAACCTCAAGACACTCATCGCACCCAAAAAGGCGATCCCCGATAAGTGGGCGGAACTCCTCCGGAATAGAACCGGGATGCTCGATGGTCAGGTAGGCAAGGCATCGGCGGGCATCCAAAACGTATGGTTGAGGAAACGCCTGGGTGGGACATGCATCGAGGCAGCGGGTGCAAGTACCGCAGTGGTCTGGGGAGGAGGAATCGGGTGATATTTCCAAATCAGTCAGGATGGAACCCAGCATTAACCAAGGGCCGTGTTGGGGATGAATGAGGAGCGTGTTTTTTCCCTGCCACCCTAGGCCTGCCATGGCGGCGATCGGTTTTTCGAGAAGAGGGGAGGAGTCCACACACACGCGATAATGTCCGCCCCACTGGGCTAGGCTTTTTTGGGCAAGCTGCTCTAACTTGTCGCGCAAAACTTCGTGATAGTCCTCTCCTTGGGCGTAAGCGGCGATTCGCCCGCGCGGTAATGGGGAGGAGGTTTGGCGGCTGGTGATGCCAGCCACGATAATCGTTTTGGCTATGGAGTCGTACTTTTGTGGATCGGATCGGATCTCAGGTCGGTTGGCCATCCATTTCATCTCGCCTTGGTAGGAAAGGGAGAGCCACTCTTTAAGGTGGTCGGCGTGGGGTGGGATATCGGCTGAAGTAATGCCGAGGGCGTCAAAACCTAAAGATTGAGCGGCCTTTTTCAGTTCCTCCGCGCGGCTCATCGATTACGCCTTAGTCAGAGCTGCAATAATCTTCTCAGAAATCTGTTCTGGGGTATCGGACCCAATCGAAATCTGGATTTCGCTTTGCTCATACCATGGGGCTCTTTCTGAAAACTGTTGGGTAAGCTTTGGTTGAAGCTGGTCTGCGGGGAGGAGAGGTCGATCTCTATGGTGGGAGAGTCGTTGCACGAGTGTGGCAATTTCGGCTCGCAAGTAGATGCGTTTGCCCGTTTCGGCCAAGGTGCGGCGGTTTTGAGGATCGAGAATGACGCCGGCCCCACAAGCAATGACCGAGGGCTCCGATTGAGAGAGTTGGGTCACAATTTGGGATTCCCAACGCCGAAACTCCTGCTCACCACCTTGGGAAAAGATTTGAGGGATGGAAAGATGGGCTGTTTTTGTGATGGTCTGGTCGGTATCGAGAAATGGGAGTGACAATTTTTTTGCCAAAATAGGTCCAACACAGCTTTTTCCCGATCCGCTCAGGCCGAGGAGCCAGAGGTGAGTGGTCCTTTGCATACTTGAAGGGTGGCAGGGAAGTGGCGTTTGGGCGAGTGCGGGAGTCGATTCGAAGGCTTGGGTTAACCACTTTTTCGGGCATACTCACCCAATGGCAAATACCTTCGGCCATTTGTATCGGGTGACCACTTGGGGAGAATCCCATGGGGGTGGGGTAGGTGCGGTGGTGGACGGTTGCCCTCCTCAAATCCCCCTCTCCGAAAAAGATTTGCAGCCTGACCTCGATCGCCGGCGCCCAGGGCAAAGTAAAATTGTCACACCCCGCAAGGAGGCGGATCGGTGCGAAATTCTCTCGGGAGTCTTTGGCGGAAAAACATTGGGAACACCGATCTCGGTTTGGGTCAAAAATGAGGATGCCCGACCTGAGGCCTACAAGGAGATGGAGACGATGTTTCGCCCGAGCCACGCGGATTACACTTATCAAGCGAAGTACGGAATACGGAATTGGCAGGGCGGAGGGCGAACCTCCGCGCGTGAAACGATCGGCCGCGTAATTGGGGGATCGATTGCCAAGTGCATGTTTCGGCAGCTTGCTCCCAAGCTCTCGGTGATAACCTTTGTTCGGCAAGTGGGGGATGTCGTAGCGCGAATTGATTCGAGTCGGGTGGAGTCCAAGGAAGTGGAGGGAAACCCGGTGCGCTGGCCGGATGGAAAAGAGGCCGAGCAGTTGGTCAAGTTGATCGAGAGAGTGCGATCGGAGGGGGATTCTTTGGGAGGGGTGGTGGAGTGTGTGGTCAAAGGTTGTCCAGTGGGTTTGGGGGAACCGGTGTTTGACAGGCTAGAGGCGGATCTAGCCAAAGCGGTGATGAGTTTACCCGCCAGCAAAGGATTTGAGATCGGATCAGGTTTTGCGGGCGTGCGAATGCGTGGCTCGGAGCACAACGATGAGTTTTTTATGGATGGAAAAAGGGTGCGCACCCGCACCAACCGAAGCGGGGGTGTTCAGGGTGGAATTAGTAATGGGGAGGAGATTGTTTTTCGCGTTGCGTTCAAACCGGTGGCGACCATTGCCAAGGTGCAAAAAACGGTCGGGGTGAGTGGAAAAGGCGCGGACTTAAAAGCGAGGGGTCGGCACGATCCGTGTGTGCTGCTACGGGCGGTGCCGATGGTGGAGGCGATGGCTTATCTTGTCTTGGCTGATCACTTTTTGCGTGATCGCGCGCAGGTTGGAATCGCTCGCCCGTAGGGAAAGTTAGAACGTAAAGTGGCCGCCCAACTCGATTGAGTTGGTCACGGGAGAACCAAAGGTGACCTGCTGATTGTCTCCCATGTCCACGGTGGGCTGACTGGTTCCATAAAACTTATAGGCGAGAGTGATTCCCATTTGCTCCCAAATTCTCCAACGCACTCCCGCCGCGATCTGATAGGCATTGTTCATGTCGTTGCCAGAGCCTGATAAAGTGGACCCTTGGCCGGCGAGGGGGTAAGAGATGCTCCCAATTGTGAAATAGTTCCACCCACCCCCAAAACCAAAGTTTAGGTAGGGGACGAAGCCGGTGTCGTTGGGATATTGGAAACAAATTTGGGCCATGATGGGTACGCTCCAGTAGGTACTGCTGGAGACGGTCATTCCCTCCGTGTTTCCGCGGATGGCGTTGAGGGCAAAACCGGTTTCGATGGCGAGACCGAACCATGGGGTGAGCCAGACTCCAATATCGAGGTCCTGTCGATAGCCCGTGCTGAAAGCGATTTCTTTTTGGATCATTGGATTACTTGGTCCCAACGGTCCAACGATATTCACGATGTTCATCGAGCTAACGAAGCGGGCGCCGCCCTCGGTTCGAACGTAAAAGTAATCCTCATCCATTTGGGGTTCGGTGAGAGGGGATTGCAGTAGTTTACCAGGCCAACCGAGTTCGGTGGGGGGCTGGGTGGTAGCACTCATTTGCCCCACCATCGGATCTGCCAATGGGGCGGAGGTTGCGCTTTGGGAGGTAGGAGTAAGCGCGGTGACTTCAGAAGGGGTAGGAATGGGGGTGAATTGTGTGGGGGGCGGTGCGATGGTTTGCGCTAAGGAGGAAGGAGACGAAAGCTTTTGGAATTGAACCGTGCCGGCAGGTGCTCCATCCATCTTCTCGATTTTGTGGGCCTCATTGAGGGTGATTCTTAGCCCAGCTTTAGGCGGAATAGTAACTTGCGATTCGCCCAGAAGAAAAACCACTGGGCCAGTGGCCGACGGGGGAAGGCTGACTAGGATCGTTTGTTTCCCAGCTGAATTGAAACCATAACTAACATTGCACGCTTGGCCGTCCAATTGAATCGACTGTCGTGGTGTGCCCTGCTTAACAAATTCCGCTACTCCCCCTTTTGCGTCAAAAACCACCAGCGAACCATCCTCTTGCAGTGACAGATTCGTTGGGACAGAGGTTACGCCATAACTCAAGGCGCCAAGATGGACAAGGGCAACGAACACACAACATGTTGTGCCTGTAATCATTCGCATCCCTATATAAAGGGCAGCAAATCATGAAAAGTCTATCCCTGGGTGTGCCGATTGTAGATAAATAGTAGGTAGAAAAAAATAATTTAAACTGTTGTTGGACAGTAGGATAAAAAACTTTAAGAAATGTTATTCGGAAGATATTTTGCGGCTATTTTTGCACCCCCTAACAGCCATAGGAGCGCGGCCAAGGCAAGATAAGGCCCGAACGGAACTTTGACGCCCAGCTTCTGCTTGCGTTGCTTGAGAATTCCGATTCCCACAACCGTTCCTAACAAGGAGGAAACAGCGATGATGAATGGAAGACTTTGCCAGCCCAAAAAGGCCCCGAGGGCTGCGAGAAGTTTCGCATCGCCGATTCCCATGGCCTCTTTTTGCAGTAGCCACGATGCAATCCGCGCCACTAGCCAAAGCGATCCGCCGGCAACTGTGGCTGACAGGGCGGAACGGATCATGGCATCGGCAGGGTCCTCTTTGCCCTGAAGGAATGGAAACAGATAGCTGAGGGAAATGCCTGCGACAACTCCCCCGATCGTCAGGGCATCGGGAATGACCAGGTAGTCTAAGTCGATCCCTGAGGCGACGATCAGACCAGCGACGAGCAGTGCGTAGATGGCGAAAAGTTCGGGTGGGTAAAGAAGCCAAAGGGTAGCCAGAGCGGAAGCTGTGCCCGCTTCAACAATCGGGTAGCGAGGATCTAGATGGGCACTGCAACAACGGGCGCGGCCACCGATTAGGAAGTACCCCAAGATGGGAAGATTAACGCCCAAGGAGAGCTGGCGCCCGCAAGCCGCGCAACGGGAAGGGGGATTCACGATCGATTGACCTAGCGGAATACGAAGAATGCAAACGTTGAGAAAAGAACCGAGAATGGCACCGAAAACGAAAACGAAAAAAATAAGAAGAGGTGTTGGAATCATGTATCTCTTCCTGCGGCTTGGTAAAGTGCCTGTCGCATCGTGGTAAGAGGTGCGGGTTTACCCGACCAAATTTCCAAAGAGAGAGCCCCTTGATGCAGAAGCATGCCCAAACCGTCCTCGGCCTCGCATCCCCGCTCACGTGCCACGCGAACGAGCAATGTCTCACCTTTACGATAAATCGTGTCGTAAACCCGGAGTGGGGGGTGGAGGAGCTCTTTCGGAACGGGCAGGGGATCCTCCTCCTTTAGCCCTAAACTGGTGGCTTGGATCAGTAGATCGGTTTCCGAGAGGGCCCGAGTCATATTGGGCATATTCCAGTCGAGAACGTGAATGGGAAATCGATTCCCCACCAGGGGGGTAAGTTCATGGTGAAGTTTCTCTGCCCGCTGAGGATCACGATTGATGAGCGTCAGGGAAGAACAACCGATGGAGGGAAGAAACCGTGTAATCGTTTGCCCCACCCCACCGCATCCCAAAAGAAGGGTTCGTTTTGGGGGGAGAGAGTTGGGCCAAATTTCTCGCAGAGCTCGAGACCAACCCTCCGCGTCGGTGCTCGAGCCGTGGATTTTTCCTTGTACCACTTGAACGGTATTGACTGATTGGGCTTGGAGGGCGGAAGGGGAGTGCACTTCACTCAACCGGAACATTTCTCCCTTATGAGGCAGGGTGCAGTTCCATCCATCCAATCCTGTCTGCAGAAGCAGGGGTACCGCACTTTCCAACCCACCCGCAGGAATTTCGATTCGAAAGTATTCGGCCTGAACCCCTAACTCGCTCCATCCCGCCAACTGCATCACTGGAGAGAGGGAGTGAGCTACGGGTGAGCCGATGACTCCATACCTCATCGCTCCCCTTTTTTTAGGTGGAAGGGTCGTGGGGGTATAAACCTCGTTGGTCACCCCCCCATTGAGCCATCGGAAGGCCTTTCCGCCCAACAAAAACGCACATCGCCCCAGTTGCTCCGAAAGAGACTTTCCAGTAAGGTTTATTCTTGAGCACACATCACGAATTAACCGACAAAATGGTCAGATCCTATGCCGAATTAGCGGCGATCAACCACTTGGGCGGAACGCAACTTCCCTCCAAAAAAGCGGTGGCGGAGATCACGCAAGATCTTCTCCATCTCCTTTTTCCCGGATTTTACGACGGAGACGACCTGGAAGGGAAGGAGTTGGGCCCGGCCATTACATCCCTTTTGCGCTCGGTGGAAAAGTCACTCGAACGGGAGGTTGGAAAGAGCATGGCGGCTAAAATCGTGGCGGGGGAAACTGTGGCGGGTAAAGTTCAGGCTCTCCTTTCCCGGCTTCCTGCGGTTCGAACGGTCTTAAAAACCGATGTGGAGGCAGTCATGGCGGGGGACCCGGCAGCGAGGAACGTGGAGGAAATTCTTCTGGCCTACCCTGGGGTGGAGGCGATTGCGGTCCAGCGGATGGCCCACGAACTGCATCTTTTGGGTGTTCCTCTTTTTCCGCGAATGATGACCGAGTGGGCGCATAGCCGGACGGGAATCGACATTCACCCTGGCGCGGTGATCGGCCCATCATTTTTCATTGATCACGGCACGGGCGTAGTCATTGGAGAAACCACAGAGATTGGTCAGGAAGTTCGTATCTATCATGGGGTGACCCTGGGGGCGCGCTCGGTTGCGGGGGCCCAGACTTTGCGTGGCCGAAAGCGCCATCCTACGATCGAGAGTCGGGTGACCATCTACCCTGGGGCCACAATTTTGGGTGGAGAAACGGTGGTGGGGGAGGGAAGCACAATTGGAGGGGGAGTCTTTTTGACCAAAAGTATTCCGCCCCATCACCTTGTCTTGGCGGAACATGCGACTTTAAAAATTATCCCGAAATCGGAAAGACCCCAAGGTAGTGAATACACCATATGAATAACTTGATCTTTTCCGGTTGGCCTGAGTCCCATCTTTGCCCGTATTCTGTCGTATGAGTTCAACTCCCCACCTAACCGAGCGGGAGCGTCTCCCTGGGCTTTTAGAGCAGGAGATGCAGGCTTTTTTCCATCAACAAAAAGAGCGCTACGACTTCGGGGAGTTATTTGAGCCCATTTTTTTCGACATGTGTGAGTTTGTCGGTCGGAAAGGAAAGCGCATTCGGCCTCTCCTTCTGCTTCTGACTTATCGGGCTTTGGGAGGGAAAAAAGAGTGGGGTGAAAAGGCTTTGATTCAGGCGGCTCTCTCCTTGGAGCTATTGCACGCGTTCGTTCTGGTGCACGACGATTTGATTGACCGATCAGAAAAGCGGCGCGGCTTGCCCACATTTCACAAGTTGGTCGAGCAAAGACAGGGCAGAATGAGTCACGCGGAGCGAACGGGCCAAGGAGTTGCCTTGGTCGTGGGCGATCTTCTCTTCGCTCTAGCGGTGGAAACTCTCCAGCAGAGCGCTTTTGACGTTGGACCGAGGCAACAGGCGCTTGGAAAACTTCTCTCCTATGTCACGGACACAGGCGTGGGGGAGATCTTTGACATTCTTTTGGGGTCGAAAGATATCGGCCGAGTGACTCGGGAGGATATTGAAATCACCTACTTACTCAAAACAACGCGCTACACCTTTGAGGCCCCCTGCGTGATTGGGGCTCTTTTGGCGGGGGCCTCGACCGAAAAAGCGGAGGATCTGGCGAGGGTGACCGAACCGCTGGGTCTGGCCTTCCAAATTCAAAACGATCTCTTGGAAATTTCTCATTTGGATGGGAAAGACCAGCTTCTCCCCACCGATCTTTTGGAGGGCAAAAAAACCCTACTCATCCACGAAGCGTATCAAAGGTTAGGGGAGGTGGATCGCTCTTTCCTGCAGATGTGTTTTCACTCATCTGCCCGAAATGAAGCCTCCATTTCGAAGGTTCAGGATTTGTTGCGCAAATCAGGTGCGATTCAAGCCATGCAGGAAAAGTGTCGGTCCCTTTTTGAGGAGTCGAACCGGCTCCTGGCGGATTCTCACCTGACCCAAGTCGAGCAGGCCTCTATTTCGGAAGCAATTGATTGGGTGCGTCAGACTGTGCGTTTGGGGAGTTAGACGGTGGGTGGCAACCTTGTCACCTGATTTAGCGCAATCGTATCGTGCAGCTCAGGCGATCACTCGAGAGCATGCCCGGACTTTCTATTTTGCCTCGCACGTTTTAACCCAGTCGGTTCGTTTCGACGCCTATGCGGTGTACGCCTGTTGCCGGTCGATCGACGATGCGGTCGATCAGGTGGCGGCCCGAGGCGAATCGGTCCGGCCCGAAGTGGCGGGGGAGATGCTGATCCGGGCTTTTGAGGACGGTGGAGATCGACCGGGGGAAGAGTGGATGCCTGCCTTCCGGGATTGTGCGCGGCGCACGAAAATCTTGCGGCGCTGGTTTGAAGATCTGGCGATCGGGGTGGCGGGAGACGCGGGTCCGGTGAACCTTCAGACGTGGGAGGAGCTAGATTTATACTGCTATCGGGTGGCGGGCACCGTCGGGTTAATGATGATGAGGGTGTTTGGATCGGACGATCCCCAAGCCGAGCCGAGGGCACTGGATTTGGGACGAGGGATGCAACTGACCAACATTTTGCGTGATGTAGCTGAGGATGCTCGTGCCCGGCGCATTTACCTGCCCGCACGGGAGCGGGAGCAGTACGGGGTGCGTGCCGAAGATCTTCTGCTGGGACGACCCTCCGGTCACTGGAGCGAGTTTATGCAGTTTCAGGTCTCGCGGGCTCGGGAGCAGTATCGTTTGGCCGAACCCGGAATCGCGATGTTACCTCGGGGAGGAGCCCAGATGTCGGTTTGGTTCATGCGTGAGCTGTACGCGGGGATTTTGGATCCGATCGAGGCCTCCGGTTACGATGTTTTCCGAACGCGCCACAGCCTCTCGATGGGGCAGAAGCTTGTGCGAGGGATTGGAATTTGGTGGAGGCGTCGAAACAATTGAATGATTATGACTAAACCCCGTGGGTGATTCGGGCGGCAATAAAAAGCCCACTCATTAACCCAAGGGTAATCGCAGGCCGAGGATCGGGGCGGGTGGACGGTTCCGCGTAGATGGGGGTGACCCAAGCCATCAGGGCGCTAAAGATAAACCAAGCGAAGAAGTTTTGTGGGGGAACCACGTTTCCGGCCCAGTGCCAGTACCCTCGAATGGCATAGGCGAAAGGTTCCATTAAAAAATCAAAAGTCATGGCGAAAGCCCCGGTGGCGATGGCGATGGGGGCGCGGGAACCATCCCTCCAATATTGACTCAGGCTCAGGTTGGCTCCCGCCACGACCGCGAACCAGGCGAGGGGAATCGCCAGGGGCAGGACGCCGCCCAGACGAGGGCCAAAAGCATCGGTGTACTGATAGGAGCCAAATGGGATCCCGCTCATCGTTCCCACCGTTTCGAGCAGAGCGGAGGAAACGAGAATGGCGACAGCGGTGATTCTTGCCCGACGAAGTCCTAATCGATCGACCGCCGAAAAGTAAACATGACTAGCGGCGAGAAGCATCGAAATGAAATCACCATTGCGTAGACAGAAAGTGATGAAGCGAACTAACCCAATGGGCAGGGGGAGGGTTTCGGCCCAGGCGGGGGTCAGTCGAAAAGTGACGGCCACCAAGCCAATCCCGGCCCAGATAAGAAAAAACTTCCAAAGCCATTCGCGAAGACGGGCAGGAATCACACCTCGAGGTAAGAGCAGGACGGCTTCGGCGACAAGCTCGCGTCAACGTTGACTCGGGGGCTCAGGAGGACGAAAAAAGATTATGTACGGAATCCCCTCTGTAGGTTGGATCTGCGCCGGGTTGACTGGCCTAGGTTTGACGTTGGGCTTTGCCCCTTTCAGCCAACCCTTGGCGGGGTGGCTGGCTTTGATCCCCTTGGCTTACTACGGGGTGCGGGAGAGACCAAAATTACGAGAAAGTTTTTTACTGGGCTGGTTTGCTGGGGTGACTCACTTTTTGACCACTTTTAGTTGGCTGACCTCGGTGACGGTGGCGGGGTGGATGGTTCTGTGCGTTTACATGGCGATTTACCCAGCGCTCTGGTTTGTCTTATGGGTCCAGTTTGCCCGCGGGGACACGGAACGAATGACCAGTGGGTGGAATATTTGTCATGTGGTGTTGGGGGCATCGGCCTGGGTAGTGACCGAGTGGTTGCGGGGCATCGTATTCAGCGGATTTGGATGGAATGGATTAGGAGTATCTCAGGGGAGCCTGCTCTTACTGGCGCAAGTGGCCGAGTTGGGGGGAGTATCGATTCTGTCCTGGGTGGTAGCGTTTGGAGGACTGACTTTAACTCTGACCGCGCGGCGGTTCGAATTGGAGATTCGGGGATCGCAAAAGTGGAAGCCGAGATGGGATTTCACGGCGGGGGTTTTGGTTTTAGGGGTCACGATGGTGTACGGATCGAGGGCGGTTTTGCGGCCTCAGGAAAACCCCGTGGTGACGCTGAGCTACGCGGCCATCCAGCCGGCGGTGCCGCAAGATCCGTGGAGATCGGCCAAAATGGTGAAGGTGGCGGAGGAACTTACCCGCTGGTCGGAGATCGCGTTGGTGGCGCATGCTCCAGTCGACCTCTTAGTTTGGCCGGAAAGTTTGGCCGGAACGGGATGGAGGGAGGAACCGGCGTTTCAAGCAGCGGTGCAAAAGGTTCGAAGACTGGGAGCTCGTTCGCTTCTCGCGGGTTCGCTGGATATTCGTGGGCCTGAGACCTTCAATAGTGCGGTGCTTTTCACGGGTGCCGAGGGGAACCCTGTTCAAGTCTATGACAAATCGCACTTGGTGATCATGGGTGAGTATGTGCCGTTGGCGGGGACATTCCCGTGGCTGAGAAAGATGGTCCCTCCTGGTGGGGATTTGACGGCGGGGAAAGAGCCTGGAATTTTGGAGTTGGTGGGGAGCGGGGTAAGGATTGCCCCGCTGATCTGTTTTGAGGATTCGATGGCGCGGGTGGTTCGTCGTGCCGCGAAAAAGTTGCCTCATCTCTTGGTGAATCTCACCAACGATGCTTGGTTTGGGAAGTCAGCGGGGGCCAGGCAGCATTTGGAGAATGCCCGCTTTCGGGCCATCGAAACTCGGTTGCCTCTTTTGCGGGCAACGAATGATGGGGTCACGGCCTTGATCAATCCGCGGGGGGTTCTTGTTTCTGAACTTTGCGGTCCAGAGAGTAGATCCGTTCAGGAGCCGGGTTTTTTAGCGGGGGAGCTGGATTTAACCGAGCCAAGGGAAACTTTTTACGTGCAGTGGGGGGAGTGGCCAGTCTGGGGCTCGATGCTGCTGGTGGCTCTGGGAATATGGATGCGCAGGAAAGTGGCTTGAGCCGAACCGCAGGCAAGGCCAAGGTAATTCATGACCCTTGCCTTAGAAACGATCGACCTCGCCTCCGTGAACTCCCGCTTGCGGGAGTTACGGAGGTTTCTTTGACCCAGCAAAACTAGAAGGGCAGCTGAAAGAGTTGGAGGGGCGGATGTCGGCTCCCGACTTTTGGAACGATTCCACTCAGGCCCAAAAGATAGCTGCGGAAGCCAATGCGTTACGGAAAAAGCTGGATTTATTGCGGGAGCTCGAACGTAAGATTGGCGACTTACCCGTCCACTTAGAGTTAGCGGAGGAGGACGGAACCCCACAGGCCCAAGCGGATTACGCGCGGGAACTACGGGCGGGTTTGGCCTTGTTGGAGCAGACGGAGGTACAATTTATCCTGTCGCAACCGGACGACCGCCGGAATGCGATTTTGAGTCTGAACGCTGGGGCAGGAGGCACGGAGGCGTGTGATTGGGCGAACATCCTGATGCGGATGTATCAGAGGTGGGCGGAGAGAAGGGGTTTCAAGGTGGAGGTATTGGATATCTTGTCGGGGGAAGAGGCGGGCATAAAGAACGCGATGCTTCGAATTTCCGGTGAAAACGCATATGGGTACTTAAAGGCGGACCGAGGAGTCCATCGTTTGGTGCGAATCTCTCCCTTTAATTCGCAAGGGAAAAGACAGACCTCATTTGCTTCGGCTGAAATTGTGCCGGAACCGGATGAGGTGGTGGAGTTGGAAATTCCGGACAAAGACATTCGGGTGGATGTGTTTCGGGCGGGGGGTCATGGTGGGCAAGGAGTGAATACGACCGATTCAGCCGTTCGAATTACCCACTTTCCGACTGGCCTAGTGGTGACGTGTCAAAACGAGAGATCGCAAATCAAGAACCGCGCGACCGCCATGAAGGTGCTGGCCGCACGGATCAAACAGTCAGAATTGGATAAGAAAATGGCAGAGCAAGAGCAGAACTACGCCGCGAAAGGGCAGATCGGTTGGGGGCATCAAATTCGATCTTATGTGCTGCAACCGTATCAGATGGTGAAGGATCTGAGGACAGGGGAGCAGACCAGCGATGTGCAGGCGGTGTTGGATGGGGAGATCGATCCGTTTTTGAACGCATTTTTGAAAGGGAAAAAAAGGTCGGGACCGGTGGAGGAGGAAGAGGAATGAAGAGCGGCGCCGATCGGTTAGCGGAGATTCTGGCAACCAAGCGCCAAGAGGCGGCGGCGATTGAGAGCATGAAGGGGGAGTTTCGACGGCAGGCTCTCCTCAGAAACGATTTTCGCGGGTTTCGGTCGAACCTTTTTCAACCTGGCATTGTGACCGTGATTGCGGAGTGTAAGGCGGCCTCGCCAACGGCGGGATCGATTGTTGCCTCTTATGATCCGGTGGCGCAGGCCAAGTTGTATGAGGCAGGGGGGGCGGGAGCGATTTCGGTTCTGACCGACGCGGAGTATTTTCGGGGATCCTTGGACCACATGCGGCAAGTTCGAGCCGAGGTGGCGGTACCCGTTTTACGCAAGGACTTCATTCTGACCGAGGCGCAAGTGTATGAAAGTGTGGCCGCTGGGTCGGACGCGTTTCTACTGATTGTGGCCGCTTTGACGGACGAAGAGTTGAAGCGTTTATACGATTTGGGCAAAACCCTTCAGTCGGATGTTTTGGTGGAGGTGCACGATTTGGCTGAAATGGATCGGGCCTTAGAGGCGGGGGTGGATATTATCGGGATTAACAATCGGAACTTGCACACTTTTGCGGTGGATCTGGGGACGACGGAGGAGTTGGCCTCTGAAATTCCGTCTGACTGTCTGGGAATTAGCGAGAGCGGGATTCGCACTCGGGAAGATGTGAAGCGGGTTGAGGCGGAGGGGATTTACTGCGTGTTAGTGGGAGAGACCCTCATGAGGGATGGAGATCCGGCGGGGGCTCTAAGGCGATTGAGGGGTTAACTATCCTACTTTCCCGGGAAAGTAGGAGGGTTTCATTAGGCCGTTTTTAGGGTAGAGTCCATCCATGCCTACTTCAGCCCCTCTCGCAGTTGGACCGGATGCCTCGGGACACTTTGGTGTCTACGGTGGAAGGTATGTCCCCGAGACCTTGGTCGCCCCCTTAGAGGAGTTGGCGGCTGAGTTTGCCCGCGCCCAGAAAGATCCGGCCTTTCTCCACGAATTACAGGAGATGCGCAGGGATTTTACGGGGCGTCCGACCCCCCTCTACTTTGCGGAGCGACTGACCCAGCATTGTGGCGGCGCAAAAATCTATCTTAAGCGGGAGGACCTGCTGCACACCGGAGCCCATAAGATTAATAATGCTCTGGGACAGGTTATCTTGGCTCGCCGAATGGGAAAAAAGAGGATTATTGCGGAGACGGGAGCGGGTCAGCACGGGGTGGCGACGGCCACCATGGCGGCACGATATGGGATGGAGTGTATTATTTACATGGGAGAGGAGGACATGCGGCGCCAAGCCTTGAATGTGACCCGGATGCGGCTTTTGGGAGCCAAGGTAGTAGGCGTGACGGCGGGGCAGAAGACGCTGAAGGAAGCAGTGAACGAGGCGATGCGGGATTGGGTGACCCATGTTCGCACGACCCACTACGTTTTGGGAACGGCCTACGGGGCCCATCCCTATCCCTACATGGTGCGGGAGTTTCACAAGGTCATCGGAGAGGAGTCACGATCCCAGTTGATGCAACGGGAGGAGAGGTTGCCCGATGTGATTTGCGCCTGTGTGGGGGGAGGGAGTAACGCCATTGGAATCTTTTATGCGTTTTTGAATGATCCAGAGGTTCGGCTCGTCGGGGTAGAAGCGGGTGGGGAGGGAATTCAGCCCGGACGACATGCCGCTCGTTTTCAAGGGGGAAAGTTAGGTGTTCTGCAGGGATCGAAATCGTTTCTCCTGCAAAATACGGATGGTCAGATTGAGTCGACCCACTCCGTCTCAGCCGGGCTGGACTATGCCGCAGTGGGCCCGGAGCACTGCCACTTGCGGGATATCGGTCGGGCGGAATACACCTACGCCACGGATGATGAGGCACTGGATGCCTTTTCGACCTTAGGCAAAATTGAGGGAATCTTGCCTGCGCTGGAGACAGCCCATGGGGTGGCCTTTGCCATGAAAGAGGCACCCCGGCTGAAGAAAGATCAGATTATATTGGTCAACTTGTCCGGTCGGGGGGACAAGGATGTGAACGAGGCGGCAAAATATTTACTGAAGGATTGAGCAGCTTGAAGCGGTAAGTTCCCGAGCAGACCGCAGGAATCTTTTCGTAATCAGCTGGGCAAGTTTCTGCCCGCGACTTGAAAACCTAGCCAGAGTAGGGGCGTTAGTGATGGGGATCGTCAGGGTGAGCGCGACGGCGTGATGGTAATCCTGCCATGCCTTTTGTCTCGGGTAGTTGGAAATCCCAGAGCGGACAAGGGATCGATGCCAAACTTCGAAGATCGTGATCTGTTGAGCAAGGGTGAGGGGGGTGCGAGCACTGCCACCGATCAGGCGTGCGAGATCGAACGTGCCATGGCCAGCGAGTGCAAGACCCCAGTCGATGAAACGAATCGAGGTGCGGCCGAAGTAAATATTGTCGGAGCGGAGGTCGCCATGGACAAGAGTCGCCGGTCGCTTCCGAAAGTGGGCTAAGGCCAAAGAGACACGTTGGGGGAGTTGTTTGAAAAAGTGTCTCTCTTGCACCGATCGCCTGGTCCATCGCAGGAAAGAGGGAAGATGACGCCTCACTTCGTGCGCCCGCATGTAGCGGTGGAAAGGCAACCCATCGGCTCGTCGCAGCAGAGGGGAATTCCAAAACTTTGCGTGAAGACGAGCGATCGTGCGGGCAACGGAGGCAAGTTCGGGCAGGGTGAGGCCAATCATTTGGTCGCGGCAGGTAGCGCCACGAATTTCTTCGATGAGGAGGAGCCCATTTGCGTCCCGATGAGCCGATGTCCCGGCGTACATCTTCGGAGAGTACTTGCCACGGAGCGGAGCTAGTAGACGGTAGGCGGCAACTTCTCTTGCAAATACGCGAAGTTCCCTGGCCCATTTTCTTCGCTCGGGAATTTCGGGTCCGACCTTCAGCACATAGTTTCGGCTGTCGCCGGCACGACTGGCGAAAAAGGTCTGGCTAAGGAAGCCCCTTGTCGATGTCGGGCGCAGGCTGAACCGAGAGGTTTTCAAGGCCGGCCTTGGGGGATTTGGAGAACCTGCCCCGGCTTGATAAGTGAGTTGGTCGCTAATCGATTCAAGGCACGGATCTCATCCACGGAGGCAGAAACGCCGCGTTTTTTAAGAGTACGAGAGATTTGGGCGAGGGTATCGCCGGACTTCACGGTGTACGTGGTGTTCTGGGTGGACTGAGTTTGCGTAGGCAGAGGTGAGTTTGGGGTGAGTGAGTTGGCGTTCAATAGGCGGCGTAACTTCTCCGAGGGAGAGGCAAAATTAAGAGATTGGCCATCTTGAAGAAGAAAAGAGGCAACACCGATGACTCGACCTTGGGAGTCTAAAACGGGGGAACCACTTGAACCTTTGGATATGGGAGCACTGATCTGTAGGACATCGCGATTTTCTTTGGGCAGCCTGCGTCGGGCCGAGACGATTCCTTCCGTCAGCGTGCCCTCTAACCCAAGGGGGCTTCCGATGATCGCCACACGAGTGCCGACTTCGGCGGAGAAGTCGGGGGCGAGGGAGAGAAAGGGCAAATCTTTCCCCTCAAGTTGAAGAAGGGCTAGATCGTTGCGAGAGTCAGAGGCGACGACGCGCCGAATTGGAAAAAGGCCCCCATTTTCCGCTTTGGCGATGATGGTGTGCGCTTCCGCGATGACGTGTTGATTTGTGACCAAGAGACCTTCCCCAGAAATCAGGAAGCCAGTGCCGGCGGCGATCGTTTTCCCGTCCTCGTCCTGAAGAACCAGAAGGTAAACGGCAGGACGGGTTTTCTTGGCCAAGGCCCGGAGATCAGGAGCGTCATTTTGGGCCCAGACTGTTGGGGCGACGAGCAAGAGGATAAAAAGGGCGACGCGCACCTTTTTAGTTAAGAGGTTTTTTTTGGGGTGGCGAGTACTTGTCAGGGATTGCGAGTGGGGGTGAAGGTGAGGCATGATCTCTTCATGCATTTCGGAGGGTTCTTTAAGCTTCTTCTTATCTCCTTGGGCACGTTTTTCGGGGTAGTGGCGAGTCTCCTTTTTGAACCAAACGTCTTTCGCGGTGTGACGTTGCCTTTGATGGCTAAGTCTGTGGGCTGGAAAGCTAGGGCTGTATCTGCCCGTCTGACCCCATTGGGAAAGTTAGAAATTCAAGGACTGGAGGCGGTGAATGCGGCCAAGTCTCGGATCGATTTAGACTCTGCCTTTGTCGTGGTGGATTTGGAGAGTCTGCTTTCAGGCAGGCCTGAGATTGTGCAGGCGGATTTTAAATTCGGGCTGATCGACCTTGAGATTCAACAGGGCGCGGAAAGTGGGGCGATGCCCAAGCTACCTTTCTCTTTACGGGAGGCCTCGCTGGAGATTACGGAAGGTAGAGTTCGACAAGGTGCTGGGGCGTGGATTCTGGGTGAGGTGAAGGCCCACGCCAAGGGATGGGATGGACGTTCGCCGAAGGAGATTCAGGGCAAGGTCGAAAAAATTTCATGGAATGGGCCGGAAAAGCAGGAAGGAATTGGTTCGATTGGTTTTCAGGCGCAGAAAAGTGAGGCGGGAGCTGGGTTGGATCGGTGGAGCGGAACGCTCAGCGCAGACGTGGCGACAGTGGTGGACATTGCTCATTTGGATCTCGTCGCACCCTGCCGCTTGGCTCTGGACGGGCAGGTCACGGTATCGACGGGTGGTGATTGGAAAGTAGAGAAGGTGCATGGATCGTGGGAGGGTGTCGGTGGAGCCAAGGTGGCCGCCGCGGCGGTGGGGGGTTGGAGTTCCAAGGGGAGCTGGGAAATGAATCTGAATCTTGATCCGGTGAATTTAGCGGTGGTCGGTATTCTCTTTCAGACCCGGGGGGTGAAATCGGTGGCGGGCACGATAGGCGGAGAGATTCAACTTGAGGGGGGAAGCGATCAACCGATCCTCGGCAGTGCCAAACTTCAAGGGCAAGGGGTTCAGATTGTGTCGGGCGTGGGATTGGCCTGGCCTGCGAGACCCTCCGATTTACTGGCAGTTGGGTCGGGCAGTTGGGTGGCGGAAAGGGAGGAGTTGCGCCTGGAAAATTTTCGATTGGAGTTGGGGCAAAAAGGAGGGACGCCTGATTTGCAGGCCAGTCTGGATCGACCTGCTCAATTTTCTTTTCAGGGCGGGGTGCCGTCGTCAACCGAGGCGGCGACTTTGCAGTGGTTTTTTCAAGGAGTGGAAGTGGCCACAGTGGCTCCGCTCTTGGTTTCGCCGGATCAACTCAAGGTGCAAGGGGGCCAACTTTCGGCCCAGGGAACTGGAAAGATTCAGGGTGGAACCGTTCAGCTGAAAGGGAGAGTCGAGAGTCGGTCGATGCGGGCGAGTGGGCCTTGGTTGCAAGGGGAGGCGAGGGTGGAGATGGCTGGGATCGAGTTTCGGGGGGTTGTGGATAGCACGAAAAAAGTACGTTTGGAGGAGGGCACGGTGCAAGCGGCGTGGGCGGGGGGCGCCGTCCAGGATTTGCAGGCAAAGGTGACCGCCGAGTGGGACTGGGGGAAGGGGTCGGGCTGGGTGATGGGAGATGGGGAGGTGGGTTTAGCCGGACTCGGGCAGGCGTGGTCGGCCGCCAAACTGTGGCCCGATTCGGGGCAGGCGAAGGTGCATCTGGAGTTTTCGGGGAATCTGCAGGATCAAGGCAAAGGTTTGGCCTCGCTAACTTTAGACAACATGCACTGGGCTGGGCAGGGTGTGGCCACGTGGAAGGGAAGGGCATCGACGGAGTTGATTCACCAGGCAGGTCAATGGTCGATGCCCGAGATCGTGGGGCAAGCAGAGCAAGCGGGCCAGGTTTTACTGCAAAGTCAGGGATCGATAATTTGGTCGCCGGCAAGTGGAGAGGGCAAGGCCATCATGGATTTGACGCGGGTGGAATCCTCTTTTTTGGTGCCTGTCTTGGGTTTGATCACGCCGAGCTGGAAGTGGCAGGAGGCAGCGGGCTCGGGTTCGCTCCAATTCGAGAGAAAAGGGCAGCAGGATCGGGTGAAGGCAAAACTCAACGGCTCAATGAGGGTCGAAACCGGCACTTCGAGTCAAACTCGTCTGGTGGATTTCTCATCGGCGATCGCGAGTGCGGAGGCGACATGGCCGACAGGAAGTACAGGGAAGCTGGCGATTCAGGAGTTATCGGTTCGTGCCCAACATCAGGACGGAAGTGATGCTTTGCAGGTGTCCCTCGATCAGACTTTGACGCTGGAAAAGCTGGGGCAGGGAAATTGGCGACCCAGCGGGCAGGAGTTGGCGACGGGATCGGTCGTGTACAAAGCTTGGCCGATTGGTTTGTTTGCGCCCTTACTATTTCCGCAGGCGAAGGAGACTTCCATGATGGGAACCGCTTCGGGATTTGTGAAGGTTCGCAGCGATGGAAAGAAGGGATATTTGGAGGGGGAGGTGGATTTGGAGATGAGTGATTTTACGGTCGATCTACCGAGGGTGCAGTTGCGGGATCACCAAGTCAGTTTGAAAGCCAGTGTGACCTTGGGCGAAAAAGGAGAGCTGACCATTCCGCAGGTGAAGCTGAACCTGCAGAAGGCGGGGCGTGGCTGGTTGAACTTTACGGTGGAGAGGGAGGCGCGGCCCGCCTTGATGGCCAAGGGAACGGTTGATCTTGCGGTCGGCAAAGACGTAATGGTGGGGTGGGGTGATTTTATCTCCGACGGTGATTTGAGTCTGCAAGCGGAAGTAGGGGATCCGAAAGATGGGAGTCGAAGGATTGGCTACAGCGCCGTCATCACTGGATTTTCGGGCGGGGTGGCGGATCGCGGTGGGATTCAAGGGGCAGAGGTCAAAAGCCAAGGAATCGTCGAATGGAAAAGTGAGTGTCAATCGCTCCAAGATGTTGTGCTCAGCGCAAAAAGCGCAGAGGGCAACCTGTCGGTCGCCAAGTTGACCTGGAAGAAAGAGGGAGCTTGGGCCTGGGAGGGAGGACGTTTTTCGAGGGGGTGGGTCGCATGGTTGGTCGACCCGTGGCTCAAACCCCAACGCTGGGTGGATGGGGATTTGGTGCTGGGGGCGGGTTTTTGGCAACCCACGGAGTATGGGGGCAGCGGTGAAATCGATGTCACCTTGATGGATGGGCGTTTGGTGGAGAACCAAAAAGAGCCTGACGTATCGGTCCGGCTGGACGGGAATTTCGATTTCGACTCCAGAGTGCGGAGTCTTTCCTGGAAAGATGGATCGATCACCTTTGCGGAGTTTCCCGATAGTCCGGTCCTGATTCCGTCCCTTCGGGTGGGAAAAAGTTCGGTCACCGCCCAAGTACGAGGTGGAACGCTGGATCTGCGCGGACTGCTGGCGCAGACCGAGGCCATCCGAAATGCCAAGCCAGCTCCAGCCGCCTCTCCCATCCCGGAGGATCCTTGGAAGGTGGATCTCTCTTTGGAGCTGGCAAAAATAATCGTGGAGGAGGCAGAGGTTGGGCCCGTGCAGGTTCCACGGTTTCGATGGGGGCCGGAGGGGATTTATCTGGAGCCGTCGGTCGTTCAAGTGAAGGGGGGTATAATTCGGGCTTCGGTGGTGCAGGCCGCTGGGCTCAACCAACCCGTGACCGCCAATTTGGTGATGAACAAGTTTCCGTTGGGGGCAATTCTCGGGAATGTTATCACGGATGCCAAAGGTCCGATCGGGGGATGGATCGATTTACAAATGGCGGCCCAGGCAGGAAAACCAACTTGGGAGGAGTTGCGCAAATCGTTAACGGGGCAAGGTCGCTTTCGCCTGTATCAGGCTCACTTGGAGCGTTTGCCCTCGCTGCAAAAAGCGCTGGCCGGAGCGGGAGCTTTGTTGGGATCTAGCTTTATCGCGGGAAGTGAGATTAATGATTTGGGATCGGACTTCACCTTGCAAGGGGAGCGAATTCAGGTGCCCAATCTCCAGGTCACGGGGACGGCGTTGTCGGCGAATCTGGAAGGGTGGCTGAACTGGTGGAGCCAAAATTTGGATTTCAAATTGAAGTTTGCTTTGACGAAAGAGGCGATGCAGAGCAGTGGGCAGTTGCAGGGTGCGATGACCCAGTTGATTGGTTCGAGCAACGACTACTATACGAAAATTCCCGGCTCGGCCACGATCACGGGATCTTTGGCCGATCCCAAAGTGCAGATGGATGTGGGAAAGATGTTGGCGGAGGGTGGTATCAACCTATTGCTCAATGCCCCATCGGGAATTTTGCAAGGAGCCGGGGGAGCGGTCGGTGGCGCGGGCGGGGCGATTACCGAGCCGGCGGGGGCCATCCTGCAAGGGGTGGGGAACTTATTTAAGTGGTGAGGTGGTTGAAAAGGGTTCCAGTTCAGGGCGGTTGCCCGTAGGATTTTACGATGCGTAGCATGACCGGTTTTGGTTCGATGGAGGTAGCGACTCGGTTCGCCCGGGTGCGCATCGAGGTGACTTCGGTGAATAAGCGCGGGCTGGAGGTGCTGGTTTATACGCCAGGGGGACTGGCCCGTTTGGAGCGGCAGATTCGAGAGGAAGTGGCTGAGGCGGTGTCGCGCGGAAAGGTAACGGTGGCATTGGAGTTGGAGTCCTCGCCCTCGCAAAACAGTCGCAGCCTAGATTTGAAAAAGGCGGAGGAGTATGCCAGCCAACTTCGCGCCGCTGGAAAAAAACTGGGGGTATCGGCTGGCCCTATTTGGTCTGACCTTTTGGGGCTTCCTGGGGTCGTGGTGAACACCCAGTTGCTGGTGATGCCGGCGGAGGATCGCAAAATTATTGGGGCAGTGCGGGTTGCGCTGAAAAAGATGGTGGATTCGCGCGAAAGGGAGGGGGTGAGAATGGTCGGGGGTTTGCGGGTGCACCTGAAGAAGATGGAGGGAATTCGGAAAAAGATGGAGGCAGCGGCTGGCCAGATGCGGCGCAAGCAAGCGGTACGCATCTGTGCGCGAATTCAAGAGCTGGCGGGAGAGGCGGGGGTCGTCTTGGAGCCAGAGCGGGTCGTACGAGAGGTGGCTTCGGCGGCGGATCGTGGAGATGTGACGGAGGAGTTAGGCCGGATTCGAGCCCATCTGGCGGAAGCGGAGGAGCTGGCGTCCACCCGTGCCCCGGGTGGACGAACTTTAGAATTTCTCATTCAAGAATTGCAACGGGAAGTGAATACGGTGGGATCGAAGTCGGGAGACCTGGGCCTGACCCGATTTGCCATTGGATTTAAATCGGAGCTAGAGAAGCTTAGGGAACAAGCGGCCAACCTTGAATAATTTTACCCGATCCGGAATTCTATTTGTCGTTTCTGCGCCATCGGGCACAGGCAAAACGACATTATGTGCAAATGTACGTCAAACTCCTGATCTGGTGTATTCGGTAAGTTGCACGACGCGCCCGATACGACCGGGGGAAGTGGATGGGGAGGATTACTTTTTTATTTCCAAAGCCGAGTTTGAGAAACGCACCCAAGGGGGTGGTATGTTAGAGACCGCTGATGTTTACGGTCACTATTATGGAACACCCAAGCAGCCTGTCTTAGCCCATCTGGCCGCGGGCCGGGATGTTCTCTTGGATATCGATGTCCAAGGGGCAAGGCAGATTCGGGCGAGTCGGGATGCGAAAATCAAAGAGGCTTTAGCCGACATATTTATCATGCCTCCCGACTTAGGGGAGTTAAGGCGCCGCTTAGAAGGGCGCGGAACAGAAAGTGCTAAACAGATTGCGACCCGGATTCAAGCGGCCGATGGGGAGATGGCGGATTGGAAAAGTTATCGGTACACGATCTTGAGTAGTTCGATGGAGGAAGATCTGATTAAGTTCCGGGCGATTATTCGTGCCGAAAGGTACCTGAGTCGGAGGCTCGATTTACACAATGCCGAATCCTAGTTCTCCTTGCGTGGTGTTGGGGGTAACCGGTTCGATCGCCGCATTTCGCGCGGCGGACTTGGCTAGTGCGATGGTCCAGAGGGGGTGGGAGGTGCACGCGGTTTTGACTGCGGATGGAGAGAGATTTTTACCCGCGCTGACTTTGGCGGCTCTAACCCATCGGGCGGTCCACACTTCGCTTTGGGAAGAGGGAAAAGGTGGGCGAATGGGGCATCTGGATCTAGCGCGGGTGGCGGATGTGGTGTTGGTCGCTCCGGCGAGTGCAGACTGTATCGCCAAAGCGGCCCATGGTTTGGCGGGAGATGTTTTGGGAGCACTCCTTTTGGCAACGGAAGCCCCGGTGGTGATGGTGCCGGCGATGAATACCAATATGTGGAAGCATGTGGCGACCCAGGCAAACGTGAAACTTTTGGGTCAGCGGGGCGTGCAGTGGGTCGGTCCTTCCGAGGGTCGGTTGGCCTGTGGCGCGGAGGGACCTGGCCGAATGGCACCCGTGGTGGAAATTATTCAAATGGTGGAGAAGATTATAAAAAAAAGAGCAGGGAGGAAGTAACATGAACCATCCAACCAAGTACAAGCCGAAAGCTTCTTTTACCAAGCCAGCTGCTTTTTCGAGCTCGGCTCGATATCAGGCCATGCACCGAGAATCATTAAAGAACCCAAACAAGTTTTGGGGGCGATTCGGGAAAGAGGAGTTGGTGTGGTTTACCCAGCCCAAAAAGACCTTGGAGTGGAAGTCGCCCTTCGCGAAGTGGTTTGTCGGCGGGAAACTGAATGTGAGCAGCAACTGTATCGATCGGCATCTGCAAGGACCGAGGCGAAATAAGGCCGCGATACTCTTTGAGGGCGAGCCGGGAGATGTGCGGGTATTGACCTATCAGCAGCTGCACGATGAGGTGTGCCGCTTGGCGAATGCGCTGAGAGGCGAGGGAGTAAAAAAGGGTGATCGGGTGATGATCTATCTTCCGATGGTGCCGGAGGCCGCGATTGCCATGCTGGCCTGCACACGGATCGGTGCGGTGCACAGCGTGGTTTTTGGAGGATTCAGTGCGGAATCGCTCAAAGATCGCATACAGGATTGTGGGGCGACACTTGTCATCACCGCGGATGGAGGGTATCGGAAGGGGCAAGTTAGTGGGTTGAAACCAAACGTGGACAAAGCGGTGGCCTCCTGCCCCGGAGTGCGTCGAGTCATTGTGCTAAAGCGAACGGGGCATATTTCTCAGCTCAACGAAATTGACCGTTGGTGGCATGAGTTGGTGCGCCATCAACCCACCACCTGTCCGGCCGAAAAGATGGATAGTGAGGACCCGCTTTTCATTCTTTATACGAGTGGAAGCACGGGAAAGCCAAAGGGCATTTTGCACACGACGGCGGGTTATCTCTTAGGCGCTCACCTCACGACGAAGTGGGTTTTTGATTTAAAGGAGACGGATCTTTTTTGGTGCACCGCGGATGTGGGTTGGGTGACGGGCCACAGCTACACGGTGTATGGCGCCTTAAGCAACGGCACGACGACCCTCATGTACGAAGGCGTGCCAAACCAACCCGAGCCGGATCGGTTCTGGGAAATTATTGAGAAGCATCGGGTCAATATTTTTTACACAGCCCCGACGGCGATTCGCTCCTTTATTCGGTGGGGGGATTCGTGGGTGCAGAAGCACGACCTCTCCTCTTTGCGTTTACTGGGTTCGGTCGGGGAACCCATCAATCCCGAGGCGTGGCGCTGGTATCATAAGGTGATTGGTGGGGAGCGGTGTCCGATCGTGGATACGTGGTGGCAAACGGAGACGGGCAGCCATCTTATTACGACCCTGCCCGGGGTGCATGCGACGAAACCCGGATCGGCTGGCTTACCGTTCTTCGGGGTGGATGTCGCGGTCGTGGATGAAAAAGGAAAAGAGGTGAAGGCAGGGGTTCAGGGGAAGTTGGTCGTGAGAAAACCTTGGCCTTCGATGTTGCGGACAATCTATGGAGATGCTGAGCGTTACGCCAAGACCTACTGGAGTGATGTCCCGGGATGTTACTTTACGGGAGATGGGGCAAAAAAAGATTCGGACGGGTACTTTTGGATTTCGGGAAGAATTGATGATGTGCTCAATGTTTCGGGCCACCGGTTGGGCACGGCGGAAGTGGAAAGCGCGTTAGTGACGCACCCGGCCGTGGCCGAGGCCGCGGTGGTAGGAAGGCCGGACGACTTAAAGGGTCAGGCCGTGGTGGCGTTTGTTACCTTAAAGTCGGGACAAACGTCGGGGCCTGAGTTGGTGGCCGCTTTAAGGGAAAGAGTGAGCCAAGAGATCGGGCCGATTGCGAAGCCAGATCAGATTCGATTTGCGGAGGCGTTGCCAAAGACACGGAGCGGAAAGATTATGCGGCGTTTATTGAAGGAAGTAGCCGCGGGGGGCGCGGTGAAAGGGGATGTGACGACGCTGGAGGATTTTAACGTGATTGCATCGCTGCAAGCGGGTGCAGGGGAGGAGGGGTAAAATGTCGTGGCGTTTAAGTTCTGGCGATACGGGGCTGCTCATCGTAGATGTGCAGGAGAAGCTGGTCGCAGCCGTCCAAAAGCCGTCGGGCTGGGTGGATCGTTTGGAGATTTTGGTAAAGGGGGCGAGTTTACTAGGAATTCCCATGGTGGTGACCGAGCAGGCTCCAGCCAAATTAGGCAAAACGGTACCCTCCATTTTGCAGGCGGTGGGTCGCGGATCTAAGCCGATCTCGAAAACCCAATTTTCCGCGGCCGAGCAGGGCAAGACCTTGGCCAAGAAGCGGATTTTGGTGGCGGGTTGTGAGGCGCATGTGTGTATTCGGCAAACGGTTTATGATCTAAGGCTGAAAGAGTTGACGCCGATTGTGGTGGCGGATGCGGTCGGTTCGCGCGCGGAGGCGGATCGAGAGCTCGCCCTTGCGGAAATGAGGGCGGATCGCGTGGTCATTAGTACGGTGGAGGCGGTTCTCTTTGAAATGCTAGAAAGCTCTGACCATAAGTGTTTTAAGGATATTCAGGCTTTGTTGAAATAAACAGTTCCACCCAGTTCGGAACACATTTTTCTAGCCTCTCTACTCTCTCTTGCCCAACCTCCCACCCTTCATGGAAATAGCCGATCATCAACAACCTGCGTGGCCGATTCAGGTTTCAGTTGTGCCCCGAGTCCCTGAAGGGTTGGAGAGTTTAAGAAATATCGCATTCAACCTTTGGTGGAGTTGGAATTACGACGCCTTAGAGCTCTTTTGCGAGTTGGATGCTGAGTTGTGGGAGACATGCGGGCACAGCCCGATCAAAATGTTACGATTGGTAAAGCAGAACCGCCTAGAAGCCGCCGCCAAAAACAAGGGGTATCGAGAGCGTGTCGAAAAAGTGCACGATCGGCTGGAGGCCTACCTGCATCGGAAAGAAACATGGTTCACCCGGAATCTGCCGAAAGAAAAAAAGGATTCTCCTTTGGTGGCCTACTTTTCGGCCGAGTTTGGCTTTCACGAGTCTTTGCCGAACTACTCGGGTGGGTTAGGAATTTTGGCGGGGGATCACTGCAAATCGGCGAGCGACCTTGGGTTGCCCTTTGTGGCCGTGGGCTTGCTCTATCGGTTTGGATACTTTTCGCAGAAGATTAATCGGGATGGTTGGCAAGAGGCATCGGCCATCGACAATGTTTTCCAAGATTTACCGATTCGGGAAGCGTTGGCGTCGGACGGAAAGACCCCCGTCGTGGTGGAGTTGGCCATGCCCGGGCGAGCGGTGCGAGCCAAAGCTTGGGAGGTGCGCATCGGCCTGACGCGGCTCATTTTAATGGATACGGATTTGACGGAAAATGCGCCGGAAGATCGTCGGATCACGTACCAGCTGTATGGGGGCGATCATGAGATGCGAATCCAGCAGGAAATCGTTTTGGGAATCGGCGGGGTCCGAGCTTTGGCCGCAATGGGGCTCCAACCCAGCGTCTTTCACATGAACGAGGGGCACGCGGCATTTTTGGGATTGGAACGAATTCATCGGCTGGTGAAAGAGGCGAAACTTTCTTTTGTCGAGGCGCTGCAATCGGTGGCGGCCAGCAGTGTCTTTACGACTCACACCCCCGTGCCCGCCGGGAACGATGCGTTTTCACCGAAGCTGATGGAGAAGTATTTCGGAAGTTATGTGGCGGAGTGTCAGATCGGTTTTCAGGATCTACTCAAGTTGGGGCGGCCTTGGGAATACAACGAGGATGAGCCGTTTAGCATGACGATTTTGGCCCTCCGCATTTCGCGTCAAGCCAACGGGGTGAGCGCGATTCACGGAAAAGTTTCGCGCGGGATGTGGCAAAGCGTATGGCCGGGCGTCCCCAAAGCGGAGATTCCGATCCGCCATGTGACCAACGGAATTCACACCTTCACCTGGATGGCACCTGAAATTCGGGCGCTTTTGGAAAAAGCAGGTGGGGTGATGACGGAGGAGGATTTAGCCAAGGCGGAGGAGTGGAAAAAGAGGGTCGCATTTAAGGACAAGGAGTATTGGACGACCCACCAAAAAATGAAACTTCGACTGCTGCAATTTGTCAGGGCGAATGTGCGCACCCAGCGGTTGCGGAACGGGGCGAGGCCAGCCGAAATCCGGGAGACGGATCAGATGCTTGATCCCAAGGCGCTGACCATCGGTTTTGCCCGACGCTTTGCGACCTACAAGCGCGCGGCTCTTCTTTTTCGGGATCTGGATAAGTTGGCTCAAATCGTCAATGATCCCGCTCGGCCGGTACAGTTTCTCTTTGCGGGGAAGTCTCATCCCGCAGATGAAGGCGGGAAAAAGCTGATCCAGCAAATTGTCCAGATATCGCAGCTTCCCCAATTCAAGGACCGAATTGTTTTTGTGGAAAATTATGACTTCAACGTGGCTCGGCACCTTTACCACGGCTGCGATGTCTGGCTGAATAATCCGACGCGTCCTTTGGAGGCGAGTGGGACGAGCGGGGAAAAGGTGATCACCAGCGGCTGTCTGAACTTCAGTGTGCGGGACGGGTGGTGGGACGAGGCTTTTGATGGAACGAATGGCTGGGCGATTGGGGACGACACCTTCCGACTCGAGCCCGAGGTGCAGGATGAGTTTGATTCCTTCTCGATTTACGAAATTCTGAAGCACGAGATTGTGCCACTTTACTTTGACCAAGATGGGGACGGCGTGCCGAAGCGATGGATTGAGAGAGTTCGCCGCAGTCTTTTAACGATTGGCCCAGTGTATAACACGTCGCGCATGGTGGCGGATTATGCGGGTGAGTTTTATCGGCGGGCGTCGGAAAAAGGGCGAATGTTTGCCGAGAGTGGATGGAAAAAGTCGAAAGAGTTGGCGGTTTGGAAGGACAAGGTTCGTCTGGCGTGGGGCAAGGTACGCGCCAATGCGGTGACATGGAATGGCTCGATTCGCACGACGATGAACGTGGGAGATACCGTGCCGGTGACGGCGAATGTGTTTTTGGGCGATTTACAAGCGGAGGAGGTGGCGGTGGAAGCGTATTTAAAGGCGGTCGAACCTGGCGGGACTTCAAAAGTTGTCCGGCTGGAGCCTCAGGGGGAGGTGAAGGATGGGTGGCAAGGTTACGGAGGCAGGGTGTCAGTCGAGGACTCAGGTAATTTCAAATTTAACGTCAGGATTCGTCCCTCGCATCCCTCCTTGACGCAGGCGCATGAGCTACGGTTGATTGCCTGGGCTGAGTAGATAAACCATTCGGGTCAAGTAGCTTACATTTCGAGGTTGCGATTTGACCCTCAAATGTGGATCGGTAAGATCCGCTCCATGTCGTTGAATTTGAATACTACTGCGCCCGAGCGCACGCCCAGCCCCGAACTGGTGGGGATGGATCCGGCGGATGTGGATTTGGCGGCTTTACGCAAGACGATCGAGGCGTGTCGGGACTATTTGTTAGGCCAACAAAAGGAGGATGGGCACTGGATTGGCGAGCTGTTCGTTGATTCGACCGTCGCGTGTGATTACCACCTCTTAATGTATTTGCGTGGGAAAGTGGATCGCGCCAAAGAGGCGAAGATTGTCCGTCACATCTTGCAGAGGCAACTACCCGACGGGGGTTGGCCGATCTATCCGGGCGGACCGAGCAATGTGACCGCCACGGTGAAGTGTTACTTCAGCTTGAAGCTGGCTGGGTTTACCCCCGAAGAGCCGGAGATGCGGAGAGCACGGGCGACCGCGATGCGGCTGGGAGGCATTCCACGAGTGAACACGTACTGCAAACTCTATCTGGCGATGTTAGGTCAGTACCCTTGGAAATATCTCCCCAATATTCCGCCCGAAATCCTTCTCCTGCCGAACTGGGCACCTTTCAATATGTTTGAGATGAGTTCGTGGACCCGAGCGATTGTCGTCACCCTCTCGGTCGTTCGAAGTTACCGTCCGACCACCCACCTTCCTCCCGAAAAGCAGCTGCATGAGCTGTATCCTTACGGGGTGGAGGGAGGGCCATTTTTTCACCCGGTCGAGCGACGTTTCCTCTCCATGAAAAACTTTTTTATCCGAGTGAACGAACTGCTGGGATTTCTTGAGGGGCTTTCGTGGAAGCCGTTCCGAAAATATGCGTTGAAGGTTGCGGAAAAGTGGATTTTGGATCGGACGGGTCCTGAATCGGAGGGCTTGGCCGCTATTTTTCCATCGATGATGAATACGATTTTGGTGTTTCAGTGTCTGGGATATTCGGACGATCACCCAAGAATGCGCAAAGCGGTGAAAGATCTCGAAGGATTGGAAGTGGATGATGTGGCGAATGGGGATTTTCGGGTGCAACCGTGTTTAAGTCCAGTTTGGGACACGGCGATCACTTTAACTGCGCTGGGTGCGGCGGGAATGAAGCCGGATGCTCCGGCGATGCAGAAGGGAGCGGATTGGTTGTTGGCGAAAGAGGTGAAAATGCGGGGGGATTGGGCGGTAAAAAATCAGACGCGGGTGACGGGGGGATGGGCGTTTGAGTACTTCAACGACTGGTACCCGGATGTGGATGACACGGCCAAAGTTCTTTTAGGTTTGCGGATGGCACGGGCCAGTGATCCGGCCGCCCAAAAAGCGGCGGCGGAGAGGGGATTGGCTTGGGCAAAAAGTTTTCAGTGCGACAACGGTGGCTATGGGGCTTTTGACAAAAACGTAAACAAGAAGTGGTTGGAGGATGTGCCCTTTGCGGATCACAATGCGATTTTAGATCCCCCCTGTGCGGATATCACGGGCCGGATGTTGGAGACGATGGGCAAGTGTGGGGTTTCTCGTAAGGACGCTCAGATCGAGCGGGCGATCCGTTTCTTGCAGGAGACCCAAGAGGAGGATGGCTCCTGGTATGGAAGGTGGGGCGTCAACTACATCTACGGTACGTGGCAGGTACTGCGGGGCTTGCATGGGATTGGTTATGATATGAATGAGCATTGGGTGATTCGCGGCCGGGATTGGCTGGAGTGTGCCCAAAATCCGGACGGCGGTTGGGGAGAAAGCTGTGGCTCGTACGATGACTCCCGCTTGAAGGGGCGTGGGTTAAGCACGGCGTCGCAAACCTCTTGGGGCTTGATGGGTCTTTTGGCCTGCGGGGATATCCAACGGCCGAGCGTTCGCCGGGCCGTCCGTTACCTGATCCAAAACCAACAGGCGGACGGAACTTGGGAGGAGAAGTTGAGTACCGGAACCGGTTTTCCGTGCGTTTTTTATCTTCGGTACGACATGTACCGGATCAATTGGCCTCTCTTGGCTTTGGGAGAGTACCAGCAGATCGTGCAAAGCAGTGGGGCTCACTAAGAGAGCCCGATCGGTCCGGCCAAACTTTCATGGGGACATTGGATCGGGCGGGGGAAATCGGAATTCTTTTTCCGATGGAATTTGAGGCGGAGCCGATTTGGAAAAAGTTGGGTAAAAACAGTCAGCGCGAGAGCGGGCTGGAAACGGTTCGGGGCAGATGGGGAGAGGTGCCGATTGTTTCCGCTCGAATTGGCATGGGTCATGAAGGCATGGAAAAGAAGATCTCGTCCTGGCTGAAGGAGCATCCCTGCCAAGCAGTGATTCTGGCGGGCCTGGCCGGGGCTTTAGATCCGGCTTGGGACGAGGGGGACGTGACATCCTTTCACGCCGAAGATTGGGAACCCTTTCACCGTTGGTGTGGAAATCAGGCAAAGGTGCGAAGTGGGAAGTGGCACACGGCCCATGAAATTATTGCAACGGGGGAGGCGAAGATTGCCTTAGGAAAAAAGAGTGGCTGCGGAATTGTGGAAATGGAGTGGGACTATGTGGCGGAGGCTTGCCATCAGGATGGAATCCCTTTGGTGGGTCTTCGGGCGGTGAGTGACCATGCGGATAAACTTTTGCCGGCAGATCTTTTTCTTTTGGGCTGCGATGCGATCACCGGAAAAAGCACTCCACTCAAAATTGGCCTTCATCTGGCTCTTCGCCCTTGGCGATTGCTGGAGTTGCTGCCGGCGGTGGCGGGATGTATTCATGCCCGCAACCAAATGTCCCAAGCGCTCGGGGAGTTTTTGGATTGTCTGAGTCAGGAGAGATCTTCCCCTGGGAGGTGAATCGTCTTTTACCCGAAGGCTTCGGCTGCTTGAAAGCCGGAAACAACCGCTCCTTCGATGGTGGCGGGGAGGCTAGTTTCAGTCCAATCGCCCGCCAGAAACAAATTCTCAACCGAGGTGACGGGCCCGGGGCGGGCGAGGGGCATGCCGGGTTGGCCCCAGAAAGTGGCATCGCGCGACTTATAAACTACGTGATGGGTCACTTGGGTATTCTTACTTTCAGGAACCATTCGCTGAATTTCGCCCATAATTAAATCGACCAAATATTTCCCCGTCTGATCAATTAGGTCGGTCACCGCACTAATCACCGCGGCATAGAGGTGGCCTTTGGAGCCTTTGGGCAGGGTGCTGGTTCGGTCAAACACCCAGTGCAGGGGGGAATCGAGGAAACCGGTGATCAGGTTGGGAGTGAGCGGTTGGTCGGTCCAAAGATGAACCCCCAAAATGGGGCCCGGCTTCAGCGTGGCGGCGAGTTGGGAAGCGCGATCCCCAGAGGGAATGAATTTAGTGGCCGGAGTCCAAGGGACCGCGAGGACAACGGCATCGTATTTCTCCTCCGTGCCATCTTTGAACTTCACGGTTTGGACGTGCTGATGAATCTCATCGTAAGTCAGTTCGGCCACGGGCGTGGCGGTGCGTACACGGCCTTCGGCGGATTCAATGAAAGCGTTAAGTTCAGGCGAGAGCAGGTTCGAGAGGCCGTCCTTATCGAGGTAGATCGCGGCGTCTTGGGATGCGCCAAAAAGAGCCCGACGCGTGACTTCCCAAAACAAGGCGGCATCGGCCAGCTGGATGGGGGCATTGAGTGCGGCCAAGCAGAACGGTTCCCATAGCGCCCGAACCGATCCGGATGTTTGCCCAATTCGATTCAGCCAAGCTTGCACCGTTTCTCCCTGCTTGGGGGGATGGCGTTGCGCACGACTTGGGAGATTGAGAATCACCCATCGATCCATCCAAGTCAGCTCAGCAAACCCGAGAAGACCACCGAGTAAGTGAAGGGGGGGTGGAAGAGGAGAGGATCGAAGCACGGTTTGCCCTTTGGATGGGCTGACAAAGTGGAGATCGAGCCGATCGTGACGATCGAGACGGTCCAGATTTCCCATCTCCGCCACCATTTCTAAGGTGCGATGGTAGCAACCCATGAGGATATGTTGGCCGTTGTCGATGGTAGTCCCAGTCTTAGCTTCCCGGTAACTGTGAGCCCGACCGCCCAGATGGGGCTTCGCCTCAAGCAGATCCACCCCGTGACCTTCCCGAGCCAAAGCAAAGGCAGCCGCACAACCGGCATAGCCACCGCCAATGACGGCAATTCGTGAGGGGGGTCGGCGCACGGGGGCTTCTTTTTTGAGAAGTTGCCTTCCCCGACGCAGGGCTTGGAGTTTCTCCCAACGCGAAAGTTTGATTGGGCCCCGGAGAACCTCGAAGTTCTCCCGACGGATTTTTTCCAAAAGATTTCGATAGACCCCCGTCATGAGTAGAGCGGCCGAAAGATGGGGTCGATCGGCCGGGGGAATGAGGCGATCCGCTTTTTCAAAGTAGTGTCGAGCCCGGAAGTATTGCAGGCGAAGAAGGCGGGCCATGCCCGGGGTGGGCGTGGGTTTTCGAAAATCTTCTTCGGTGACCCCAAAGGTCTTCCACTCCTCTTGCGGCAAATAGATTCGGCCAAACTTCTGTAGATCGTAGGCCACGTCTCGCAGAATATTGGTCAGTTGAAAGGCGAGGCCAAGGGCGATGGCGTAGTCGGCCGCCGCGCGAGTTTGGCAGCAAAAAATATTGATCGAAACGAGTCCGACGGCGGAGGCCACCCCGTAGCAATATTTCCGTAAATCATCGAAAGTTTCGTAGCGGGTTTTGGTCAGATCCATCTCCACCCCGGTTAGAATTTCGAGAAGGGGTTCTGGGGGGATGAGGTATTTTCGAACAACGGGGGCCAACTCCTGCGCCAGTGGTTGGATGGGTTGACCGCGATAAATCGCTTGGACATCGTCCCGCCAAGCTTGGAGCTGCCCTTGGCGTAGATGCATGGGAACGGATGTTTCGTCGACAATATCATCCACCGTTCGACAAAAGGCATAAAAGGTGGACATCGCGTGGCGCTGCTCTTTGGGCAGGCAGATGAAGGAAAGAGCGAGGTTCGAGCCGCTTTTTCGCGTGATGCGTTGGCCGGTGCCTCCGTGTAGTTGAGGTGGGTTCACTGTCCTAAAAATGCTTTCAACCCAAGCTGGAGGAAATCGAACTTAGAAAGAGTGGGGCGCTGGGAAAGGGTGTCGTAGTTCAACTTCTCGATTTTTCGAAGAATTTCTGTGCCGCCGAGCCAAGTCAGGCGGATTTCCCAGGAAAGAGGTCGGGGTAAGCGTTGGGAGAGAGGTTCACCCTCGCGAAAGAGTTTCCAGGTGCGCTCCATCTGATACCGGAGGCAGTTGCGGAAGTTGGGCGAGGCAGTTCCAGCAAAGAGATCTGCTTCGGTCAGGCCAAGGCGGCGCAGATCGATCTGTGGAATGTAGATACGGTCTTTGCCGAGGTCGACGGAGACATCCTGCCAGAAATTCGCTAGCTGTAGACCGGTGCAGATCGAGTCGGAGAGTTGGGCGAGTTCGGTGCTGCGCTCCCCATGGATAAGGAGGAGAAGCCGACCGATGGGGTTGGCGCTACGGCGACAGTAGTCGAGGACGGCAGGGAAGTCTTCGTAGCGGCGTTGAACGATGTCCTGTTCGAAGGCGCTGAGAAGATCGAGAAAAAGGGAGTCGGGTAGGTCGAGTTCGGCTTTGGTTTTTTGTAGAGGTTGGAAGATCCAAGCATAGGACGGGTCGTACTCCTGGCCATCGATAGCCTTTTGCCAGGCTTGGCGATAGTTGCGGAAAACGGCCAGGCGCTCAGCTTCGGTGGGGGCAGAGGTGTCGGCGGCGCGGAGACGGGGGTCGGCGTACCCCTCATCGGCCAAGTCGTCCGCCACCCGGGCGAAGGCATAGACGGCGTGGACGTGGGGGCGGAGCTTCTTGGGAACGAGGCGGCCGACGGGGAAGTTTTCGTAGTGCTCGCGGGCCAGCTTGGAGCAGGCCTCGTAGGAATTTCCTCCCCCTGGAACGGGCGAATCGAGGGTCGAGATGGCGGACGACATGGGTGTTATTTTACAGGAATCGAAGCACGGTGCGAGCGGACAAGTGGAGCTATCTTTGCGCATTTCGGCTGAACAACTTGTCGGAAAATTCTGGTCGAAAAGGAGGGCCCAAGCCCACGATGTGGGATGCGTTATCTCTCAGGAATTCAGCCGACAGGGCGGCTTCATCTGGGGAACTACTTTGGCATGATTCGACCCGCGGTGGAGTTACAGGCCAAGGGGGAAGCTTACTACTTCTTGGCCGACTACCATGCCCTGACGGGGGCAAGTGAACCAGGTCAGCTCGAGGGGTTGGTTCGAGAGACTTTTCTCGATCTGCTGGCTTGCGGGGTGGATCCCGAACGGGCGGTTGTCTTTCGGCAAAGTGCCGTTCCCGAGGTGCACGAGTTGGCTTGGTATCTATCGACCGTCACGCCGATGGGGTTGCTGGAAAGGTGCCACAGCTATAAGGACAAGGTGGCCAAGGGGATCTCTCCCTCCCACGGTCTCTTTGCTTATCCCGTTTTGATGGCAGCGGATATTTTGCTGTACGATGCGGATCGGGTGCCAGTCGGGCAGGATCAGAAGCAACATTTGGAAGTGGCGCGAGATATTGCGGGGAAATTTAATGACAAGTACGGCCAGGTTTTCAAGTTGCCCGAGTCGATCATTCGGGAAGAGGCCGGAGTCGTCCCCGGGGTAGATGGGCAGAAGATGAGTAAATCTTACGGAAATACCCTAGAGATTTTTGCGGAGGAAAAAGATCTGCGAAAAAA
>FLOH01001167.1_pt1 | contig 42718 bp, 37 predicted proteins | sample 756751 | NCBI WGS metagenome assembly FLOH01 (sample SAMEA4026879, study PRJEB14308) | marine metagenome | biome: coastal water; material: water | depth 74 m
TACGCTTGCATAAGGCCTTTATGTTTGAGATTAAAGATGGTCCGGGCGAAGAAAAATATTGGGGAAGATGGGGTTTACTAACACACGAAAAATTTGGCAAACCAGAGAAAAAACCCCGTTACCAGGCGGTGGTGTTTTTGAACAACCTGTTCCCCTTTAGGGTTAGTTTGGCAGGTGAAGGTGGTTGGGTAAAGGGCATAGCCTCTATGAATGAGCAAGGCAACCTAAAGGTACTTGTGGTAAATTACGACCCAAGTGGAAAGCATGCAGAAAATGTGCCAATTAATTTTGAAAACCTACCAAAAGGTAACTTTGTATACAAGAGACAGGACTTTATGGGCGGATCTAAAACTACCAAGGTAGCTACCACCTCTGCTAACTTTCAAACAACAGAGTACATGAACCCGAACAGCGCCATGATGCTAGAAATAGAATTCTAAATTTATAATTTACCCAAACGGAAATTAGATCATGATTTGATGTATACTTTTTCACAATGGAGACAAGTGAAGCACCTCTTTCGGTACAGAAAAATGAGTTAGTTGATGCTAAGGTTATTTCTAATAAACATGATTTGGAGGGGGTGGTTGCCACCGAGTCTACTGTTTCAAAATTAAGAATGGAAAATGAAAAAATTCGAGATGATATTAAACAAACAGAAGAACATCTTGCAAAAAGATCGAATTCTGTTCTTCATAAACTAAAGAATGTTCTTGGTGTAGAGGATAAACAGGCTCTGAGCATACAAGATAAAATTGAGTCTTTAAAAAAAAGCCAAGGAGAACTGCCGGATGCAGATAAGTTGATTGAGTCATATTACGAAAAAATGCAGAAGTTGCCTCTTACAAACCAGGAAAAAAGAGAGTTGTTAAAACCAGAGGTTTTAGCTGATTTGTCTATGAGTGAATATATAACTTTATGGAGAAGATTAAACCCTCATTTTTTATCTCACATTACTCGTCAAGGATTTCGTGATCATAGCGGAATGGCTTACCATACCGCAGGATTACAAGAGTTCCAAAATGGTTTTTTAGATATTGTAGAGGATAGTAAGATGCTTCGTCCTCCATTGGCACTTCAGGGATTGAAAACTAGAGATGAATCTACCGTTAAAGAATATCTTGGTGACTGGGTTTTGCAAGCTGAAAATGAAACAGAGGCTGAAAAGAGACTAAATGATCTTTTGAATTTTAGTTTGGCTGAGGCCCCTAAGTATCCTGACAAAACGGCAGTACATTTTGCGGGGCAGACGGTGGCAAATGAGTTCTATGGCGGGGAAAGAAGTAACGAGGTCTTTTTTATATACCCAGCGGACGTACTTGCTTCTCAACATAATTTTGCCTTTAACTGGGATGGTGGAAATTTTTCAAAACCAGCTGCGGCTGGCGAAAGACAGTGGAATGATATTTTTGTGTGGCCCGAAACATTGGATAACCCAGGGATTTCTGTGGATGCAGGAGTTGTGTTTTTACCTGAAAGTACACTGGTCGATCCCAATACGGGGTCAAAGTATGCTATGGAAACCAAGGTAGTTGATGGCGAAGAAAGAAGAGTTATGGTTGAGGATACGGCTCTTATAAACTCATTTCTTGAGTGGGCTAAAGGTGTTAATGAAAATTCTCCGGTTAAACAAGCTTTTAGAGAATACAAGAAGGAAGATGTGTATAAATATCAGAAGTCAGCTAGGAGGGAATGCCTTACCGTGTTCGCCAAGGAATTGGAAGAAGTCGGTTTTGCCGCAGATACAGCTTGGGCTTTGGGTTATGAGCTTGTTGGTGACTTACATTGGAGAGATAGTTTTTCTGACCCAGAAATACTTGAAGATCTTATTAAAAAATCTGGAGCAAATTGGAAAACAGCGGAAAATACGATATCAGCAAAAGATTATTGGGAAAATTATTTTGCAAAGAATCCTAATTTGCGCCCTAGTCATATTCAGTATTATGATGAAGATCCAAATACGGCTATTTATAGGTTTCAACAAGAAAATGGTATAGGTGAAGTAAATACGTCAAAAACTGAAGGTGATTTGTTGGGTTTTGATGATCGTAATATAGATCTAAAATCTAAGACAGAAGTCCAAAACACGAAAGCAATGAGGGGGTATGATGAATTGGTGAGTGTTTCCCACAAAATAATCTCCGAGCATTTCAAAAGCATATAGAAATAGATTTTGAAAATAGAATTCTAAAGGTTTTTATTTAATAGTGGCTAGAAAGGCTTCTTGGGGAAGCTGAACAGAGCCAAACTGCTTCATGCGCTTCTTGCCTTTCTTTTGTTTTTCCAGAAGCTTCTTTCTTCTGGTGGCATCGCCACCATAAAGCTTGGCGGTAACGTCTTTTCTGTAGGCCTTGACTGTTTCTCTGGCAATTATTTTGCCACCCAGGGCTACTTGAATTGGCACTTCGAACTGCTGTCTGGGAATAGCATCTTTAAGCCTATTAACTAGTTTTTTAGCTCTTTCTTGAGCTTGTTCTTCTATACAAATTAGTGAGAATGGCTCGAATTCATCGTGGTTTAGCAATACAGAGAGCCTAACTAGCTTGGCTGGTTGCCAGCCTGACAGTTGGTAGTCAAGAGAGGCAAAACCAGAGGAAACGGATTTAAGTTGATCATGAAGAGAAGTAATTACCTCTATTAGAGGTATAGAGTAGTTAAGCTGAACCAGCTTGTCTAGGTAAGCCATTTCTAGCAGTTGACCACGAAGGTTTTGACAAAGATTCATGACTGCCCCCAGATACTCTTCTGGTGTAATTACCTGAACGGTGGCAAAAGGCTCTTGAGTTTCTTTGGCTTGGCTGGGATCAGGAAAGCTGGAAGCAGAACTAAAGCTAATGGTTTGACCCGTCTTAAGTGTGGTTTTGTATTCAACTGTGGGTGAGATACCAATTACGGGGACAGCAAACTCGCGCTCTAGTCTTTCTGTGACCACCTCTGCGTGTAGGAGCCCCAAAAAACCCACTTTAACGCCCTGACCAAGTACTAACGAGGAAGTAGGCTCTGTTGTTAGTGAAGAATCGTTTAACTTTAACTTTTCTAGCGCGTCTAATAGATCGTGGTATTTGCTGTTGTCTGTTGGAAAAATGTCTTGATAAACGTTGGGCTTAATTTCTCTATACCCTGGCAGAGCCTGTACTGCTTCTGATTGGTTTAAGGTAATAGTGTCACCCACCTTGATTAAGCGGATGTCTTTAAAACCAGTAACTAAATATCCTACTTGGCCTGAAAACAAAGTTTCTTGGGGGGTTCTTTCTGGAGTGAATGTTCCAAACTCAACTGGAGTGAATTTAATGTTTGAAGATAGAAATTTAAGAGGAGTGTTTTTAGCAATAGACCCTTGGAATAACCTAACAAAGGCGATAGCCCCAAGGTGTGGATGGTAAATAGAGTTGAACACCAAAGCCTTTAGCTGGTCGTCTTTAATGGAGGGGGGTGGACATAGATTGATTACCCTCTTTAATAACTCTTCTACGTTTTCACCTGTTTTGGCAGATATTAATGTGGGCTCTATGTAGTCGCTGCCCAATAAAGATTGTAGTTGTTTGGTGCTAGCAGAAACGTCTGAAATACTAGAATCTATCTTGTTTATGGCTGGAACAATTTTAAGTCCAAGTTTTTTTGCCAGTCTTAAATTGGCAATCGTTTGAGCTTGAACACCCTTAGTAGCGTCTATTAAAAGAATGGCTGCTTCACAGGCCTGTAGGGCTCTTTCTACTTCGTAATTGAAATCTACGTGCCCGGGAGTGTCAATTAGATTTATAGTACAACCTTGATATTGCATGGTAACCGGAGCCAGTTTAATGGTAATGCCCCGCTCCCTTTCTATTGGGTTGCTATCAAGCAACTGCTCCTTCATGAGTCTAGAAGACACTGTGCCAGTGATCTCTAGCAAACGATCGGCCAAAGTAGACTTACCAGCATCGATATGGGCAATAATAGAAAAATTACGGATGTTCATAGTTTTGTTAGTATTGTATCGTAGCATGCGACCCCGGAGCGCAACTTTGCGCTTTTGCGCTCCGGGGTCGCATTGATTTAAACTTGGTCGGAGACAGATGTTTCTATTACTTCGTCTGTTTGGGTTAATATTCGCCGCCAGTTGCCAATTTTGTTAGTAAGACTTAAAACAGATTTAAGCTGATCTACCTTAAGAAGCCAGGAGAAAAAGAGATAAACAGAAAAACCCGTTAAGCTTACTATTACTGTTAATAGAACCAACGGGGTTGTACGCGTAGTATCAAAGACAAACTGATCAAGTAAGCGCATGGGAAACCAAAGAGAGATGGCTGTTAACAAACTAACAAAAGTCATTTTTATAATTGGAATTGTTATTTTTAGTGAACCAATTTTCTTATTTACTAATACAAGCAGAATAAGAAAATTTAATAGATTACTTAAACTAAGCGAGGAGGTGATTCCCAAAACCCCCAAATTGAGTTGTCTGGTACTGACGTAAGCGGTAACGCAAAAGAAACAAATAGTTATTAAACTAACCACCAACGGAGTACGGGTGTTCTTTTGAGCATGGAAGGCCCTAGTTAATAGATGATTGGCAGCCTGTGGGGCAATAGAAAGAGCCAGTAGAGCCAATGCCTTGGCTGTTAGCAAAGTTGCCTGCCAGGGGAAAGAGCTGGCACCAAAGACCAAACGAACCAAGGGGATACGGAGCACAAGTATTAAAACACTGGCCGGTAGTGCAAAGAAAAAGATCTGTAAGGTTGTCTGGGAAAGAATATTAATAAATTGGGGTTTGTTTTTAGCGCCAGCATTTGAAGACAATATGGGGAAAGAGGCTTGGCTTAAAGATACCCCAAAAAGTGTAATAGGTAAAACATATAGCTGACGGGCAAAACTAAAGATTGCCAACGACCCAGCACTAAGTAGTGAGGTAAGGTTAACTGCAACCCACCGTTCTATTTGAGATAAGGCAAGAGCGGCCGTTCTTGGAGGCATAAGCCTAAAGATTGTCTTTGTACCACGGTTTTTTAGAGAGAAAACAATTTTTGGTGAAAACCCTAAAGATCTTGCCCAAGGTATTTGAACCAGTAGGTGGAGCAAAGCACCAAAGACAATACCAATGGCAGCAGAGTAAATGCCAAGACTTGGTGACAAAAAGTAAATGCCAATAATAGTACCAAGGTTATAAAATATTGGAGCCAGGGCAGGAACCAAAAAACGTCTGTGGGCCTGCAAAACACTGGTAAGGAAAGCAGAAATGGTAAATAGCAGTTGGGCTATAGACATAATCCGAATAAGGTTGACCATTAGGTTTAGTTGAGGTTCTGGGTAATGGGTAATTAAGCCAGCCACTGGCTTGGCAAAAATTATTAACAGGGAGGTAAAGACAAGCTGAATTAACCCCAAGCTTGTAAGAGTACTGTTGGCCATACGGTTGGCCTTTTTTAAAGATTTTTTTTGAATGTATTCTTGATAAACAGGAATAAAAGAAGCGGACAAAGCACCCATTACTAGAAGTTGAAAAAGAGTATCTGGAACAATAAAGGCAGCAAAGTATACGTCTAAGTCTGCCTCTAGACCACCAAAAAACCTGGAGACTAATAAACGGTTACGAACTAAGCCCAGAAGAGCAGAGACAAGATAAGAAAGTGCAATGATGGCTGCAGCCGAAAGAATAGTATTGTTTTGCCGGTTTAATATGTTTCTTGATTGGCGGAGTATCTTTTTTACCATGTAGTGATTTTATATGTTAGAATCGCATCATGCCAATAACAAAATCTGCAATCAAAAAAGTTAAGGTTGATGAGCGAAAGCAAAAGTTCAACAAGGTAGTTAAAACAAAAGCTTTGAAAACAATTAAGGCTTTTAGAAAAACTCCAAACAAAAGTGATCTTCCCTTATTGTTTTCTGCTATAGATAAAGCCGCAAAGAAAAAGATTTTTCATAAAAAAAAGGCAGACAGACTAAAGTCGCGCCTTACCAAACTGGTTCAAAAGAAATAACTCTGGTTGTCATTCTGGTAAGTGAGTCTTCGAACGCACCCAGAATCGATTCTGGACAAGCCAGAATGACACAAGGAGAGTAAAACTGTATACTTAAATTTATGCCTGCCAGGAAGTTTATTAAGGTAAATTTATTGCCTAAAGATGCCTTTGAATCAAGTTTCTTAGGAAAGTTTCTAAAATGGTCGTTAACGGCCGGAAGGGTGATTGTGGTATTAACAGAGTTTGTGGTGATTTTGGCATTTGCTTCTAGATTTTGGTTCGACAAAAAATTAAATGACTTAAGAGAAGCCAATAATTCTAAGCAAGCAGTTGTTTTAAGTTACGCAGAAACTGAAAACCAGATAAGAGAAATACTAGTAAAACAAAAAACGGTAGAGAATTTTTTAGAAGAAGGGCTAGAAGTCAGTAGTGGTTTAAACAAATTAAAACTGTTGCTACCAAGCGGCACCATATTGAACCAAGTCAATTTTGTGCCAACAGGGGTGGGTATAGCGGGGTTATCTGGTTCTGAACAAGCATTGGCACAGACAATAAATGCCATGAAGTCATACCAAGGTGTTACGGGGGTGGATATAAAAAAAATAGAGTTTGACCAAAAAAGGGGTGGGGTTGAGTTTGAAATAATTAGCCAATTTAAAAGTATAAAAAAATGAACATTGGTCTTTATCAAAATATAAAACTGGTATATCAGAGACCTGAAATTAGGGCACCTATAGAGATTATTCTGTCTGTTTTTGCTTCTTTATTTCTTATTTTAACGGCAATAAGACCAACACTGGTAACAGTGGCAGGTTTAAGAAAAAATATAGAAGATCAGGTTCTAGTAGAAACTAAACTTGATACCAAAATGAAAAAATTGCTTCTGGCCAACCAACAATTAAGCGAGTATCAAGACAAATTACCGCTTTTTGAAAGGGCAGTGCCAGAAGACTACACCTACGCCAACTTGGCAAAGAAAATTGAAATATTAGCAATTGAAGAAGGCGTAAAAATAGAATCGCTTACTTTTTCATCTGTAATTGTTTCTGCCGATGAAGAAGATAAAGATTCAGATATAGAGTGGGTAGATGGAGAAAGTAAGATAAAAGGCTTTAACATTAATTTTAGTGTGGTTGCCAGTGAAACATCGCTGGTTAACTTCTTAAAAGAAATTGAAAATCTAGACAGGGTTTTAAAAATATCAAGTGTTGAGATTACCAAGGTTAGAGAAAGAGAAAGTTTAGGGGAGAACCTTAGAGCTAGTGGAGAGATCAATGGGTATTACTTAGCGGTCATAAAAAAACAAGAATGAAACCTAAAAAAACAATTAGCGCCCATGTATTAATGCTTGGACTAATGACACTTTTGGCCGTTGGATCTTTTGTTTCTTTCCAGATTTACTCTGCCTTAACTAAGTCCCAAATCTCTGAACTTCAACAGAAGGCCATTAAACCACTAGATGGAAATATTAAAGAAGAGGTTGTTCAAAACTTAACTGGAAGAAGATGGTTTAACCGGCTGGAAATAGATAGACCACTTGTTATTAATTCGCCTGTGGCAACAGAGGCTAGCAAGGTGGAAAACCCACCCACTGCCACTGAAACTGGTAAAGTTGTAGAAGAATGAAAATAAAAGCTGGTATTTTTAATAAGAGAATTCCTACTATTGTAGGTGTGATTATTTTAATTGGCGGGTTAATAGCCGGAATTTTGTTGGTGGGAAAACCGCAAAACCCATTAACACGCGCAGGGCCAACCTCTGTTCCTAAAGATGTTAAGGTCAGCAATAAAATGGCAGAAAGTGTTACGGTTAGTTGGGTAACGGATATTCCGGTTACGGGGTTATTAAAGTATTCCGATAATCCAAGCAACTTAAGTTTGCCAGGGGCCGACATTAGAGACCAGGTGTCTGGGACAGCTGGGGTATTTACAACCCATTATGTTGTTCTTACCAACCTGAAGGCCAACCAAACATATTATTTTGAAGTGGTGGCAGGCCCAGCTAGTTACAATGATAATGGTAAACCTTACCAAATTAGAACTGGATCTGGAACAGGTACGGTGGCAGAAGATGTTGTTGATGGCAAAATTGTTTCTAGTGCAGGTCAGGGAATAGAGGGAGCTATGGTGTATGTAGAAATTGATGGAGGTGAAACAATGTCTGCTTTAACAAAAAATGGAGGTGTGTGGCAACTAGATTTAGGACAAGTGAAGAATAATAAAGGCCAAGCTCTTGCTTATGACAGGCAGAACCAACAGGTGTCTTTGTTTATTCAAGGTGGGGCGCTGGGGACAGCAACTGCCTTAACTAATACTGCTAATGATAACCCTGTAAAAGATATTATGATGGGAACCAATGTAAATTTAGTAGAAGGAATAGATTCTGGGCAAGCCAGAATGACGAATGAAGGCGGACTGGCGGAGGGTGCGGGTTTTGGTAGTATAGCCAGTGAAAAAATTGAACCGGAAACTGAAGAACTGATAAATCCAATTAGGGATGGAGAGAGAATAGCCACTTCTAGCCCCGAATTTAAAGGTAAGTTGCCGGCTGGATCAAGTGTAAAGATTACGGTAAATTCAGAAGTAGAGCAAACGGCAAATGTAATAGTGGGGGAAGATGGCTCCTGGACCTGGACACCACCAATAGGGTTGGAACCGGGTGAACACACTGTTTCAATTGAGTACCAAGACGAAGAAGGAATTCTACAAACAATTTTACGTTCTTTCACTGTTTTGGCAGCAGAAGAGGCAGAGGGATTACCTGCTTTTACTGCCACTGCTTCGGCTACACCTACTGCTACACCTACTGTAATAGAAGCAAGTAGTAGCAGTATGCCTTCTACAGAATCGGGTGTTCCAGCCGCGGGGGTATTGACTTCCACATACTGGTTACTTATAGTTGGGTTAGGACTGTTTTTAACAGGCCAGATATCTAAAAGATGGATCCAGACGAATTAAATAAAGGCAATACCATTTCCCCTAGCCCTGCCATTAGTGGTTTAGATGATTTGCCGCCTATAGAAAAAGCAGAAGATGATAGCTTTTCGCCACCACCGGCGCCACCGGTTACTGATTTGCCATTACCACCGTTACCTACTCCAGATGACAGTGAAGCGGATGTCTCCTCGGGGGTGACAGAAGAAAAACCTGAGCCTAGTCATTCTGGGGACGAGTCGGCGAGGCAAGACCCGCCTACACATGAAGTTTCGGCGAGGCAAGGAAAGAAGATAAACAAAAAAGCCATAATTGGGGGAGTGCTTGCTTTGGTTTTGTTGGTAGGAGCACCGTTATTTGCTTTGAATGTTGATAAGTTTAGGGGAGATACTAGGTCAAGTGCAGATGACCTATCAAGAGCGGCTAATTATGGAAAGACTGAAACTGTTACTCATTGGAGGAACGAGGATGGTGTAACTTCTACAGCAACTGAACAACAAGATAATGGACCGACGGAGTGGGATGAGGCGCAGGAAAGAGCGGCGAGGGCAGCAGCAGCACAGGTTGCAGCAAATAAGGCTGCGGCTGTTGCGGAACAGACCAGAATGGCAGCTATTTTAAAGAAATCACAAGCAGATGCGGCGGCGGCTGCAAGATTGGCAGCGACTCAAGCACAAGCAGATGCAGATGCGGCGACTGCGGTGGGGGGAGGAGGAAAGCTTGCAAGTCCGGTTTCGATTAACGATCCGGTTAAAATAGAGCCTCGTTTGACTACAGCAGGAACTAGTACGACTGGAATAGCAGATAAAGAGTATCAAGCCTATATAGCTGCTTATAATCAAGCAAGTGGTGGTGGTTGGACAGATGCAGAAAAAGCAAAAGTGGATGCGCTAGCAGTAATATACTATACTGCGGCAGAGAAGAAATCACTTGAGGACTATGAAGCGTGGGCAGAAGCGGCGAATACTTCGGGTTCTGCGAAAGACATGGAATATGCAATGTCTCTGGCTGAACGTGCGGCTGATTTTAGTTTTCAAAGACAGAAACTAGAAGCTGAGATGAATATAATTGGGAAAGAAACGACGTATGATAATCTTTTAAGACAAGCAGCGCGTGAAGAGGCAAGTAGCGGTGGCCAGTTGAGTGATGGAACAAAAGCAGAGCTGGAAGAGGCTAAGGAAGCTATGAGTAAGGCTATTCTTACACTAAGGGAAGTTGAGACGGAGATAAGAGCGTCAGATGCTTTGAATGCATACAATAATGCGGTGATAAAATATATTGCGGATAATGGTACAACAGAAAGTGCTGCAGAAGAAGCACTGAAAAACTCGAATCAAAAAAATGATTTGGATGCGGTTATGGAAGATATATATATAGTAAAAGAAGATATTCATGATTTTGTGTTTAAAATAACAGATGATGATAGAAAAATACTTGTAAATGATAACCCCACACGGACCAATTGCTCAGAAGGTTTTATAAATACATCGGGTGCGTGCTGTGCGGGAACCGGAAGGATGGAATTGATATTTAGGTACAAAGACTGCATAGAAAAATATAATTGCAATGCAGGGCCGGTGGGATGTGGAATTGGAAGTGGGCCGGCTGCGGCGGCAAATGAGGCAGGCTTTTCGAGTGGGGGCGGTGGGTCGTCGAATGAAGATGATGGTGGTGGATCTGGGTGTGGGGCGGATGTTTGCAGTGATCCGCATAAACTGCAGGTTAGGTGTGAATCAGATGGAACTAAAGAAGAACAGCTTTGCCCCGGCTGGGCGTGTAGAGAAGAAATCTGCGGTGGAACAAAATACTTCTGTGTTGGTAGTGGTGATAACTTGTCTTGGAGCACCAATGGAGGTTCTTGTGGGTTTGTGGGTATTTGTGTAGAAACAAAGGTGTACACCATGCAGAGTGGGCAGTGGGTGGTAACGGCGCTAGATAAAGTTGGCGATTACGCTAAGGTGGGTGACAAAGTAAGGTTTGCTACCAGGGGAAACAATGTTCAGTTTAGTAAGGGCAGATTTAAGATAAATGGTGGTAGCTGGATAACAAGCACAACCAAGAATACAGCTGGTGAGTATTATGTAGAGCATACTTTAAACCAGTCGGGGACATATAACGTAGAAGGGCAGGTACAGTAAAGATATGAATATAAAGAATAAGAAAGTACTAGCAATAATTTTAGTTATTTTAATTTTGGTGTTGGGTGGGGCGTCTGTATTTATTGCCATGCGTTTGCAATCTCAGAAAGCTGTGGCTCCAACGGCACCAGAAAGTGAACCAAAAGCGGCAGGGGCGGAATGGACTGGTGATGATAAATGCGATATTGGTTTTGATATAGCGGCTGTTGAGCCAACTGCTACAGTTACAGTAGAACCCACCGCCACAGTCACGGTGGAGCCAACTGCTACAGCCACACCTACAGATGAACCTACACCAACAGCTACTGCAACACCAACGGCGACAGGGACGGTTGCTCCTACGGCTACAAGTACACCTACTGCCACAGCCACACCAACAGCAACTGCGACCCCCAAGGCCACGGCAACACCCACAGCAACTGCTGAAAACCTTCCAGATGCGGGTATATTAAGTCTGCCAGGTGTTGTAGCTTTTGGCGGAGGTCTTTTAATGGCCGTTATTGGCATACTGTTGGCGCTATAATATCCTAATGAGAGTAGCTATTGTGGGTGGTGGTTTTACTGGTTTAGCAGCAGGATTAGAGCTTGTAAGAGCGGGCCATAATGTTGTTGTGTTTGAAAAAGAAAGTAAAGTGGGTGGGTTGGCAAGTAACTTTAAACCGTTGGGGTGGAGATGGGGTTTAGAAAGGTATTATCACCATATTTTTTCTGGGGACCAAGAGGTAATTAAATTAGCTAAGAGTGTAGGTTGGCCTGCTTTTTTTAGTAAACCTGAAACCAATAGTTTAATTGCAGAAGAGGAAATGCGGTTAGATTCTCCCCTGTCATTATTATTGTTTAACCAATTGAACTTGGTTTCTAGACTACATATGGGTATGGGGTTGGCTTTGTTGAAGGTGATAAGAAATGGATTGTGGTTGGAGAGATATAGAGTAGTAGACATGCTGCCTAAGTTGGTGGGGCAAGAAGGGTACAAAAAAATCTGGGAACCTTTATTAAAGGCAAAGTTTGGGCAGTATTTGCCCAAAGTAAACATGGCGTGGTTTTGGGCAAGAGTAAATAAGAGAACTAGTTCTTTGGGGTATTTTGAGGGAGGGTTTGGTAAGTTGGCGGAAAAGGTAGCGGAAGAGATAGAAAGAAACGGAGGAGAGATAAGACTAAATACAGAATACAAAAACAATAAGGGGTTTGATAAGGTGCTGGACACGACCCCGGCTATTGGGGCTGTGGATTATTTGTGGGGGCAGACGTTGGTTTTAGAGCTTGATAAACCATTAATGAAAGGGTACTGGTTAAATGTATTAGAAAAAAACTGGCCATTTCTAGTGGTGGTGGAGCAGACTAACTTTATAGACAAAAAAAATTATAGTGGTAAGCGTGTGGTGTACTTGGGCAATTACTTGGAGGCCAAAGATAAAAGACTGAAGATGAGTGAGAAAGAGCTGTTGGAATTATATCTACCATATATTAAAAAGATTAACCCTGAATTTAATAAAAAATGGATCAGGCGAAAATGGAAGTTTCAAGATAATTATGCTCAACCAGTATTTCCTGTTAGCTACTCTAAGCAAATACCAAAGATAAAAACAAAGACACCTGGAGTTTATGTGGCAAACATGAGCATGGTTTATCCGTGGGACAGAGGGGTGAACTTTGCGGTGGAAATAGGGCAAAGGGCGGCAAGGGTTATGATGGAACTATGATAAGTGATTTGGGGATAATTTTTAAGGTTTATTTAATTTCCTTAGGGCTGCAGTTTTTGGTGTGGCCATGGGTAAGCAAGTGGTTTAAAGGGTTAGCGGACGGAGGGTGGGCTTTGGGTAGAGTGTTGGGGCTACTTTCTATTAGTCTGCCTGTTTGGTTTGTGGGGCATGTGTTGCCGGTGAATACTGATCTTGGAGTAACAATAGTGATTTTGTTGTTGGTGTTAATAGGATTAAGGATTACGCAAGGGTGCGACCCTAGGATAAGGGTCGGACCCTTAAGAATTATTTTTGTGGAGGAGGGGTTGTTTTTACTTGGGCTTGTGGGGCTTTCATTGGTAAGGGGGTTTCAGCCGGACATTCTGGGGCTAGAGAAATTTATGGACTTTGGTTTTATAAAGCAGTATTTGGTTTCAAGTAAGTTGCCAGTAAATGATATGTGGTTGGCGGGTGAGTCAATTAACTATTATTCTTTTGGGCATTTTTTAGCTAGTATTTTGACTAGGATTTGGGGAGTGGGACTAGCCGTAGGCTACAACTTGATGTTGGCGTGGATATTAGGAACTAGTTTGGCTTTGTCGTTTTCCATAATAGTGAGTTTGGGTGGGGGGATGATTGGAGGAATAATGGGAAGCTTGTTAGCGTGTTTAGGGGGAAATAGCCATGTGTTGTGGTATTTAATAAAAAACAATGGTTTAGAAAATTATTGGTATGCAGATGCTACAAGGTTTATTGCCAATACAATTCACGAATACCCTGGGTACAGTTTTGTTGTAAGTGACTTGCACGCTCATGTTTTAGGGTTACCTGTGGTATTGGCCTTTATTTTGGTATTGGTTAATTTTTGGAGATGGCTGCAGGCCCCAGCCAAAGGCGGGCAGGCCGCTGAAAGTTCCGAACCATATTACACTATCGCTGCAGACCGCCGAAGGTTCGGAACTACCTTTCGCCTTGCTGTGATTTTGGGGGTGTTAATGGGAGTAATGGCTATGACAAATACTTGGGATGTAGCTATTTATGGATTGCTTTTGGTTGTGTTTGGTGTTTGCAAGGGTACGACCCTCCCTCGGCCTAATGGCCGAGAGGGCCCGCGGCTGAAGCCGCTCCTGCTAGGGTCGGACCCTTTAAAATTGGGGTTGATAATAGTGGTGGCGGGAGTGGTGGCAGTACCTTGGTTTTTAAATTTTGTATCTTTTTCAGATGGAGTTGCTTTAGTTGATAGCCGGTCGCCTATATGGCAAATGGGGGTACTTTGGGGCGGACATATAGTGGTAACACTTTTAGGGTTGTGGTTGGCAATTGGAAAAAAGGTTAAAAAGAAAAACCTTCTGGTGGTGGCTTTGGGGATGACGGCAATATTGTTGCTTATTATTCCAGAAATTTTGTACGTTAAGGATATTTATAGCTCTCACCAACGGGCCAATACCATGTTTAAACTAACATACCAATCGTTTATTATGATGAGTTTGTTGTTTGGGTGGGTGGTGGGGAGGATGATGACCCGCTGCAGGCCCCAGCCAAAGGCGGGCAGGCCGCTGAAAGTTCGGAACCCTCTTACACTACGTTGCAGAGCGCTTAAGGTTACGAACTGCCTTTCGCTAAGTTTGATGTTTGTTTTGTGGGGTGGATTAATGATATTTCCAATACAGTCTTTTGATTCCTATTATGGTGGTTTTAAAAACTATAAAGGAATAAGTGGTTTGAGCTGGCTAAAAAAAGACAATGATAAGTGGGAGATTATTAAGTACCTAGAAGAAAATAGGGACAATAAGAACTTGGTAGAAGCGGTGGGAGATAGTTATAGCTTGCTAAACAGTGTGTCGGCTTTTTCTGGAGTGCCAACGGTAGTTGGGTGGAGAGTACATGAGTGGTTATGGCGGGGCGGGTACGATGTGGTAAGGGAAAGGGAAGGAAAGGTAAGAAATTTTTATGAGAATGGAGATAGGCAAATTTTGGAAGATTATGATGTTGGCTGGGTAGTGGTGGGGGTAGATGAGAAGAAAGAGTATAAGGTAAATGAAAGTGAGATACAAAAGTTAGGACAGATAGTGTGGAGGGGGGGAGATAGTTACCTGGTAAAAATCACTGCAGACCGCTGAAAGTTCCGAACCGTCTTTCGTTCTATTTACTAAGGTTGTTTTGAACGTATTGCTTTAGAGCTTCCCAGTTATTGTCTTTAGCAATTAATACCCATTGGTTTTGATATAGGTATTGGGGTGGATTTTCTAGAATAGCAATATCACCATTGGAACTTTCATCTGATAGACCAACAGAAATAAGAGAGTTGTTTCTTGAGCTAGCTAATAAGTTAATTAAAGACGGATAGTCATTAGGTCCAAAGTTAGTGGTTACGTTTTTTTGAACAATATCAAGCAATTTAGATCGAATTGATTCGTTGAGCATAATGTTCGCTGACAGTATTTTCAAGCGAAGGGCCTTAATAACAAGTTGCTGCCTTTTGTTTCTACTAAAATCGGTTCCTTCTTCCCCCTCTGCGTGACGAGAACGAACAAATTTTAGAGCAGTTTGGCCATTCATAAGTTGAGTTCCCTGACTAAAGGAAATTGTTTCATAGCGGTCCTCTATTGGGTATACGTTTTCTTTGCCAGGAATTGGAAAGAGAGAGTCGGTAAAACTTGTTTCTACTTCAATCTCTACCCCACCAAGTAGATCTATTGCCTCTATGAAACTATTAAAGTTTACAACTGTGGTGTAGTGGACAGGCAGCCCTAATGTTTCTTGAATAGAGGCCTGAATTAAGTTAATGCCAGCTTGTGGTTCTCTTTGCTGGCCATAATGATAAACAGCGTTTATTTTTGTTTTTAAGGAATCTACCCAAAGGTCTCTGGGAATAGATATAACAGTAATCTGCTTTGTGGGGTGGTAGAAAGAGACCAATATTATGGTGTCTGCTAGGTCTTTTACGTCTATGCTGTTCTCCCCTTTTATGCCCAGTAATAGAAAGTTTGTCCGCTGATTAGAGTGCTCTAAATGCTCCATTGGGTCTTGAAATAGGGTAACAACATGCTGAGGAATAATATTAATTTTCTTAAGAAATGATCTTATTTTTATCATGGTCAAAACTAGCAGGCCAATGAGAAATATTAAACCAATTGCTTTTAGGTGAGATTGAAAAAAATGAATAATTGCCACTTTAACTCTTTGGAAACGAACCCTTTTAAGCTTCATTTAAATAGTTTTTATAAGCTTGCTAAAAGTGTTTGGATCAAGACTACTAGTACCAACCAGTACTCCGTTTATTCCAGGTAGCTCGGTAAAGCTTAATACATTTTCTGGTGACACAGAACCACCATAGAGAATTGTAGTATTTTCGTTAGTGAGCAGGGCGATCTTGGCAGCCACTTTTCCAACATTAATTGGTGTTTCTGCTTGCCCGCTACCAATAGCTGATATTGGTTCATAGGCAAAAATACAGTGGTCAAAAGTAATGTTTTGAACAAAAAGTTCTTTTATTTGTTCATCTAAGTAGGGCGTATCAACACAAATGATAGGGGTTATGTTAGATTCAAGAAGAAGTTTGGTTTGCTGAGCAACTTCTTGGCAGGTTTCTTTGTTAAATGATCGTCTTTCGGAATGGCCAACAACACAGTAAGTAACCAGCTCTGAAAGCATTTGGGCGGTTATATCGCCCGTGTGTTTACCATCTGGGTATTGGCTGACTGTTTGAGCCCCCACAAAAAATGGTGTTTTTTGCAAATCAAGGTGACGATTAAACTCTGGTAGATCGGTAAAAGGTAGACAGATAATTACCTTAAGATTGGAAGGGGTGGTGGGAAGGAGCTCTTCCATTTCCTTTAGCCAAATTAATGACTGAGTATTGTTGGAGTGGCTTTTCCAGTTGGCTACTAAATAGGTCATGGTAGAGTTGATTATAGCAATGACTGGAGACAAAGTAAGGTATAGTATGAAGAGTGAAACCTGCCTTTGAAAATGAATTAAATAAGGAACAATTGTTGGCTGTGACCCATGAAGGCACACCTTTGTTGGTTTTGGCCGGGGCTGGATCGGGTAAAACTAGAGTGTTAACATATAGAGTTTTTTGGTTAATTGAAGAAAAAAAGATTGACCCTAAAAAAATAGTGCTTCTGACCTTTACAAATAAGGCTGCTGGTGAGATGGGTAAGAGAGTGAATGAGTTGTTAACAAAAAAGGTTGCCGAACAACTGTTTAAGAAAACAGGTTCGGAACCTTCTGGAACTGGTAATAAGTTGGGGTTTGCGGGAACCTTTCACGGTTTTTGTGTACGTTTGCTTAGAGCGTATGGTGAGAAGATTGGAGTAAGAAAAGGGTTTGTAATTTACGACACAGCTGATCAAAGGCAAACAATGAAAAGGGTGTTGGTAAATTTGGAACAAGAAAATAGTGTAAAAAAAGCAAGAATGTACTTGGCGATAATTTCTAAGTACAAAAATAATCTAATTAGTATAAAAGAGGCCGAATCTATGGCAAGTGAAGGTTATCAAAAAACTACGGTTAGGGTGTGGCAAGAGTACCAGAGGCTTCTAAGCAAATTTAACGCGCTAGATTTTGATGATTTGCTAATAATGTGTGAAAGGCTTTTGAATATTAGTGAAATAAGAAATAAAGTTCACAACAGGTTTGAATGGATACTGGTAGATGAGTACCAAGATACAAATAAGACCCAGTTTGAGATAACTAGGTTGTTGGTAAGTAACCCTGACCAATTAACGGTGGTTGGGGACGCATCGCAGGCCATTTATTCTTTTAGGGGAGCCGATTATAGAAACCTAGAGTTACTAAAAAAACACTATGAAAACTTAACAGTAATTGAACTAGTAGAAAACTATAGAAGTACTCAGAACATATTAGATGCAGCTAGTGAAGTAATAAGCAACAATACTGGCCACCCGGTATTGAAACTAATTACCAAAGAAAACCAAGGGGATAAAATTATGTTGTTTGAGGGGCAAGATGGTCGATCGGAGGCAAAATTTGTAATTGATAACTGTGTGTCTGCAAAGGAAGGTTGTAGTGTTGCAGTTTTATACAGAACAAATGCCCAATCTAGAATCTTGGAAGAAGAATTAATAAGAGCAAGAATCACCTATCGTTTAGTTGGTGGTGTTAGGTTTTACGAAAGAGCTGAGATAAAAGATTTGTTAGCCCACTTAAGAGTGGTGGTTAACAAGGAAGACGAAATGGCATGGGAAAGAATTGAAAAACAGGGAAAAAGAAAAAAGGCAGTGTTCGAGCAGTGGCTTGAATCATCTACCGTGGAAGAAATGTCTACTGTTGAGCTATTTGAGAAAATACTTGAGATAACAGGATACCTTAATAAGTTTGACAAAGAGAACGAAGAAGATTTTGGAAGACTAGAAAACATTAATGAACTAATGGTGGTAGCTGGTGAGTTTTCTAAGGTTGAAGAGTTTTTAGAAAGCGTGGCCCTGATTCAAGCAGAAGATTTAGCCGACCAACTTCAACCAAAAGATGCACAGGTTACATTAATGACTATACATTCTGCCAAGGGGTTAGAGTTTGACCACGTGTTTGTGGTTGGACTAGAGGAAGGACTACTGCCCCACTCTAGAAGCTTGCTGGAAAAAGATGATTTAGAAGAAGAAAGAAGACTGTTGTATGTGGCGATTACTAGGGCTAGGCAAAAACTTTATTTAAGTTTAGCTGGTTTAAGGTTCTTGTATGGTGGAAGAAGTAGTCAGACCCCGTCTAGATTCTTAGGGGAAATACCACAGAGGTTGATTGTTTCGGCCACTAAAGGTTCGGAACTATCCTTCACTTCGTTGCGGACCCCGGCCAAAGGCGGGCGCGGCGCTGAAAGTTCCGAACCTTCTGAGCGACGGGTAGTGCCGGATTGGGAGGTGGAAAAGGAAAGCGCGGATGACTTTAGTGAGATAGATAGCTGGTAAAATAGGGTTATGATTCAAAGTTTTGACAAAAAAGCTACACACCCACTGCAGAGTTGGGCGTGGGGAGAGTTTAGAAAATCTAATAGAGTTAAGGTTGTAAGGCTTAATGAAGGCTTTCAAATTACCTTTCACCAAATTCCCAAATTGCCGTGGACGGTTGGCTACTGCCCTAAATCAAAAATGCCAAGCAAAAAAGACTTAGAGGCCATAAGAAAAGAAGCAGTAAATCAAAAGGCAATAATGGTAAAGTTTGAGCCAAACGTAAAAGCCAGCCTGGGAACTGATATGAAAAAACTGGGGCTGGTTAAGGGGAGATCGTTGTTCACCAAGTTTAGTTTTTGGTTAGACCTAACCAAAACAGAGACAGAGTTATTTGCGGGAATGAAGTCAAAGACTAGATATAACGTTAGGCTAGCGGAAAAGAAGGGAGTTCAGGTGGTGGAAGACTCAAGTGATAAAGGTTTTGAGGACTACTGGAAACTAATGAAAGAAACAACTAGTAGACAGGCGTTCTATGCACACAACAGAGCTTATCACTTGAAAATGTGGCAGGAAATGAAAAAGGCTGGTCAAGCCCATTTGTTTAAGGCGGTATATAAAAAGAAAGTATTGTCTGCCTGGATAGTATTTATTTTAAACGGAGTGCTTTACTACCCGTACGGTGCTTCAAGTAGAGACAATAGAGAGTTAATGGCCAATAACCTACTGGCTTGGAAGGTAATTAAGTTTGGTAAAGATAAGGGGTGCAAACTGTTTGACATGTGGGGGAGTTTGGGGAAAGACCCAAACAAAAATGATCCGTGGTATGGATTTCACAAATTTAAAGAAGGGTATGGCGGAGAGTTGGTAGAGTTTGTAGGAAGTTGGGACATGGTAGTAAACCCTGCTTTGTATTGGGTTTATAGAATGGGTGAAAGCGTAAGGTGGATAATATTAAGATGGAGGACATAAGGCAAACAAGGGAGTGGGGGAAATATTTACAGAGTTGTAATTGGATAGTAGAGAAAGTTGGCGGTGTTAATGTGTTTATAAAAAAAGTTCCCTTGACACCATTTAGCATGATGAAAATACAAAGATTCCATGGAAAACTAGACTTTATAGATTTAAAGAAGGTGAAGAGAAAGTACAAGATTGTTTATACGGTTGTGGAGCCGGCAGTGCTGCAGAGAGCTGGAGGTTCGGAACTATCCTACACTTCGTTGCGGACCGCCGAAAGTTCCGAACCATCTTTCGCTATTAATAGGAATCCGTTTTTACCAACTAAAAGCATAGTTATTGATTTAACTAGAAGCAAAAAGCAATTATGGAATGATTTATCAAGTAATGCCAAGCGAATTCTAAACAATAAAAACATAGTTCAGACCACCAAGATAAGAAATAGAAAAAAGTTCTACAAAGCCTGGAAAGGAGCAAGTAAGACCTGGGTAATGAGTGAAAAAAGTTTTAAAAAATTACTTAATGCTTATGGTAAAAAGGCAAGTTTGTGGGTAAGCGAGAGTAAGGGCGAGCTTCTTTCTGGAATTTTATTGTTAGAGTCTAAAGACATGGCTAACTATTTCCAGACCTGGACTAGTGAGGAAGGCAGGAAGAAAGGTGCTCATTACCATTTGGTGTGGAAAGTAATATTGGAGTGTAAAAAGAAAGGCTTAAAATGGTTTGACTTTGAAGGAATACTAGATGAAAGATGGCCGCAAAAAAAATGGGCCGGGTTTAGTGAGTTTAAAAAGAAGTTTGGGGGCAAGGTAGTTTCCTACCCTGGTTCGTTTACAGAATGGCTCTAGGTATTCCTTGGGGGTGGCAGTGGTCTTTGAACTCACACAAATGGCAAGGTGAAGTATCTTTGGTGCGGGGGAATTTTAGAGAACGGATTTTTTCAACCGTATCTTTTATTTCTACCTTTAGTTTTTCTATTTCTTTTTCTGAAACAGTAAAGGTTGTTTGGCCTGACTTACCATTTAGAAACGGACTTTCTACAAAATCTAGTTCAAACTGGGTAACTTTATAGGGGAAGTTTTTGTCTAGTTTTGCTAAAAGAGCATAGAACACAAGTTGGCGTTTCAAGTAGCCGGTAGAGTTTTGGGTTGTGCCTTCTATCTCTCCAATTGTTTTTGGTTTACCTGTTTTGAAATCTATTATCTTGGCAAGTTTTTTATCTTGATCTAGAATATCAATTTTGTCTACCTTACCTATTAGAGGAATATCACCCAAGCGACAGTTGGAAGAGGAAGAGTAACCAAAGTATTTTTCTAAGGCATAAACCGGTTTAAGATTTGTACTGTGCAAGTTGTGATAGGCAGTGAGAACACTGATACCGTGTTTTAAACGGGCGGAGTAATCTTCTGGCGTTAGAACCTCCTTTTTTAGAGCTTTCTTAAACTGGCTTAAGAGGATGTTAAGACTTGGTTTTAAAAAATACTTTTCAAGGGCCGTGTGAACAGCGGTACCAAAAACAAGATAGGCTTCTTTGGCTTTTGGTAGACGATATATATTGTTTAGTTTAAATTTATAGGCGCAATCTAAGAAGGTGGTTAGAGCGGTGACTGAAAGTTTGATATCTTTAACTAACCCAGCCAGGTACTCTTTTTCTTTGGTGGTGGTAGAGTTTATTGGAGGTATTAAAAGTTTTTTTACGACTATTGTAGAATTGCTTTCAGTTTTTTGGGGGCTGATTTTTATGGTTAGCTTTTTGGGTATTTCGCAAATAAAAGAAGATGGTAATGTGTTTTGAATTCCATAATCTGTGGTGTACTGATTAGCAGTAGTTAAATACAAAGCTTTCTTGGCTCTAGTTAGGGCAACATAAAAGAGACGCCTTTCTTCTTCTTGTGGATTTTGAATATCGGTAAACTCTAAAAGATTATTTGGAAGTTTTATAAGTTCACGGGTTCTGGCGTTGCTCCACTTACCATCTGTGACACGGTAGAGAAAAACATGATCCCACTCTAGCCCCTTGGCCTTGTGGGCGGTGGTCAAGGTTACTGACTCCTTAATTGATATGGGTGAAATAAAAGTAGTTTTAACTTTTTGCTCTTTTAAGCTTTCAATATTTTTTAGAAACCCTGACAGATTTAAGCCTTTATCGTTAAAGGCCATGTTTTTGATTTGAGTAAAAAACATATTTAATATAGAAAGCTGATTTGCTTTATTTTTCTGTTTTAAAAGATGGTCTAAAATGCCCGACTGTTGAATTAGTTTTTCAAAAAACTCTGGCAGGGTTAAGTTGGCTGAAAGTATTTGCCATTTATTTAGATTTTTAACGAACCTTTTTATACCTAACGGGACTTTGTGCTTGGTAGAGAGAACATAACTTACAATGTGCGTATGTTCGTGGGAAGCGTTCTTGGCTGTTTTTAGAATTGATAGCGGGTTAATTGTAAAAAAATCTAAGTTTAAAAGAGTAAAGATTTCTGTATCAAGATGTTTGTGTGGAGAGTTATTAATAATGGTTAGAAAAAGTATTATTTTTTTTATTAAGGGTTGCTCTAACAAATCTTGAGTGCCCTGAACAGTAAAAGGCAGGTTAAATTTTTTGAAGGTAGAAGAAAGATCGTCTAGGTCTTTGTTGTAACGAACAATAACGGCAATGTTTTGAGGGCTAGTATTCTTCTTTATAAGATTCTCAACTGTTTTGGCTAGATAGTAGTCTTCAAAAATTGAGTGAGAAAAGCTGGCTACACTAATTGGTTTTCCTAGACTAGTAATGTTGCTTTTTAGCTTAACCGCTTTGGGGGAGTTGTTTTTAATTACACTGTGTGCAGAGTCAAGAATTATTTGAGGAGAACGGTAGTTTTGGTTTAAATTTATTAAAGTTGTGTTGGGAAAACGGGAGATAAATTCTTTGGTGTTTTCAAGAGATGCCCCTTGAAACCGAAAAATGCTTTGGTTGGGGTCCCCGACCACAAACATGTTGGCTTTTTCAGCCCAGAAAGAAGCAAGGTTAAATACCAATTGGTTTTGTGAAGAATTTGTATCTTGATATTCATCTACCAGAAAATAGCTTAGGCGTTCTTGATATGAAAGTAGCAGATTTGGATCTTGTTCAAATCTGTCTACCACCCAGTTGATCATGTCTTCAAAATCAAATCTACCTTTATTAACTAACTCTTGTTGGTAAAGAAAGTATATTTTTTGTAAGTCTATATTTTTATTTAAGTCCTTTTCTGCCACTGCAAGAGCGGTTTTTGAAAGGCTATCTGCCTGGGTTTTTAGGAATTTTTTTTGCTTATTTAAGGTTTGTTTAAATTCTTTTGGGCTTATTCCTTCTCTTTTTATGGTTCTAATTTTTTCTATAATACTTTGACAATAATAGAAGGGGGCATTTAAAGGTTTTAATAAGAGAAATTCGTTACCTAATATTATTTTCTGCAAGATTTTTGTGCGATCTAGGTCTTGTAAGTGCTCAGTTTCTTCTGCCACTATAAAAAGATCAGGGTTTTCTAAAATTACAGACTGACAAAAAGAATGGAAAGTATATATTTGTACAGAGTAGGCGGGCTGGCCAATTAACTTAACTAGGCGCTGGCGCATTTCGTTGCTAGCGGCGTCGGTAAAGGTAAGGGCTAGAATACTACTTGGTGAAGTATCTGTTTTTTTTAAGATATTTGCTATTCTTAATGTTAGAACCTGAGTTTTACCGGTTCCGGGGCCGGCCATAACCATAACAGGACCTTCAATGGAATCTACGGCAAATTGCTGGTTTTTATTTAACTTTTGATACTCCTCTTCAAATGAACTGCTTGTAATCATATGTCTTATTTACCAGAAGAAAGAGTTTGTGTAGAGGATATTTTTTGCCCTAAGGAAGTAAGAGATGCCTGGGCATTGCCCATTTGATTGTAGGCATTGGTTAGATGGCGATTCAGCACGCCCAAATTATCATCTAGTTTGGAGTAGTCTTTTTGGACTCCTCTTAAAATGGCAAAGACCTGTTTAGAACGACTTTCAATTTTCTGGCCTTCAAAAGACAAAAGAATTGTTTGAAGGTGTGAGTAAAGGGTGGTAGGAGACACCGGGTAGACCCTACTTTCTCTGGCATAGTTAATTAATAAAGGTAGATTAACTATTTCATAGTAAACGGCTTCTGATGGAATATACATAAGAGCAAAATCCAAGGTATCTTCTTCTGGCAAAATATATTTACCAGAGATGTCCCTTATGTGTTTTCTAACATCTCTAACAAGGGCTTGTTTGTGCATTTTTCTTTCTGTTTTGTCTTTTGCTTTAACCATTTTTTGAAAGTTTTCCATAGGGAACTTGGAGTCTATTGGTAGAATACCAGCACCGGTTTTTATGGCTGCATCTACTATGGCCCCGCTTTTGAAACCAAACTGTAAATGAAAAGAGTTTTTGGGGAACATTTGCGAGATAAGATCTTTTAAAACTTCTTCACCTATGTTTCCTCTTAACTTTGGGCTTTGCAAGAATTTTTGAAGATCTTGCATGGAGCGGCCAATTTCGGAAAAAGTACCTGCTTCCTTTTTTAACTCACCAATTACTTTAGAAGCAGTTTCTAGCCGCTCGTGTAAATCACCATAACTTCTTTGCAGAGTACTGGTTATGTTTTGGTTTGAACTGTTTAAAGAATTTTGAATGCTTTTTAACCATTCTGTAAGAGCGTGGTCTTCTGGTTTAGGCTGGTTAAGCCTGCGGCTAAGAAGAAAATAAATAGTTAACAAGCCAAGAAAAATAAAGATGAGAATAAAATAAGTGTCTGAAGACATATAATGAATTATATATGAAGAAGCGGCACGGTTGGCTTTTGGGCATAACTTTATTTATTTGGTTGTTGATAGTTTTAATGGTTATTTTTGTAGATCCAGAGAACGTAAAAAGTTTAGGGTATTTTCTGCCAGGATTACTGGTGTATTTGGGTTTGTTTTTTCTACTAAGTATATTAACCATGTCTAGTAAAAGAGCGCTTTTGTGGGCCAGTGTTTTGACGGCGGCTTTGTACCTTAGGCTTTGGGGGTTGGGAAGTTATCTTAACCTGTTGCTTTTATTAGGGGTGGCTGGTAGTGTAGAAGCATATGCAATTATCCAAAAAGAAAATTAACCGGACCCTTAATCTTCAACTTAAAAAAATGTTTCTAGGAGTACTGGCAGAGGTTAAATCACCAGAAGAGATAGAGATGGTTCTTCAAGACCTACTTACCGAAACGGAAAGAGCAATAATTTTGAAAAGGTTGGGAATTGCAATTTACTTAGACAAAAAGAGAAGCTATGAAGATATAAAGAATAATATTAGGGTAAGCTCGGCGACCATTGCTTCTGTGGCTGACTCTCTTGGAAACCCTGGTTTTCAAGAAATGATAAAGAGAATAAAAGCAGATCAGTGGGCAGAGGAAACTAGTGGCAAGATTGCAAAAAGTATAAGAAAGATTTTGCCGTTATAATGTAGGCATGAGACAAGATTTTTACATTACAACCACCTTACCGTATGTCAATAGCGCCCCACACGTTGGTTTTGCCTTGGAGATTGTTAGGGCAGATGTTTTGGCTAGATATCATAGGCTAAAAGGAGACAAGGTATTTTTTAATACAGGAACAGACGAGCATGGGCAAAAAATTTACCAGAAGGCTTTGGCAGAAAACAGAGAGCCACAAGAATATGTAGATGAGTATGCTAAAAAATTTAGTAATTTAAAAGAAGCTCTGAACTTGTCTTCTGATAATTTTGTAAGGACTACAGACAAACACCATGTAGTGGCGGCCCAGGAATTTTGGAAGATAGTAGATAAAAATGGATTTATATATAAAAAGAATTACAAAATAAAATATTGTGTTGGGTGTGAACTAGAAAAACAAGATTCTGATTTAGTAGATGGGTTTTGCCCAGACCACCCAGGCAAGAAACTAGAAGTTAGAGAGGAAGAGAATTACTTCTTTAAATTTTCTGCGTTTGAAAAGAAACTACTGGAGCTATACAGCAGTAACCCAGATTTTGTGGTGCCGGCCAATAGATTAAAGGAAATTGAGAACTTTGTTAAATCTGGTCTTAAAGATTTTAGTATCAGCAGACTTAAAGATAAAATGCCTTGGGGAGTGCCAGTTCCCGGAGATGAAACACAGACAATGTATGTTTGGTTTGATGCCTTAGTTAATTATGTTTCCGCCCTTGGATGGCCAGAAGATTTGGATAATTTCTCTAAGTGGTGGCCCGGAACACAGATTGCCGGTAAAGACAACTTGCGTCAGCAATCAGCCATGTGGCAGGCAATGCTTATGGCGGCTGGCCTACCTACCTCTAAACAGATATTTATTAATGGTTTTATTACCTCTGAAAATCAAAAGATGAGTAAGTCTATTGGAAATGTGGTTGACCCGTTTGAGTACACAGAAAAATATGGTATCGACGCGTTGAGATATTTTTTGCTTTCTAAAATTTCTCCGTTTGAAGATAGTGATTTTACAAAAGAAAGATTTGAAGAAACGTATACTAGTGACCTTGTAAATGGTCTAGGAAACCTGACAGCAAGAGTGGCAGCGATGGTGGAGGGAACTGATATTTCGTCCCACTCCGGGAGAGTCCATTCGGCCACTCACCGGAGAGAGACTTCAATGATGAAGGATGTGGCGGAGAAGATAGATAGGTTTGAGTTTGACAAAGCCTTGGGGCTGATTTGGGACAAAATTAGAGAGGCAGATAAATTGATAAATGAGAAAGAGGTTTGGAAGCTTGAAGGAAAGGAAAAAACAAAAGTGTTAACTGAGTTAGTGAATACAATTAGGCAAATTGGAGTGGATTTACAGCCATTTTTACCAGAAACAGGCAAAAAAATACTAGAACAATTTACAGAACAAAAAATAGTAAGAGGTGAAAATTTGTTTGATAGATTGTAATGCTTGTTGATACGCACTGTCACTTAACCGAAAAAAGGCTTAGTGGGGATATTGAAGGTGTGCTGGAAAGAGCAAGGGCGGTGGGGGTTGAAAAAATAATTGTACCAACCACCAACCTAGAAGATATTAAGCAAGCGGTTGAAATAGTAGACAGGTTTAAGAATGTTTATATGTTGGTAGGAATCCACCCGGAGCATGTTAATGAAGCCGTAGACATGGCAAGGCTTAGTGAAGTAATTAAGTCATCCAGTAAGGTGGTAGGGGTGGGAGAGATTGGACTAGATTTTCATTACGATAAAGAAAAGAAAACAAAATCCGAGCAAATTAAGTTGTTTGAGGCTCAACTTAAGATGGCGGTAGAGCATGAACTACCTGTTGCAATTCATGCCAGAGAAGCTGAAGAAGAAATAATAGAGGTGCTAGAAAAATTGAAGGAACGCAACCTTCAATTTCCGAGAGGAGTTTTTCATTGCTGGAGTGGGAATGAAGAGTTCATGAAGTATGTTTTAGATAAGGGGTTTTATGTAAGTTTCTGTGGAAATGTAACGTATAAAGGCAATGAATTGCTGAAAGATCAACTTAAATTGGTACCGTTAGATAGATTGCTTTTAGAGACAGATTCACCTTTTTTATCACCCGAACCGCTTCGTGGCCGACCGAATGAGCCCAAAAATGTTAAAATACTAGCTAAGTTTATAGCCAATGTCTTGGGACAAAGCGTAAATACTTTAATTAATCAAACAACTAAAAACAGCTTATGTTTGTTCTCCTTAGAAAACTAATAAGAAGGTATCCTAATAAAAGCCAGAGAGCTTTGGAGATATTGCCTGGCCTAGTAAGCTGGAGTTTAATCTTACTGCCTGTGTGGGGATCTTTTTTGTGGCCTTTGGGGTTGGCGTATTTTATTATTATTTTTGATATTTATTGGCTATATCGTTCCGTAACCATGGCCGTTTTTGCCATGATGTCACATTTTAGGATAGAGGCAAACAAGAAATATGATTGGATGGGTGACGTTAATGGTTTTAGAGACTGGAAAACGGTGTACCACACTATAATCATTCCAACTTATAAAGAGCCGGGGACCACGTTAGAAAGAACACTAGATGCGTTAGTCGCGCAGACCTTGGGTGCAAAGCAAATAATACCAGTTATTGCCTTTGAAGAAAGAGCAGGAGAAGAAATAAATGAATCAAGAAGAAAAGTTTTAGAGAAAAAATTTAAAAATAAATTTGCTAAGTTAATTTTTTCTTACCACCCGGCAAACATAACAGGGGAGGTGGTTGGTAAATCTTCAAATGCTGCATGGGGAGCTAAAACCTTTTTAAAGGAAATGAAAAAGCAAAAGGACTGGATTATGGAAAAAATGACTATTTCCTCTTTGGACTGTGATGTATTGCTACACCCCAACCATATGGCAGCGTTAACGTACAAATTTATGGATAGCCCCACAAAATATAGAACCATTTGGCAGGGCGCAATAATGTTCTACAACAACATTGAAAAAATACCATGGCCAATGAGAGTGTTTAACAGGATAGCTAGTGTAATTAACATGGGTACACTAATGAGACCTGACAGATTGATAAACTTTTCAACTTACACATTAAGCCTTAAGTTAATGGACGAGGTGGGGTATTGGGACACCGACGTGATACCAGAAGACTATAGAGTTTTCTTTAAAACTTATTTTGCAACTGGTGGTGAAGTAGAGGTAGAGCCAATATTCTTACCTATCTTTGCCGATGCGGCCGAGGCAGTTGGTTTTTGGAACACTTTTGTAAACACCTATGAACAAGTAAAAAGATGGGCTTGGGGAGCTAGCGATGACGTTTACATTATTAAAAGCTATATCCTTGATAAAAATGCACCGTTTTGGGATAAAACCATAAGAGTATTTAAAGTCTTAGAAGACCATATGTTGTGGCCAGTAAACTGGTTTATTATAACTTTAGGGGCAACTTTGCCACCACTACTTAATGACGAGTTTTCAAGGACAGTTATTGGAAAGACGCTGCCCCAGGTAGCTTCTGCCATATTAACAATGAGCTTGGTTAGCCTATTGGCGATTATTGTGGTGGACTCTAAAGCTAGACCCAAAGTAGAAGGATTACCTTGGTGGAGAAAAGTATTATCTCCTTTTGAATTTATACTGTTACCAGTAGTTGGGTTTTTCTTTGCGGCCATACCTGGAATCGATGCTCATACAAGACTGATGTTGGGTAAGTACTTGGAGTACAGAGTAACGGAAAAGGTTTAAGGAGACTTGCTTAACCTGCAATATCCCATTTTTTTAGTTTGTCTGGCTGAGTAGTTTGGAGTACATGTAACTGGTAATAAAGACCTTTTTTGGCAAGAAGTTCTTGATGACTTCCCATTTCGGCCACTTTCCTTTTGTCTAGAACAAGAACCTGATTGGCTTTTTGAATGGTTGAAAGACGGTGGGCAATAATTATGGCTGTTCTGCCTTTAATTAACTTCCATAGGGCATCTTGAACTAGCTTTTCAGAATGAGAATCTAGCGAGGAAGTGGCCTCGTCTAGTATTAAGATTTTAGGGTTTTTTAAGATGGTACGAGCAATTGACAGACGCTGTTTTTGACCACCAGAGAGTCTTACCCCCCTTTCGCCTATAACCGTTTCAAGTTTTTTGGGTAGTTTGTCTATAAATTCAAGGGCGTTTGCCACCTTACACGCTTGGCGCATTTGTTTAGAAGTAGCTGTAGGTAGGCCATATCTTAGGTTTTCTATTATAGTGGCGTCGAGCAAATAACTATCTTGACTTACAAGGCCTATATTTTGTCTTAAGCCATTCTTAGACATGTCTCTTATGTCAATATTGTCTATTTTTATGTGACCTTGATCTGGATCAAAAAACCTAACCATTAAATGGGCCACTGTTGACTTGCCAACCCCGGACTTGCCAACCAAGGCTAGTGTTTGGCCCGGCTGTACGTTGAAACTTATATTCTCAAACACCTTTTGGCCGGCTTTGTCTGGATACTTGAACCAGACGCTATCAAAAGATACTTCCCCTTTTACTTGAGTTGGAATTAATGGAGAATCTATTTCTTTGATGTCTATTTTTTGATCTAGTATTTTTATATAGTCTTTTACACCTATTTGAGCAAACTTCATTTCCCAGAAAACCCAGGATAAGTTCCAGAGAGGTTGCCTGATCATTCCAATATATTGGACCATTAGTATTACTGTTCCAATGGTGAAATGACCGGTTAAACCTAGGTAAAATGAATACGAGATAATACCCGTAGTCCAAACTTCTATTAAGATATCTGCCAGACTACCTCTGTTGTTGATTTTTTCTATTTTTTCTTGAAGTCCTATGAGTTTTCTAACTGTTAAATAGAATTTTTTCAGTTCCAATTTTTCTGCGGTGAAGGCCTTTACCAAGCGTATGTTGGTTAGAACTTCCCAGAAGTGGCTGTACTCTTTGTCCCAAGTTTTTTGGCTCTTTTTTTCTACTTTTTCTAGATCCTTGAAACGAAGGCGGCGAAGAATAAAGAAGGGAATAAACATGCTAACAGAAGCGATGCCAATGGGTAAGTTGATTGAGGAGACTATGATAATAGAAATTATTGCGGTAATTGCACTTGGCAAAAACTGCATGCCAACATTGGTGATAATTCTGGCAATATTGCCGGTTCCACGAGTGAGTTTGTTCATGGTCTTGCCCGATTGGTTTTGATTGTAGAAACCAACTGAAAGCTTAAGTAAGTGTTTGTAGGCTACCTCTCTTAAATGGTGTAAGAGCTTGGCCTTAAGAAGATTGCTTGCGTACCAAGAAAATCGGTTTAGAATGCTGCCCACAACCCTTAAAACTAAAATAAGAATTACCAGAGAAATGAAGGTGGGGCGCTCAAAAAAGAAAAATTCTGTTCTTCCTTCTGTAATTAAGTCGGTAAGTGAACGGGTAATAAGCGGGTACATCTGGTTAATGCCAGACATTAACAAAATAATGAAAGAAATACCTATCAATTTACCCCAAAAGGGTTTGGCTAATAATAGGATTCTTTTGGTGCTAGATGTATTCTTCACTACATACATTAAACCACATGGGTGATTTTTGGTATGATTAAGTAATGAATTTGTTAACGGAAAGCTTGTGGGGAGATGAAGGGTTTTCTGCTTTGGCGGTTCAAAGGCCATTTATGGAGATGATTGGGGTAGTAATGAGAGATACTGCACCACCATTATTTTATGCAGTTGGATATGCTTGGGGGAGAATGTTTGGTTTTAGTGAAGTATCACTTAGGAGCTTATCGTTAATACTAATGTTGGGTGTGGGGGTCTTTGCCGGAAAAACTATTTACGAAATTGGGAAAGATAAGACGGTAGCCGTTTTGGGAGGACTATTGGCTTTCCTGAGCCCTTTTTTGATTCCATATGCTTTTGAATGGAGGATGTATGCCTTGCTGGCATTTACGATTACTGGCTCTGTTTACTTTTTTGTAACAAGAAAATGGATCGGTTATGTGATCTTTACACTAATGGCTCTTTATACTCACCACTTGGCTCTGTTTACTTTGGCTGGGCAAGGGTTGTGGTTTTTACTGACCGATCTTGAATGGAAAAAACCAAAAAAATGGATAAGTCAGTTAAAACCTTTTTTGTTAATTGCTCTTTTTTACCTGCCCTGGCTTTACCCCATGTATCTTCAGACCACCAGAGTACAAGGGAGCGGGTTTTGGTTATCGGCGCCCAGTCTTAAAGAGATAGGAGATTTAATGTGGAGGTTTGTAACTGGAGGAGTGGCAGAAAGTAAAAGGCTGTGGGTAGGAGGAGGAGTGTTATTGCTATTGGCGGGAAAGGATTGGAAAAAAGTGGGTAAAAAATGGTTTGAGCTGTTGGTAATATATGTTTTCCCTGTAATACTGTCGGCGATAGTGTCTTACTTGGTGACGCCGATTTTTTATGATAGATATTTATTATCGGTAGTGGCTGGGTTAGCCGTATTGATTGCTTTGGGGACTAAAGGAAAGTTTAAATGGATATTGTTAGCAATGGTGTTGTTTTATGGACTAACAAGTGTAACGCTCTTTATGAATCCTAAAAAGAGACCTTTTAGAGAAATGGCTGGGTATATTAAAAATGAGATTAAAGTGGATGATAAATTAATTAATTACAACGGAGCAGCTCATCATCTGTGGGAAAGTAAGTATTATGGCGTTCCGGCGCCTATTTATACTCCAGGTGGTCCGCTACCTCTGTATGTTGGAACAGCCCAGATGGTTGAAGATGATACGGTTGAGAGCATTGGTACTGTTAAGGGCAGGTTGGGGGTAATTACTAGTGAACCAATAGAGAAGGTTGAGATTACAGGCTTTGAGTTGGTAGAGAAGAAGGATTTTAAACAGTTGACATTTAGTTGGTGGGAAAAAATATGAAAATGAACTGGAAAAACATAAAAGAATGGATAGAAAAAAATGAGGTACTGATTGTGATTATGTTGGTGGTAGTGGTAATGAGGATACCTGGTTTGTTTGAACCTAGTCGATATGCTGATGAAGATATATATTTAGCGTTAGGGCAAGGCTTAAGGAAAGGTTTAGTGTTTTATAGAGATATTCATGATAACAAGCCACCTCTTTTGTATTTAACGGCTGCATTGGCTGGTAGTGTAATGTGGTTTAGGTTTATATTGATGGCTTGGAACTTGGTAAATGTGGTTTTGATTTGGAAGTTGGCAGAAAAATTAATTAAGAGTAAATGGGGAGTAATATTGGCAACAGGACTTTTTGCAATATTGTCTTCTATCCCTTTAACTGAAGGAAACATTGCAAATGGCGAGGTGTTTATGATTATGCCAACAGTAGCGGGGGTGTTGTTGTTGCTTTCGCTGCAGGCCCCAGCCAAAGGCGGGCAGGCCGCTGAAAGTTCGGAACCATCCTACGCTTCGCTGCGGACCGCCGAAGGTTCCGAACTGCCTTTCGCTAGAAAGAGGCTTTACTATTTTTGGGTAGGGACATTGTTTTCTGTTGCTTTTCTTTTTAAAGTACCGGCTTTATTTGAACTGTTAACAATAATGTTTTGGCTAACTGTTTATAAAGCAAAAACAATTAAGGACCTCTGGAAAAAAGTATTTAATAAAAAGGTATGGCTAATGGTGTTGGGTTTTTTGATGCCGGTGTTGTTGTCAATTGGTTATTACTGGGCCATGGGAGCTGGTGAGTCGTATGTTAGATCGGCACTAGGTCAGAACATTGGATATCTATCTTCTTGGGAGGGCGAAAGCAAACCTTTCTACGAATCAGGCTTGTTCATTAGAGGAATGATCACAATGGTTTCTATGGTAGTAATTTGGTTATTAAGACGGAGGCTGGGAATAGGTTTTGGCTTAGTAGCTTTGTGGTTTGTAGGGGCTCTGTTTGGAGCTATGTTGTCTGGTAGGCCTTATCCTCATTATTTAATTGAGATTGTGCCACCGGGGGTTTTACTACTTGGAATGTTGACTTTTGAAAGAAAAAAAGAATACTGGACAAAATTGATAATAGGAATTGGACTGATAGTCTTAACTTTTTGGGCAATAGTAGCTTACAAGTTTTGGTACTACAAGAGTTTGCCGTATTATGAAAACTTTATTAGCTATGTGCTGGGAAAGAAGAATGATGAAGATTATAAGAGGTTCTTTGGAGATGGAGTTATTAGGAACTACCAAGTAGCTGGGTATATTTTAGAAATGACGGAGGCAGATGAAAAGATATTTGTATGGGGTACGGAACCAGCTATTTATGTGTTAAGCAATAGATTGCCAGTAGGTAAATATACGGTGGCTTATCATATTTTGGATTTTGGCGCCAAAGAAGAAACTATTGAGAAACTGCTAAGTGAGAAGCCTAGAATAATTATAAAAATGTCAAATGAGAAGCATGTATTTGATGAATTAAATGGAATATTGGCAGGTAACTATTCCCTGGTAAAGATAATTGATGATGCCCATATATACTTAAGACATATAAAGTGAGTAGTATTGATAAAGATAAAAAACAGCAAGATTGGCTAGACGGTTGGATTCTAGCTGGAGGAAGTTTGGTAGTGCTAGCGCTTGGTGTGTTGCTTTTTCTCTGGAATAAGTTGCCACCAGAAGTACCCTGGCTGTACTCCTTACCTTGGGGCGAACAGCAATTAGTTAGTAAGGTTTGGTTTGGGGCGGGGTTGGGCGGAGTAATGATAATTTTGGGTTTATGTGGATGGTTTTCCAGAACACTATCTAAAGAAGATGCAAGGGCAGGGGTGTTGCTTTCAAGGGGCGGATTTATGTTAACCGTGATTTATTTACTTAGTTTTTTTCAGGTTTTACGATTAATGATTTGAATGATGAGATCTATTGAAACACTAGCTTTGTCTGCTTTTTTGATCGCGTTGACCATTAGCTTGGTGGTTATTCCTTTAAGCATCTGGGTATTTAAAAAAAAGGGCTGGGTGGTTGACCCAAAGAAATCTAAACACCCTGCCCATGTTCATAAGGTGCCAGTACCCAAAGGTGGTGGAATTGCAGTGTTTCTTGCCCTGGCGGTGTCTGTTTTGCTCTTTATTCAACTAGATAAGCACATAATAGCTATATTATTGGCAATGCTAATAACTTTGATTGTTGGCATTTGGGACGATATTAAAGGAATTAGCCCATACAAAAGAGTATTGTTTAACATTTTATCGGCGGGGATTGTGGTGGCTTCTGGTATTGGAATTGCTTATATATCTAACCCGTTGGGGGGAATAATTGATTTGTCTTGGCCAAGATACTCGTTTATGTTGCTAGGAGAAATGAGAGAAATATGGTTATTACCTGACTTGTTTGCACTTCTTTGGATTCCCTTTTTAATGAATGCAATTAATTGGTCGTCTGGGGTAGATGGGCAAGTAAGTGGTGTGGTGGTGGTGGCGGCTATTACGGTAGGTCTTATTTCATTAAACTATAGCGCTGATATTGCCCAATGGCCGGTAGCAGTTTTAGCCTTTGCCTTGGCAGGGGCCTTTGCGGGGCTAGCCTTGTTTAGCTTTTTTCCTCAGAAAATTATGCCTGGATATTCGGCGACCAGCCTAGCGGGATTACTGCTTGGAGTTTTGTCTATATTGTCTACAGCCAAGATTGGCACCCTGATAGTGGTTCTAGGTATACCAATGATCGATGCGTTGTATGTAATAGGAAGAAGAGTGTTTTCTGGCAAATCTCCCGTTTGGGGAGACAAAGGACACTTACACCACAGACTAATGTCTTTGGGGTGGGGAAAAAGACGAATAGCAGTATTTTATTGGTTTACGGCTTTGGCTCTGGGGACAGTAGCTTTGCAAGTAGATGCTAGAAAGAAGTTAATAATAATGTTAGGATTAGGTGGATTAATGGTCGTATTTTTGCTATGGAGATATTTATTAGTTTACTTAAAACAACCAGGCCGCGTCAGTGGCTAAAAAACTTTGCGCTAGCGGCTGCTTTGATATTTTCTGGGCTTTTATTTGCCCCAGGCATGCTTTGGCAGACAATTTTGGCCATGTTGTCTTTTACTATGTTGTCTGGTGGTGTATATATTTTCAATGATTTAGCTGATATAAAGGCGGACAGACTTCACCCCTTTAAGAAAAATAGGCCAATAGCCGCTGGAGAACTACCAATCCCGGTAGCGGTTGTGGCAATGATATTTCTTGTTTTTGTTTCTTTGGTTTTGATGCATGGTTTAAGTTATTACCTGTTTTTGATTGGGTTGGCGTACTTGGTAATACAGATTGCTTACACCGGTTATCTTAAACGAATTCCTATTGTGGATGTACTGATGGTGGCTTCTGGCTACGTGTTGCGGGTTTACGGTGGAGCTTTTGCCATAGAAGCCCACATGGATGTGTGGTTTTTACTTACGGTTATCTCTGCCTCACTTTTCTTGGCGGTAGGAAAAAGAAGAGGAGAGAGAACCTTACTATTGGGTTCCGGAGTAACGGCAAATGTTAGGATTACCTTAAAACGATATACCGATGAGTTACTTAATTTATACACAGCTATGTTTGCTACAGCCACATGGCTTACCTATGCTTTGTTTACCTTTAACCAGCCAAGAATAATTCCAAGGGGAAGAGCATTAACTTTAATGGCGGACCTACCAAGAACGCTGATGTCGGAAAAGCTTCTTATGATCAATGTGCCTTTGGTAATTTACGGGGTAATGAGATATTTACAGTTGATTTATGAGAAAGATGAAGGCGAAAGCCCAGAAAGAATACTGTTGTCTGATAAACCATTAATGACAACCATTGCTATTTGGGGAGCGTTGACCATTGGTCTTTTGTACTATGTAGGATAATCTCCCCATGTCATTCTGGTAAGTGAGTCTGCGAATGCATCCAGAATCAGATTCTGGACAAGCCAGAATGACGGAGAAAAAATAGATTACATCACACCCTAAGAGGTGTGTTTGTTTACCAAACTAATGTAACGATCGTTAGTGTGGATTGGTAATAATTATTCAACTAGGGTGGCGTAGGAGGAAGAGATCCAGCCGTTTTTGCCTGCTTTATACTCTATTTGATACCAGCCAGTTTGAGTCTTTAGATGGGGGAACTTATCACCGTGGTTTACTTTGGCAACTTCTGTTGCACCAGCCGTTGGTTCTTGTCTGACTCTGAGCCAGCCTAAAGAGGCACTGTTTATTTCTACATAAGGTTTAGGAACGGCGGAGGAAGTAGATTGTTTTGCTGGTGGGGTAATATCTACGGGATCTTTTATAGCCTGAGTGGGAGTGGCAGAAGGAGTGGCTTCTTCTGGAATAGCGGCTTCGGGGGGCATGTTTTCAATTTTTTGAGTGGCAAGTTGAACATTAATATTTAACCTAAAACCTGGTTCCACGGAAGCCTTTATGACTTTGTCTTGAAAGCCTGTGGCTGTAAGAGTAAATGTGTGGCCACCTGGTTCAACTGAGGTGCTAGAGAACGGAGTAAACCCAACCGGGTTGCCATCTATTAAAACAGAGACCGTGTTTGGCAAGCATGTAATATTTACTTCTGCTTTATCTTTTGACTCAGCTTTTTCAAAGTATAGTGTATAACCATGAGCTTGGTCTGGGGTAACTGCCAGTTGACGATCAACCACGGTTAGGGTGCCTGAGGTAAGAGTAACCTTACCTTCCCATGGCTGAAGTGTGGTGTCTAAAGGTGAGATTTTTACAGAGTAGCTACCTGCTTTTAGGTTTTCTTGATATACCGGTGTTTGACCGGATGATTCTGAGTTTATTGCTACCATTCCTTGTGGATTAGAGGTAATTTGAACCCCCGCCTTACTTCCAATGAAGGGAATTGTACAGGCAGATAAAAAGATAGATGAGAGAAAAAGTAAACTAATTTTTTTTACCATGTTGAGTCATATTGTAACAGATGTGGATAAGTTATTAAGTGGTAAAATATGGGTATCTGGCCGAGTACCAGAGTGGTTAATGGCGGAGACTGCAAATCTCTCGATTCATGGGTTCGAATCCCATCTCGGCCTCAGAGAGTTTCGCCTGCTTGGATGACTTGTTCTACCAGGCGGTTGGCGTAGCCAAATTCGTTATCGTACCAGGCCATGACTTTAACCAGGGTACCATCTACAACTTTAGTTAACCCCAAGTCAACAATAGCGGATTCTGGTCTTCCAATAATGTCCGATGAAACCAGAGGTTCTTCGGTTGTAGCGAGAATGCCTTTATAAAGAGGGGAGGCGGTAGACTGTTTGAAGATTTGGTTTACCTCTTCAACGGAGGTAGTTCTTTTGGTTACAAAAGTAAAATCGGTGATTGAGCCGGTGATTACTGGAACTCTTAATGCCAAGCCTTGAAATAAGCCTTTGAGTTCTGGAATTGTTTCTGTGGTGGCATTGGCAGCCCCAGTTGTGGTGGGAATAATGTTTTGGGCCGCTGCTCTGGTTCGGCGCATATCACTGTGAGAGTTGTCTTGAAGATTTTGATCGTCTGTGTAACCATGAATAGTGGTGAGCATGGCCTTTAAAACCCCAATTTTTCCGTGCATAACAGCGGCCACCGGGGCGACACAGTTGGTGGTACAGGAGGCGTTAGAGACAATAGAGTAAGAGTTGACCCTATCTTTGCCTATAATGTCGTCGTCGTTTACCCCAATTACGGCTGTGGGCACAGAACCGCCTTTGGCAGGGGCGGAGATAATAACCAACTTGGCACCGGCCTTGATATGTTTTTGAGCTTCTTCTTGAGTTCTGAAAATACCGGTTGACTCTATAACTATATCTGCTTGGTACTCACCCCAGGGAATCTTTTCCGGATCTCTTTGGGCTAGAATTGGAATTTTATATACTTGGTTTGGTTTTTGAATAGTTAGAAAGCCAATTAGGGGAGTTTTGCCTTCAATTTCTTGGACGGTTACAGGGTAGGGTAGACGGCCGTAGGCAGTGTCATATTTTAGTAGATTTGCCCAACCTGAGACTGGTAGGGAACCAGAAGTATTAATGGCTACCAAATTAAGCTTGTCTGTGTGGCTTTCTAGCCAAACACGGGTGGAAGAGCGGCCAATGCGGCCAAAGCCGTTAATAGAGAAGTTGATCATAGGTTAAATATAGCAGACGCTGCAGGCCCCAGCCAGAGGCGGGCAGGCGCTGAAAGTTCGGAACCATCCTACACTTCGTTGCGGACCGCCGAAGGTTCCGAACTGCCTTTCGCTTTGAGGATGGGGTGGGTGCCGGTGGCAAGAAAGTTCAACATGGCTCCACCGCCAGTGGAAACAAAGCTAAAGTCGGTGTGTTTGAAACCTAGTGTTTTGATGGCCAAAAGAGTGTCTCCACCACCCAAAAGGGTAAAGGCGGGGGAGTTTTTAAGGTTTTTTAAAATCTCCTTGGTTCCTTTGGCATTTATACTGTCTTCAAACCTGCCTGGTGGGCCATTTAAAACAACTGTTTTAGCCTTGTATATGTGATTTTTAATTAGAGAAATAGCGTTTAGATCTATGTCTAGACCGTTAGGGGAAAGAGTAGCGGTTTTAATGCTTGGATGACCTTTTAGATGAGGCGGAAGCTGTAACAAGGCTAGGCGTCCGCCAATAATAATTGAATCAAAATGTTCTTTCAAGTTATCCACAATTTCAAGCTTGTCTTTTTTAGTACCAGACAAGAGTAAAAGGGTTGGTTTATCGGGCTTTTTTATAATATTAGAAAGGGTATTTATCTCTAAGTTAAACCTTTCACCCGTAACAGTTGGAAGGATTTCGGGTATTATTTGGAGTGAACTAGAGGGGTGAAAATGAGCAAATGCTTCGTAAAAGTATAAATTGCTACCTTGAGCAATTTGGTGAGCAAATTCCCTATCCAAGCTATTTTCACCAGGAAAGAACCTTAAATTTTCAAGCAAGGCTACCTGATTGTTGTTTTTTTGCCATTCCCCTACCCCTGGAGGCTTTGAAATGAATGATATAGACTGTTGTATCAGTCTTTCTAGCTCCTCTTTGACTGGCAATAGAGAGTTTTTGGTGTTTCTTTGGGTGGGTCGCCCCTGATGACCAATAATAAGTAGTTTTTTAGACTGTTTTAAGTATTTTTTAAGGCCAGGAAGAAGACACTGAAGACGGTAGTCATCAGCTACTTTGCTGTTTATAACAGGCACGTCTAGGTCGGCCCTAAATAATATGTTTTTTAGCATAATACAAGTTTAGCACTTTCTATATGGCTGAGCTTGACTGTTATAGGTTTTTATGGTATGATGTTACCTTCTCGGATGAATAGTCCGATTTATGATATTAAGGACAGCAATATCTTTACCCAAAACAAGGTCTTCTCACCCCATTTCTAAACTACTTAGACCCATGCTGGAGACTAAAAAGCTTAAAACTGCTTTAGGCGGTTTTATGTCTTTTATGAGTGTTACCTTTAGTTCTGTATGGTTGATGGCTGGGGTTTATCAAGGCTCAGGATTAGTACAGGCCTTTTCACCCTCTCCAACCCAGGCTGTGATTGAGACTGAGAAACAAGACTATTTTCATGATTTTAGGAGCGTTGTGCCCTCTATGGCCGGAATCTCTCAAGGATTTGGTCGTTGGCACCAAGGAATTGATATTATGGCTCCGGCAGGTTCTGAAATTTACCCCGTGCAGAAAGGAAAGGTGCTAAGAACTGAAAACACCAGATGGGGTTATGGTAGAAGCGTATTAATTGACCACGGAGACGGTCTTTATAGTTTATATGCTCATTTGGGTAAGGTAATGATAGAAGAGGGTGAGGATGTGGAGCTAGAGACTGTTTTAGCAGAAATAGGCCTAACTGGTAGAACAACTGGGTACCATTTGCATTTGGAGATAGTGAACCAAGGTGTGGCTGTTAACCCAGCTAGATTCTTAAGCGCGGTAGTAAGACTTGCAAACAAAAATTAAGAGTTTTGAACAAATTTAGTCTGTTTTAGATGGATGCTTAGCTCAAACACTTTGTGTGGATAAAGTTGTTTTTTTGTGGATATGTTGGTTTACATTCCCATGCCCATTCCGGGGTTGCCGGCGGGGGTGGCGTCTTCTTTTTCTATGTCGGTGATAAGTGCCTCTGTGGTCAAGATCATGCTGGCAACAGAAGCGGCGTTTTGAAGGGCTGAGCGGGTAACCTTAACCGGGTCAACAATACCTGCTTCTAGAAGGTTTTCAAACTTAAGGGTAGCTGCGTTGAAACCATAATTTACCTTTGTACTCTCTTCTACTTTTTTGACCACCCAGCCGTCATCGGCACCAGAGTTTTTGGCTAACCAGCGAAGAGGTTGAGAAAGGCTTTCTTTAACTATCTTTATACCTATTTCCTCGTCTGAGTTTTTACCTTCAAGCTTATCTAACACCTTAGAGGCTCTTAATAGAGCTACGCCGCCGCCAGCAACTACACCTTCTTCTATAGCGGCTTTGGTGGCACCAACTGCGTCTTTTACTCTTTCTTTTAGCTCATTTAGCTCTACCTCTGTTGCGGCACCTACGCTGATTACAGCCACGCCACCAGCCAACTTAGCTAGCCGTTCCTGCAATTTCTCTTTGTCAAAGTCGGAAGTGCTTGTTTCTATTTCTTTTTTTATTTGCTCTACTCTTATATTAATATCTTTTTTGTTACCCTTACCACCAATAATAGAGGTGTTGTCTTTATCTGAACTGATCCTGTCTGCTATGCCTAAATCTTCTACAGTGACAGAGTCTAGCTTTCTGCCCATGTCTTCTGCAATAACGGTACCACCGGTAAGAATTGCAATGTCTTCTAACATGGCTTTTCTGTTGTCACCAAAGGCTGGAGCCTTGACAGCCAAAATGTTAAAGGCACCACGCATTTTGTTGACTACTAGGGTGGCTAGAGCCTCTCCCTCTATGTCTTCTGCAATTATGACTAGGTTTTTAGAAATCTTAACGAAATTTTCTAAAAAGGGAAGGAAGTCGCTGACAGAACTGATTTTTTGATCGGTAATTAAGATATATGGATTTTCTATAGAAGCTTCCATTTTGGCAGGGTCGGTAACGAAATAAGCAGAAGCGTATCCTTTATCGAAAGCCATGCCTTCTTTATGTTCTATTTCCATTTCTAAACCCCTACCCTCTTCTACTTCTATAACGCCATCTTTACCCACTAGTTTTAAGGCATTGGCTATTTTTTCTCCTATTAGTTCGTTTTGAGCAGAAACAGTGGCAACTGACTGCCATTCATTTTCTTTAATGTCTTTTTTAATTCTTTGTAATTCTGCCACAACTGCTACCACAGCCTTATCAATGCCCTTTTTCATCTGCATGGGGTTGGCGCCGGCGGTTATATTTCTCATACCTGCTTTAACAATTTGCTGAGCCAGAAGAGTGGCGGTGGTGGTTCCGTCACCGGCAACGTCATTGGTTTTACTGGCGGCTTCTTTTACTAACTGTGCGCCCATGTTTTCAAATTTATCTTCTAGTTCAATTTCTTTTGCTACAGAGACTCCGTCGTGTAAAACAACTGGAGCACCCCATTTTTTATCTATGGCTACATTTCTACCCTTTGGTCCAAGCGTGGTAACAACTGCTTTAGCAAGCTTGTCTACACCTGCTAGTAATTTTTGACGGGCATCATCTGAAAAGGCAATTTGTTTGGCCATATTTTTTTAAATATTTAATTATTATTTACTTACTACTGCTAAGATATCTTCGAATTTAAGGAATTGATATTCTGTGTCCCCTATCTGCACCTCGTTACCACCCCACTTTTTGTAAACTACAGTGGCACCTTTTTTGGCGGGTGATTTTACCTCTTTACCGTTGTTGAAAATAGGGTCACCTACGGCTAAAACGATACCGTATTGAGGTTTTTCGTCGTGAGAATCGGGAAGATAAATGCCAGAAGCTGTTTTTTGTTCTTGTTTGGCTGGTTCAATTAGAAGAAAGCCAGGGGCGGGGTTTAATGATTTAACGGTAAGTTGTTTAGACATAGTCAGCAATTGATGGTAACGAGTGCTATTTTAGAGGGATGGCTGAGCTCTGTCAAGTAGTGGGTTGGGGGATGGAAAGGTCGAATCGACCCTGGTCGTCTATTTTTTTTAAGACTACTTCAATTGGATCACCTTTTTTGGCTGTTTCAAGATAGTCTTTGGGTAGGTTAGAAATATGAAGTAGGCCCTTGACGCCGGGGAGAAACTCTACAAAAGCGCCGTAGTCTTTTAGGTTATCTACTTTGCTTTGGTAGGTGGTGCCTACCTTAGGCTGGATTGTTGGTCCTGCGTCTCGCCCCACTCCCGGAGAGCCCGTACCGGTCACTCCGGGAGAGTGGCTTTGGGTTGGGGCGACATAATTGTCTTCCAAAACAGGTTTGTAGTACTGTTCATGGCTAGCCTGTAATACTCTGGCGCGATTTTCGTTTTTTGTATCTGGAACAGGTAATGTAAAGGCTGGGAACGGAGTAGATATTCTGCCGTTGATAGAAAGCTTAATAACTATTTGGTATTTACCCAGACTAACTAAGTCGTCTTGGGTGTATTGATTACCCAGCTCATTTATTAACTGGTTGGCGTCATCTGCACCCACAACAAAGGTGGCTACGGTACCAGCATTGCCAAAAATAGCCTTTTGAATTTCTTCTGGAAGTTGGGCGGTGTACTGGTTTGCCAAAATTAGGTTTAGCCTGAATTTTCTGGCTTCTGAAAGAATTTTTACAAACGACTCTGTGGCAAAATTTTGGAACTCATCTACATAGAGAAAAAAGTCCTGCCTTTGCTCTTCTGGCACGTAGACCCTGTTCATGGCGGCTATCTGCATTTGAGTAATGAACATGGCCCCCAAAAGG
>FLOH01001168.1_pt1 | contig 42706 bp, 55 predicted proteins | sample 756751 | NCBI WGS metagenome assembly FLOH01 (sample SAMEA4026879, study PRJEB14308) | marine metagenome | biome: coastal water; material: water | depth 74 m
GCTGACCCTCACACTCTTGCCTTGCTGTGAAGCCCTCAGGAATGCCTTTCCAACTTGAAAACAGACTCGAAGGATGTCTTGTGACATCGACTCATCCAGGTTGTGACCCAGCGTAGTCACCAAGGCCGCCCCGGGTGCAGACGGCTCCAATAAAGTGCCGTCGGGCCTGATGTTGACGACACGGATCTCATCCAAATGGATGCCCACACCCGTCACTTGATCGTTTTGGTCGACTCGAATACGAACGTTGCCTCGCTGCATCACTTCACCTCGGTGTCGTTTGGGTCGTTGGGGTTGTTGAAGGCTTGCTGCATGAGTTGTTCTTTGTACCACTCAGGCAGACCTCCAGTCAATGACCGGCGCAGTTGGGGCCAGAAGTGCCCGAACAGCAGGTCCTTGATCTCCGCTTCGCATTCACGCTGGACGTCCTCACCCACTTCCTTGATCAGGTGACCGATGTCCTTAGGCGAATCCGTCAAGACACCAGCCTCGCGGAGATGTTGCACCGCCTTGCCCCAGCGGGCAGGGGTGCGGTACGCAGCGGTCAGGGAGGACATGATGTCACCTTGAGTCGGGTTGGCCTCGCGCCACTTACCACTGTGGACTTCCTTGAACGCCTCCGACACGAACTTGCCCATCATCACTTTCTTGTCATCGGTGAACTTGAGGTAGTTCTTGACGACGACACCCTCGACCTTGGCACCACCCAACATCGACACTCGGTCAAGCATTGATCTCAGGTGATCAGGCCCGTCGAGCCTTCCCGTGTAGAGGACGGGCACAACGTCGACACCGATGCGGTCGGCCTCAGCGGCAAGTTCATCGGGCGACAGAAAGTAGCCTTCACCCTTGTTGCGATCCTCGACGTCGAACAGCGCAACGTGGCCGCGAGGGATTCGGTCGTAGGCCAGGGTGTTGTGCTTCGGAGCACGGAGGTACTCACCGCGGTAGACGTAGCCCTCGACCAGCAGCGGGGCGATCGCCTGCACGACGGCAACGCCTGCTGCGAACATCTTGTCCGGTGCTACAAGGTTCAGTTGAGCGCCCTTGCTGCGGACCTCGACCTCGCCGTTGCGGACTTGAAACGAGAACTGTGAGCCGTCGACTTTCTCTTGGATAACGACGTCACCATCGAAGATGTCGGCAATGGCACGGTGACCAATGGCGTAGAGGCTTGGGTAGGATGGTACTGACATGAATCACTTCCTTTTGTGTACTACTCAGGTCTGTGGTTGGTATGAAACGATCGTGATGTCCAGATCCTTCATCAGCAGTTCAATGACTGGCTCGATGTAGGTCCAGTTACCACCACCGATCCCTGCTCCGATTTTGGGCATACCGATCCGTTTGCCTTGCAGCCGCAAAGATCCGGTGATGTTCTTCAACGCCGAAGCCAGTGAGATCAGGCGGAAGTCCGCCCCGGGCCTGAGTTGGGTGTAGGCATTGATGACCATGAGGTCGGTGTTATTGTCCTGGCCCACTAGGCCGTACGAAAAGGAACCCAGGCGCATCTCCGGGGCTCGATTGTACTGCCTGTCGGCCAACGCAGCCGGGGGAAAGTTCTGCGCCACCTGTGCAGCGATCCCACCGCCCATGATCGCGTAGCAGTTGCAGCCATGGATGATGACGTCGAAATCACCGTTTTGAGCCATCTTGATCAAGTCGCCGTCGATGTGCTTCAGACTCACGCTGCACCCCCGTCCAAAGACATCAGCAACCTGCGAGGCAAAGAACCACTGAGGTGGTAGTTTTTAGCGATCTTGAGTGCCTCCAGCAGGAACTGCCTGGGCGAAGGGTCCCTCTCGCCGAGTGGAGGCATCCTGAAATCATGTGCAGTCTGCATGGATTCCAGCAAATCCCAGTCGACTTCACTCAGTACAGGTACTTCATTTGCGACATGTGCAGCTGACTTGCCTTCGAAGTCTTTTCTGTACTGCTCGTCTGGGATGAGGCACCCCACCGCGCAACGCGCCCCGTTGTCCATGCGGTACATACAGGTGTCTTTGGCTTCGGATCTGAAGCCCTGATCGAAGCAGTGCTGGACCATGCGATCGAAAGCGGTCTGGTCGTCCAGTGGGATCATGGTGTCCTCCGTGTTGGTGTTGGTGTTGGTGTTGGTCATGCCATACTTGTAAACATGAGGAGACAGCACGTCAAGTCCAACACTGCGGTAGATCCGACCGAGGCAGCTATCGAGGCCGAGTTGGTTCGACGGGATCGCGAGTCCTTGACTGAGTCGTTCTATGAGTTCGTCAAGGCAGCCTGGCACGTCATCGAGCCTGCTGCCTTCGTCGATGGGCTCAACGTCCAGGCCATTTGTGCTCACCTACAGGCTGCGGCAGAGCGCCGCATCAAGAACCTGTGCATCAATATTGCACCGCGTCATTCTAAGTCTTTGCTGTGCAGCCAGTTGTTCCCCGCCTGGGTGTTGGCCCGCAACCCCAAGGAAACATTGCTGTATGCATCCCACTCAGCCACCCTGTCCAACCGAGACTCCGTCAAGACCCGCTCCCTGATCGAGTCCGACTGGTACCAAGCCCGGTTCCCGCATGTCGTCATTCGGGACGACTCCAACCTCAAGACGGCCTTCGTGCTGGAGGAAGGTGGGGGGCGTCAGGCCACCTCGGTCGGCGGCACCGTCACAGGGCTGGGTGGTACTTTTTTGGTGCTGGACGATCCCATCGACGCCGGTCGCGCTGAGTCCGACGTCGAACGCGAATCGGTCAACACCTGGTTCACCAATGCTTGGTTCAACCGGTTGGCAGGCGATCCCAATGAAGCCGTCCGCATCGTCATCATGCAGCGCCTACATTCGCACGACGTGACTGCGTTGTGTAAGGACCTGGGCTTCGACATGTTGGTGTTGCCCACGGAATACGAAGGCCAGCTGCCCCCGACGTCGATTGGTTGGGTGGACCCCCGCACCGAGTTCGGGCAGTTGCTGTGGCCCGAGCGGTTCTCACACGCCACCTTGGCGCTGTACAAAGCCAACACCTGGATGTGGGCCGGGCAGTACCAACAGCGCCCCGCGCCGCGGGCAGGCGGCATTATCAAGGCCCGCTGGTTGCGGTACTGGTACGACCCGCGGGTTATGACTGCCCCGGACCCGATCTACGCCAACGGCGAAGACGGTGCGCAGGTGGAATGTGTCGTGGTGCCGTTCGAGCCACCTGAACGACCGGACTGTGTGGGGTCCTGGGACTGCAGCTTCAAGGGTGGCTTCAAGAACGACTACGTCGTGGGGCAGGTCTGGACCCGCTCGGGTGCATTCTATTTGTTGGACCAGACCCGCGACCACATGACGATGCCTCAGACCTGTGAGGCGGTCAGGCAGCAGTTTGCCAAATGGTCACCACTGCCCATCCTGGTCGAGGGGGCAGCCAACGGTCCTGCGGTGGTCCAGGCCCTGCAGGCGGAGGTGCCTGGGCTGATCGAAGTGCCTGCTGCGGGCGGCAAAGAGGCCCGAGCCCACGCAGTAGCCCCGCTGTTTGAAGCAGGCAACGTCTATATCCCCCACCCCGACATGTACCCCTGGGTCAAGGCCTACGTTGCTGAGGTCACGACTTTCCCCAAAGGCACGCCGAACGATGATCAAGTTGACTCCACTACACAGGCGCTGATTCGTATGCGCACCCGCAACGTGGAAGAGGTTGACCTCGGATCCGCGTACGGGGGCAGCGTCGGATCCGAGGTCGAAGTCGCAACCGAAAACTACTGGGTCAACTAACGCAGATTCGCGGGCCGTCAAGGGCCTGATTGGCAGCATGATACGATCCGACCACAATGACTGCTCCTCCTGACCCGCAAGCCACCACCCCCCAGGCCCGTGAGTCTGTCCCGACCGTGGCCATCGGCCTGCCCGGCCTGGATGCCTCGTACGGTTACGTCCACGAGGAGCTGCACCCGCGCCTGCGCGGCTCTAAGGCCATGTCCACCTACCGGGAGATGTCCGAGAACTCCGCGGTCCTGTCTGGTGCCCTGTACGTCATTTCATCCTTTCTGCGCAAGATCAAGTGGAAGGTCAGACCTGCCTCCGAGTCTGCCCGTGCGGTCAAAGAGGCGGACTTCGTCTGGTCCTGCATGAACGACATGGAGCGTCCGTTCAGCGACGTCGTCAACGACAACCTGTCCTCCACCATGATCTTTGGGTTCTCGCTGGCCGAGCGGGTGTGGAAGTACCGACGAGGCCCCGAGTCCAAGTCCAAGCGGTTCCGTTCCCGTTTCACTGACGGACGGATCGGGTGGCGCTGTATTGACGTCCGGGCACAGGAATCGATCGAACGCTGGGACATTGCAGAAGACGGTGAGATCCTGGGTGCGTGGCAGCAGCCTCCCAACCATCTGGGTGGTCAGATCTACCTGCCCATGGAGCGTTGCGTACTGTTCCGCACATCCACCTACAAGAACAACCCTGAGGGCAGATCCATCCTCCGCGGTGCCTATCGGTCTTGGCACTTTGCCAAGCGGCTGGAAGAGACCGAGGCCGTAGGTGCTGTCCGATCCTTGGTCAATCTGCCCAAGGTGACCATTCCACTGCGGTACATGTCCCCCAGCGCCACCCCGGCTGAGAAGGCCGTGCGGGCGCAGTACGAGCGGATGATTTCGCTGTTGTCACAAGACCGCTTGTCTGGCTTGGTTCTGCCAGCGGAGCGGGATGAAAACGACAAACCCACCGGCTTCAAGTTTGAACTGGTCGGCGCGCAGGGCATTCAGATGCCCGTGGACCCCATCATCCGCCGCTACGACGCTCGAATGCTGATGTCGTTGGCCGCGGAGTTCCTGCTGTTGGGTACTGAAAAGCAGGGCTCGTTTGCGCTGGGGGCCGAGAAATCGTCCTCGTTCGTCCAGTCGTTGGAGTTCTACGCGGACATCATCGCCGACGCCTTCAATCAGGTGCTGATTCCACAGCTGATGATGGTCAACGGAGTCCCACCACAGCATTGGCCAGAACTCTGCCACGATCCAGTCAATGAGGTCTCGGTCACCGCTTTGGGACAGTTCCTGTCCCAAGCCGCCGGTTTCCTGACGCCGACAATCGAGTTGGAAAACAACCTCCGTGAGCGGATCAACGTTCCGGACGTGACTGAGGAAGAGTTCGAAGAGGCCCGCGAAGCCGCAGAGGCTGCCAAGCAACCGGCCCCGGCCCTGGACCCGGCCCAAAACCCGGCCCCCAACCCGGATGGCGGGCCGGACCCGGCATCAGACGAATAGCCCCAAATCGTGTGCTAGAGTAGGTTTCAATGGCTTTTGCAATCCGCCCCGAAATGACCCTGCGCCCCTCCGCTCAGACCAACGAATACACCCTGATGATTCACGGTGACATCGGTGAGTCCTATTGGTCCGAGTCCGTGTCTGCCCGTCAGGTGGTGGACCAGCTCAAGGATCTCAAGGCCAGCACCGCGCTGACCATCCGCATCAACTCGTTCGGGGGTTCGGTTGTGGACGGCTTGGCCATCTACAACGCCCTGCGTGATTATCGCGGCAGCAAGACTGTGGTGGTTGATGGAATCGCGGCTTCCGCGGCCAGCTTGATTGCCATGGCCGGTGACAGCATCGAGATGCCTGAAACGTCCATGATGATGATCCATGGGCCTTCGATCTATACCGCAGGGAACTCCACGGAGTCGCGTCAGCAGGCTGACGTCCTGGACAAGTTCGCCGAGGCAATGCTGTCTGCATACACCCGCAAGACCGGCATGTCCGATGACGAGGCCCGTGCTTTGCTGACTGATGGTGAGGACCACTGGTACACGGGGGCGGAGGCAGTTGCCGCCAAGATCGCCGACAAGATCCGGGACTACGCGCCCGAACCCACCGAGGCTGCGAAGGCCGCCCTGAACCGCGCCGCTCCTGGCATGAAAACCATGGCGATGGCTGCCTATTTCGGCTCTATCCCAACCCGCAAGGAAACAGAAATGTCCGATGCCCAATCCCCCTCCGAACCCGTTGCTGCAGTCGACACTCCCACTGCTGACGCAACAGCCAGCACCACGACCGACGTGGTCGCAGCGGCAGTCCCTGCACCGGTCGTTCTGCCGGACGTCGAGGCGGACGTTCAGGCTCGCATCTCCGAGATTGAGGCCCGTGCTGCTGCCCAGGTGGCTGCAGCTGCAGCCGAGGCTGCTGAGGCTCGCGCCAAACTCGGCGCTGAGGTCGAGGCACGCGAGGCCCGCGAAGCCGTCGAGGCCTTCAAGCGCGATTTTGTGAATCTGCCCGGCGATGTCGAGGCCAGCGCCAAGGCCCTTCGAGTCATCGCCAAGCAGGCACCCGATGCGCTTGAGACCATCAAAGCCACCCTGGCCTCGGCCAACGCGTTGCTTGCTGACGGCAAGGCTGCAGGCTTCGAGCCGGTCGGCGCTGGCGGCGATGTTGTGGTCGAAACCGCCGGACAAAAGATTGACCGTTTGGCTGCGGCCCATATCGCAGTCAACTCCAAGCTCACCAAAGAACAGGCCCGTTCAATGGTGTATACTGAGCACCCAGAACTGGTTGACGAACTCCGCAACCAAAAGGATTGAACGATGGCCACCGGCTCCAAGAATCTGATCACTGAAACCCTCACTGCCGCGTCGGCCATGTCTGCCGCGTCCCAACAGTTCTGTGTCGTCAAGTTGGTGACTGGTCGGAAGGTTGTCCCTGTGACTGCCGAAACCGACATCCCCTTCGGGGTGCTTCAGAACAGCCCTGGTGAGGGTCAGCCCGCCCTGGTGGCGGTCGCTGGTCACACCAAGATCCGCGTCGGCGCTACCGATTTGGCGGATACGGCCATTCTGGGTGTTGACGCCACGGCCCGGGCTCGCGCCCTGACCGCGGGCACTGGCACCACGATCTACGTCCTGGGCCGAGTCCTCGACGTTGACGCCTCCGACAACGATGGTGGTCTGGTTTCGGCCTTGATCGACTGTCGCGCTCCCAACCGGAACGCCTGATCCAGGCCCCAACCCTGTCACCTGAAAGGTTCTAGCAAATGACTCAGCCCAATCGCACCCAGACCCATATCGACCGTGCCCTCACGGATATGGCCATCGGGTTTCTCCAAAACCCCAGCGATTTCGTCGCTGGTCGAGTGCTGCCTACCAAGGCGGTCAAGAAGCAGTCGGATCGGTTCTTCAAGTACAGCGCTGCGGACTTCGCTCGCGACGACATGAAGCTCCGTGAGGCGGGGGACGAGTCGGTTGGGTCAGGCTTCAGCCTGTCCGATGATTCATACTTCTGCGAGAAGTACGCCCTCCACGTCGACTTCACCTACGACGACGTGGCCAACGCGGACTCGCCGATCAACCTCGAACGGGACTCGGTCGAGTTCCTGATGCACAACGCCCTGATCAAGCACGAGCGACTCTTCGCTGATGCCTGTTGGGGTACCGGCAAGTGGTCAACCGACGTCCTTGGTGCCAGCACCACCAAGTTCGACGACTACACCAACTCGGATCCGATTCGAGTGATCGACAACCTGAAGCGGGCGATCCACCTCAAGACCTTCCGCACGCCCAACAAGCTGGTCCTCGGTCAGGACGTGTTCCTGGCGCTGAAGGAGCACCCTGACTTTGTCAGCCGTGTCCAGTACACCTCGTCCGATTCGATCGACGAAGTGATGATGGCCAAGCGTCTGGGTGTGCAGGAGATCCTGGTTGCCAAGGGTGTGCTGAACAGCGCCTCCGAGGGCAAGGCCGCCAACATGGGCTTCGTGCTTGACCCCAAGTCGGCGCTGCTGCTCTACAGCCCTGCTGCGGTTGGTGTCATGACGCCTGCTGCCGCGGTGAACTTCGCCTGGACCGGCCACGAGCACCTCCCCCGTCCCAACGGTGTTGTGGCTCGCGCCTTCGACATGGACGAGAAGCAGTCCCGTCGTGTCGAAACTGAGGTCTGCAAGGACGTCAAGATCACCGGCGCTGACCTCGGGGCCTTCCTCGACAGCATCGTCGACTGACCCGACCTGACCTGACCTGACCTGTGGAACGGCCCTGTTGCCAGGGCCGTTTCTTTTTTGGTCGTGGTATAGTGGTCCCATGAGATTCCGAGCACTCAAGTCCTTCAAGGCCAATGGCCAAGTTCTCAACCGTGACGACGAAATCGAGTTGGAGCCGTCGCGACGGACCCAGGACTTGGTTTCCTCACGGTACCTCCTCCCCCTCGATCCCAAAGTCGAGGCTGTCACCAAGACTCCGTCCAACCAAGCTGCCGATGACCTCGTCGTTCGGCAGGCCAAGCGAAAAGGTACCTGAACATGGCTGTCACCAAGATTTCCAAGGGTCGCATTGCAGCGGGTGGTGTCGACCTCCCCGGTGCCTCGATCCGTACCGCGGTGGTCGACCTCGCGCCGACGGCTGATGCCCTGCCCGTCGCCTCGGGCGTCAAGATCCCTGCAGGGTCGATCATCCTCGACGCCTATGTCGAGGTGGAGTCGTCCACCGCAGGCACCACCGCCTACAGCCTCAACGCGGGTACTTCCGCCGCGACCATCGGCTATATCACCGGCTTGTCCATCGCGACGGCGGGTGCGAAGCGGCTGTCCTGCGCCTCGGGGGGAGTGACCCGTGGTGCCTTGCTGCGTGAGACTGTGGCTGGCGCTGCTGCCTCGGTCAAGGCGGAGGCGGCTGTCGACGCGGAGACCGAGATCTACTACTCCACGTCGGTGCCGGTCACCGCTGTGAAGGGTCGCATCATCGTCGACTACCGGAAGCTGTGAGCCGGTGATCATCACTATCCACGCTGACGGTACAGAGGTGGTTGAGACCACTGCCGTCAGCGTGGCTTTGGACGCCGATTTGAACGAGGCGGAACTGCTGTATGACATGGACGTACACCCCAGGCTGGCTATCGCAGACTTCATCGGCATCAGTGTCGATGACGCAGGTCCGGCTGTTGGTGGGGGACACTGACGACCGTGATCAGCAGTTGCAGGACGAAGAGATCTACTTCGTCCTGACGCAGCAGGAAACAGTGAACTACGCTGCGGCGGAGTGTGCAGACCTGTTGGCATCCAAATACGCTAGGCAGATCAACACGGAGAACTCGCTGTTGCGAGCCACTGCAGCGGATCGCCACAAGCACTACGTCGCCATGGCCAAACGCCTGCGGTCGAACGGTCCTGGCACACTGCCTGGTGGTGAGAACGCTGGTATGCCGCTGGGTGGTGTCTACGCAGGTGGAACCTCTAAGATCGCCAACGATGCCTTGCTGGACAACACCGACAACATCGCCGCGGACGTGGCTGTCGGGCAAGACGACTACCCTGAGAACACCTCAGACATTGAAAACCCCGACGACTATTTCACCTGAGGCACTGAATGGATCCACAACTCAAAAGCCAACTGAGGCAGGTTGTGGCCTATTCGTCGACGGCTACCGTGGACTACGCGGGGCAGACGCAGGTTGGGTCACCTGCAACCACCTGGGCTCGCGTGGAGGCTCGTTTTCGAGAGATCGCCGTGGGGTCTTCGGTCATCGAGGAACGAACATCGCACCTGGTGGTGCTGGACGAGGATTTTCCGCTGGCTGAGTGGGAATGCCGCAGCGCCATGTTCTGGATCCCCGCCGACCCCTACACGGGTTCGGTCGACAACGGGCGCCGACCCAAAATGGTACTGTACTGCACTGACGAACTGGGTCGTCTGGACCATGTGGAGGTCTCGCTGTGAAGTTTCAGATCCAACCGGGCACCATGCGGAAACTGGAGGCGGAGTTGCGCAAACTCCCCAAACAGTTCCGTGATGCGTCCGCGGTGGGTCAGTTCAACGCCGCCCAAGACGTCATGGCTGTCTCCAAGACCCGTGCACCGTTCGAACACGGTGACTTGGAAAAAGCTGCGTTCGTCGACCCGGTCAAGTACACGGCCCAGTCGGTGGTGATCGACATGGGTTATGCAGGTGTGCCGTATATGGTCCGCCAGCACGAAGACCGGTCCTACAACCACCCAGGCCTCAATTCCAAGACTGCTGATCCAGGACGCGCTTCACAAGGTCAGCCCAAGTTCTTGGAGTCCGCGGTCAACGATGGTGCCAGAGACACGGAGCGAACCATCCGTGAGGCCATTGATTACTTCCTGCGGACTGGGTCGCTGCCCAAGACCCGCGGCAGCATCGGACCGCGCCGATGAGTGTAGAACTCGATGTGAGAAACTTTTTGGTTGGTGCGGGTTCGACTGAGTCGACTTGCTCCACGTCGTTCACGTTTGTGGGTCCGATGCGGAAATCAGGCCCGCGGTTCCCCGTCGAGGCAGTGACCATTCAGGAATACGGTGGGCTGATGCCGCACGGATTCCAAGACGGACGCGAACAGACCTACCGCCGCAACGACGTACAGGTTCGTGTGCGCTCCGCACCGAACGGCTATGTCGCTGGCAAGGCCAGGGCCGATGCCGTGTGGGCAACGCTGAACCGCCCCTCGCTGGCCTCGGTGTCGACGTCGTCGACGGAATATGTGCGAATCCAGCCAGTGCAGTCCGGTCCTGTGTTCATGGGCGAGAACGATACGGAGCAACCTGAGTGGTCCATCAATGTCCGGTTGGAGTCGTTGGTCGAAAAGGGCGTGTCAATGGTCGATCTGTACTACGGTGGATCGTCCGTCGATATCGACACTGAGGCCGAAGTGTTGGCCAACCTGACTGCAGAGTCCGTAGCGCCAAGGCTGTTTCCGCGAGACCTACCCATCACCGCGGCCTCCGGGCAATACAGTTGGGTTGTGGTGCCAGATAGCGCCAACCTGGATACATTGTCCGTCAACGGATTCCCGGGCGGATTCACGGACTACGCCACTGTGTCGGTGTCCGGCGCGACCTGCTCGGTGTGGCGTTCGGTCAACGTTGGTTTGGGATCGTTTGTGGTAAGGTTGTCGTCATGACCACGCCTGGTGCTGTCACCGTCATCAACACGATCGAGCCTCAAAACGACGGGGCTTTTCCGGTTGTGCGTAGTATTGATGTGCAAGGGGTGCCGCAGGTCTTCGCAGACACGACGGCGCGCGATGCCTTCCCTGCCGCAAAACTCACGGTTGGGCAGGCGGTGCGCACGCTCGCCGACGGCGGTAAAGACTGGCGCGTGACGGCGGTGGACCCGGTGACATTTGAGGAGATCGTCGCGGTCATCGATGGCGCCGACGGTGCAAGTGCGTACGAGATCGCCGTCACCGAGGGCTTCGTCGGCAATGAAGCCGCCTGGTTGGCCTCTCTCGTTGGCCCCGCTGGCGCGGACGGTGCGGATGGCGCCACAGGGCCCGCTGGTGCTGACGGTGCTGACGGTGCTGACGGTGCTGACGGCGCAAGCGCGTATGACGTCGCCGTTGCTGGCGGTTTTATCGGCGACGAGGTGGCTTGGCTCGCGTCCCTCGTCGGGCCGACAGGTGCCACTGGTGCTGCAGGCGCCGACGGCGCCGACGGGGCTGACGGGGCTGACGGGGCCGACGGGGCTGACGGTGTTGACGGCGCGAGCGCGTACGAAGTCGCCGTCGCCAACGGCTTCGTCGGTGATGAGACCGCGTGGCTGGCGTCCTTGGTTGGGCCCGCTGGCGCGGACGGCGCCGATGGTGCTGACGGCGCCACGGGACCCGCAGGCGCCGACGGAGCAGACGGTGCAGACGGTGCAGACGGTGCCGATGGTGCCGATGGTGCTGATGGCGCCACGGGACCTGCTGGTGCTGACGGAGCGAATGGCGCCAGCGCCTACGAGGTTGCGGTCGCCGAGGGCTTTGTCGGCGATGAAACAGCCTGGCTCGCGTCTCTCGTCGGGCCGACGGGACCTTCCGGCGCTGACGGTGCTACTGGACCTGCTGGTGCTGACGGCGCCGACGGAGCAGACGGCGCCGACGGAGCAGACGGAGCAGACGGAGCAGACGCCGAGATCGTTGAAGGTCAACTCATCGGCACCGGGTCTGACACCTGGGGGATGCCTGCGCGAGGATGGTTTGTCACCACCAATTTGGCATCGCCTTGCGTCGCAGGAACTATCGAGTTCTTTCCGCTCATCGCCTATCGCAGCCTGACGATCACTGACGTGTGCGTTGAGGTGACCACAGCCGTGGCATCAGGCGTTGTTGAGGTGGGGCTCTACGAGTGCTCGTTCGACAGCGAAGGCAACCCCACGATCGGCAATCTCATCGCCTCGTTCGGGACGATGACCGCAGACACACTCGGACTGAAAACCATCACGGGACTCTCGCAAGGTCTCGTCGAGGGGACCGCATACGCGCTGGCCACGGTTTGCGACAAGGCCGCCGCCTTCCGACGACCCGGATACAATCAGTGCGTTTCACGCACAAAGAGAAACGGGCCAAGCTCCAGTTTTCTCTATCGTCGCAACCGGCTGGGCCTTGCGGCAACGGTAGGGGCGTCGCTGCCTGCAACACCCTCGTCACAGCCGACACCGAACATGACAGCCACGACGATCGTGTCGGCGCTGTTTCCCGTTTCGTGCAAATGGACGGTGCCATGACTGACGCTGATCCTCTTGTCGTCGTAGCGGTAGACGAGACGACCAACGCAAAAACGGGCATCGTGACCCGCAGCCCCATCTACTCGCGGCTCTCCGAGGTAAAGGCCGCGCGTGTTGTCGAGCTGCAACAACAGATTCGTGACCACGTTGATCAGCACCTGCCTCCACAGGAACGCGAGGCTTTGTCTGGCCTGCTGCAGTCCACCATGCTGCGTCGGTCTGAGGGTCTGGCCGTAGATCCCTTCGCCATGATGGCCCTGCTGGCTGCCCTGGACTGGGCTGAGCAGGCGTTGGTGTGGGCCAACACACTAGCCCTGGAAGTCACGGAGGCGCTTGACCTGGCTGCAGTCCAGGCTGTCTCCGCAGAAGCCGCCATTGTGGCCCTGAAGCCGCCTCCAGTTGTCACAGCAGGCGAAATCGCAACCGCCCTACGCCGCACCCCACCTGAATCATAGCCCTCCACAGCGTGGTATAGTAGCCACGTCGCCCCCGACCCGGAGTATAGAAAATGGCCCTTGCTGGATACAACGCAACCGTCTCAATCGCCACCGCGGCGACCTCGACCACCTACTCCGCGCTGGATGGCGCCATCAACTTTTCGTTGTCTGATTCCAACGACCTCTTGGACATCACCGACTTTGCTGACGGTCGATTCCGTCGACGCATCGTGGGACTGCGGGATCTGTCGGCCTCGATCGACGGTGATGTGGAGCGGGCCGACACTGCCTACCTCAAGATGAAGGCTGCCTATGCTGCCGGGGAGCCGGTCTACCTGCAGGTCACCGCGGACGGCACCAACGGTGTCGTGGTCCCCATGCTGATCGGTTCACTGGATCGTTCGGGCTCGGTTGACGGCAAAGTCGAGATTTCCGTCTCGATGGAACTCGAAGGCAACATCGATCCGTTCGAAGTCGGCGGCGGGTTCTGACCTACATTGCCCTACGTTGACCTACCCTGCGACTGTGAGTCCTAACGATGGCTAAGGCTGGCTACAACTGCCTGATCCGCAAAGGTGGTGCCCCGACCAGCACCACCTCTGAGGCCTTCACATCGCTCGGTGGCGATGTCTACCAGATCACGTCGGCAGCGCGGCGCTGCATTGATCCCCGCACTGTGTGGCATCTCAAGGATTCCGCGGGCACAGTGCCGTTCAGTGACATCTCCGACGCAGACTTCCTGTTCGGTGAGTTCACCGTGGCCTCGGTCACGGGGTCGCTGACGTTCTACGGCGACTTCATTCCACTGACGACCGCCTCCGAGGTCGTGCAGAACGCAATGTCGTTCTCGTTGTCCGAGTCATCTGACCTGCTGGACACCACTGTGTTCACCGGTGGAGTTTCGCGGGTTCGCAAGCGGATTTATGGGCTGGGTGACGCTAGTCTGTCCATTGAAGGACTGTGGACCGCTGAGGACCACGCTGGTTTGGCGTCGCTGCATTCGTCTGGTGAATCGTTCGTCTTCGAGATCAACTCAGGTGCGTCGCAGCTGTTCCGCGCCTGGGGCAAGATGGCTGAGTATTCTCGTGACGGTTCAGTTGATGGGCTGTTGGAGCGGTCCTTCAGCGTCGAACTCGATGCGCAGCGCGACGCGGAGACTGGCTTCCAGATCGCTATCTCAGATCGACTCTTGTGACCCCTCCATAGGACTAACCTGTGAAACACCTTCGTCTTCTGCTGTTGCTCGCCATGTTCCCCCTCGTCGCCCACGCCGGGCCTATCGGTGAGAGGCTCCAGGCTGCTATTGATGGGCCTCTGAGTGCCGATCCAGTCAGAAAGAATACCTCTCTGGGGACAGCCCTGGTGGCCGCGGTCGACACGGTTAACGCCAAGGCGACCGTTCACGACATGCAGATCCTGGTCGTGACAAACTCGCACGCTACACAGTCCGTCTGTGTGGGGTCTATTCCACTGGGTACTGGCGACACCTGCAACAACGCCTTGTGTGACACGGCAACGAAGTGGACGGACCAAGGCTACGCCGCGAAGATGAACTGCACTGCGAACGACGCCAGTGAGGGAAGCCTGGTACTGCCTACCTCCTCACGTCAGTTCCGCTACACTGGCAACCGGTGTCTGTGCATTGTGGCCTCGGGTGCTGCGACCACCACGCAGGTAGAGCGCGTCGTCCGTTGAGCCCTTTTGCCCTACTCCTGGTCCTTGCGGCACAGGTATCCCATCCTGTGCCGAGCGGTTTTTTTGAGGGAGGTGCTCTCCAGACCTCGGTGAGATTGGCCCCGAGCGGCGCAGCCTGGACGCCTGCCGCTCTCGGTACAAACCTCGCTCTGTGGTTGGATGCCGACGACGCCAGCACCATTACCTTGAACGGTAGTGATGTTGCGCAGTGGAACGACAAGTCCGGCAACGATTATCACGTTGTGCAGGGAACCGCCTCATTGCAGCCGCGATATGAGGCGGCGGGCATGAATGGCAAGCCTGCGCTGAACAATGAAGATGGCGGCTTTTTGCTAAGAGGAACTACACCAATGTTCCGCAACGTGGATGGCGCTACGATTGTTGCGGTGTATCGGGCAACATTCCCTTTGGCCGGTGGGGCTGCTGCTAACGGGATGTTGGTGGCTGTCAATGGCGGCGCGATAACGGGCGCGACACGTTTGTCTTTGACAACTACCGGCGCTCGCCATTCCTTTGGTGGGCGGCGACTGGATGCTGATGGCTATACAGTAGTGACGTCGCCCACATCACTGACAGCCGATCCGACCATCTGGATGGGCAATGCGGACTTTGCCAATGCACAGGCCAATACATGGTTAAACGGCACGGCTGACATTGCAGGCGCGGCGTTCCAGGCTGCGGGCAACACAAGCGATACAAACAGTTTTGGGATTGGCCTGTTCAATAGATTCAGTGGCGGTTTGGATACATACGACAACACGCACGTGAGCGAAGTGCTGTTTATTGATGCCACTCTGTCCACAGACGACCGCCAGAAGCTCGAAGGCTACCTAGCCCACAAGTGGGGTCTGACTTACGCTCTGCCCAACGACCACCCCTACAAGTGGGATACCTCGCTGTTCGGCGGCATCAACCAAGACGGGTTTGACGCAGACGCCAAGACCTATATCGCGGCGGTGGAAACATCTGACGGCCAAGACCTTGAACCCAGCGTGCGCGCGGCCATCAACGACTTTGTGGTGGGCTGCAAGGCCGATGACATCTGGGATGCGATCAAGGCCAGTGCCATTCTTGCTGGCGCTCGCACGCTGACTGGTGCGCTGGTTCCTCTCAAGGGCACAGCACCCACTAACTTCAACTTCATCTCAGGTGATTACAACCGCACGACAGGGCTGGTGGGCGATGGCAGTACGAAGTGGCTCAATTCCAACAGAAGCCACCTTGCTGACCCGCTAAACAGCGTTCACCTTTCGGTTTTTCAGTCAACCGCATTCAGTGCAGGCGTAGTAATTATAGGCAACTCTGTAATCCCGAGATGCGCTATTTACACCGCCGGATGGGCTATTAGGACTTCTACGGTCACCGGTTCCCCAGCCACTAACGCAACAGGTTTTTTGGGTGCATCAAGAAGCACAAGCGGTTCCTACTTGGTGCGAACCGCATCAAGTACAATCTCAATCTCTAGCACATCGGATTCGCTTTCGGATGATGATAATTACGGAATTTACGCAAGAACAAATGGAGGCTACTCCAACGCCCGCCTAGCCTTCTACTCCATCGGCGAATCCCTAGACCTAGCCCAACTAGATGCCCGCGTCACCACGCTGATTAACGCATACGCGGCGGAGATTCCATGAACATCCTGATCCTCTCCGGCGCAACCGCTCAAGCCCTGATCGCCACGCAAACGGGCCAGCATCGCCTTGGTCCTGTACCGCTCACCGATGGGCGGTACTTCCTGTCTGCCGATGTGCTGCTGGAGGCAGAGCTGTTCGCCGACCGTATGGTGGGCGTGGAGTACGAAGAGGCAACGCTTGAGGACGTGCAGCATCTGCTGCCAGAGGAGCAAACATGAAATACCGCGTTTTTCAAACCGAAGCAGAAGCCATCGCCGCCGAGGCACAAGTCGCCGCCGACATCGGCTGCATCAAGGTCGGCGTCAACGCTGCTACGGGTCTGCCTGACCCGACCGCGCAGGGCACTGAACGCTGGGCTATCCCGCAGCAGATTGTTGACGGGCGTTGGGTTTTCCAAAGTCCTGATGACACGGGCGTTGAAGCCAGCCCGGACTGGTGGCCTGCGTCGTGGGGGGAGCCATGACCATCGCGACCCTTCTGTCGTTCATCGCCGCAGCCGCCATCGCTGCCACAGGGGGGACGACGTGCCCCGAATGACCCCCTGCAGTCATTGCAGACCTGCAGACATCTTGGGGACTCTGACCCTGGTTCCATGACCCAACATTGAGTGTGTTATGTTGTGGGCATGTCAAACACCCGCTCCAAGTTGCTCGGCCTCAACGCCAAAATGACCCGCACCCGGATCGTCGAGGTCAAAGACCCAGACGGCGAACCCATCAAGGTCCAGGTCCGCAGTCCTTCGATCGCTCAGTCCGCCATGTTTGCTGCAGCTGGCCAATCCGAGGATTCCCAGGCTCAGACCCGCGTCATGGCTCAAATCATCGTCCAGTGCTGCCACGACCCTGATTCGGGGGAGCGGTTGTTCACTGAGGCGGACATGGATCTGATCCTGGAATGCCCCGCGGACGGCTGGGTGCCCCCGCTGGTCACCGCGGTCACTGACCTGCTGAGCCAGGCGCAGGACCAAGCAAAAAACTGAAGTCCGACAAGGCACTACAGGCTCAGTGCTTTGTCGGTGAGGAACTGGGCCTGCCCCTCGACGTGGTACGATCCATGTCTGTTGACGAGTTCTACACTTGGTTGGAATGGTTCCAACTCAAGGCCAAAAAGGACAAGTCAGGTGGCGGCGGTCGTAAGACCAAACGACGTATGCGGCGGTGAACGATGGACCTGCAACCGATCATTGCCAAGATTGTAGCTGACACCAAGCAGTTCGACAAGCCAATGCAGCACACCATCGGGGTGATGCAGCGCTTCAACAAAAAAAGTGAGGTGATCGGTTCAACTGTTCGTGTGACCGCCAAGGAAATGACCAAGGCCGGTAAGGCCACGGACTCCTTCCGCGTGTCCATGGTGCGACTCAGTCGCGACATCAAGGTGGCCGGAACCATCCTGAACACGCTGCAGGCTGGTATCACCCGAGCCTACGACGCAGCGGCTGAGGGCTCCAAGATCATGGCCGCCCAGGCATTCTTCGAGAATGCCAACAAGTCCATTGACAAATACCGCACAGCCACCCGTGGTATGGTTTCCGACGCCCAGTTGATGAAGAAGGCCAACCTAGCCGATTCAATGGGCATCGACGAAAAAACGTTCAAGCAGTTGGTCGTTGTGGCTGAAGCTGCTGCCCTCAAGACAGGGCAGTCCTTCGACTACATGTTCAACTCGATCATCACTGGTACTGCACGTTCGTCACGACTCTTGTTGGACAACTTGGGCATCATCGTTTCCGTAGGGCAGGCCAACAAGCGGTACGCGGCAGATATTGGCAAGACCGTTGAGCAGTTGTCCGCGGAAGAAAAGCAGTTGGCCTTCGTCAATGAGGTCCGCAGGCAGTCAGGTGGCACCATTGAGGAATACAACCAGCTCACGGATCGTACCGCGGAATCGTTTGCTCGGTTTGAGGCCAACGTACAGAATCTGGCTGATGCCCTGAAGATAGGCCTTGCACAGGCCTTTGCTACGGTTATTCCCGAAATCAACTCCTTCCTTGAAGATATGCGCAAGGCCCTCGACGGTCAGGAGTGGGGCCTGTTGGGCGAAAGGTTGGGATACAGTCTCCTAGAGGGCTTCTTCACCACGCTAGCCCAGGTGGAGAAGTACCTGCCTGGAGGTAACTTCTTCACTGATGCTGCTGCAGGGCTGCAGCAGCAATCAGAACTGACCTCCGTCCGTTTAGGGCAGCGTGGGGCTGATAAGAAGACCGAACTCGAAGATCAACTCAACTCCTTGCTCCGCACAGCTCGCCCAAACCTGGGTTCGTTGCAGATGGCGGATCGTGATGTGAAGTTGCAGTTCTTCGCCGACATTAGTGACAAACAGATAGCCCAGCTAGCGCAGGTTGACCCACATTGGGCTGGGTTGATTAGAGGTATTCAAGAAACCGCGCGTGCGCTGGGGGAACTACCTCAGGCCACCAAAAAAATCATTGATGAGGCTAACGGGCGTGATGGTGGGCGTACCGATGCGTCTGGAAAAAAGAGCACAGCAAGCACAAAGCGGGATCCGCTCGATGGCATGTTCAATCTGTCCAATATCAGATCTCTGCAAAAAGCCTCAACAGACAAGGCCATGGAAGAGCACAACACCCGGCTGAGAGAGACCGCGGAGGCTCTGTTTGAACTAGACCGACAGATCCGTGAGACCACGGATGCCATCAAGATGCAGGAAATCGACGCTTTGGAGCGGCACAATCAAGAGCGTCGCGAGGCTGTGGTCAGTGCACGGGATGGTGCTATTTCAGGGGCGGTGGGTGGTCTGGCCTCAGGCGGAGGGCTGTTCGGCCCTATAGCTGCAGCAGTCGGTCCAGTGATCGGCACCATGGTTGGTGGTCCATTGGGGACTGCTATTGGTGCTCTGTTGCCTGTTCTCGGGGGGCTACTTGACAAACTGGCGCCTGTCATCGACTTGGTCGCGGACATCTCGGAAGGTCTGGGGCTGCTGATCGAGAACGCGTTGGGGCAGTTGCTGTCCATCCTGTACCCCTTGGGCGATTCCCTGAAGGTCTTGTTGGCTGCAGTGGGTCAGTTGGTGGGTGCAGCCGTCCGCCCGTTGGTGACCATTTTGGTTGCCGCTGTGACTGGTGTTTCGATGTTCATTTCACTCATCTCTGCCGCTGTGGTGTTCTTGACACCCTTCATTGAGATGCTGGCTGGTGTGTTGTCGGTTGTACTGACCTCAGGGCTGTCCCTGATCGGGTTGTTCTTCAACGTCGACGACGCCATTTCGGGTATGACCAAGGCAGCAGACGATTTCGCCTACGGCATCATCGAGGCGGTGGCCAACATCAACAACGCCATTGTCAAGTGGGCGCGGGGCTCTCTGGGGCTGAAGGGCTTCGGTGAGTTGATGTTCGCCTCGCAGTTCGGTTTGCTGGACGATGATGAAGACGCTGCCACAGAGGACAATACCGACGCCGTGGAAGCCAATACCCAGGCGCTGCGCGACTTCGCCCGAGAGTTCCGCAACCTGCCGCAGAACTACAAGGTGGCTGGTGCCATCCAGGCTGCGGCTGACCCAGAGGTGGCTCGCCGCCGCCTGCCCGGCAGCACCCGAGGCATCACAGAGCAAATCGGTGTCTCCGCCCCAAGGTCGTTCGCAAACGTCCGTGATAGGCTCTGACCATGGCTTTCCTGCGCGTAGACGGATTGGCGATTGAAGTGCTGGTCGACGGTATCACCGACGATGACGGCACCGTTGAGTCCTACGCCCGAGGCGCGGGTGCTCAAGACGACCTGATCGGCACCACCTATTCCAGCAAGCGGTCTTACACGTTTGAGACTCCTCCGCTGCCCCTGGCAGACGCTGTAGCTTTGTCGGGCTGGGTCCGGGGTCGAGGGCACCACTGGTCCTTCCAGACTTCTGATGGGGCTACTACGCGGTTCTCGTTGGTGTCTGAGGAAGCAGGCCTGGCCTTGACTGTGGGATCCTCCACCAGCTCGGCGCTGTTTGGGACTTGGGGCATGATCTTGCGGTCGTCCAGGACGTCCTCAGTGACAGCCTCGTTCGGGTCTGAAGGCGATTGGTCTGTAGTGGCCTACCACCGCTCCACCGCGGGGCAGCCGTACCTGGCCCACACTGTGCGGTCCCGAGACGGCGTGGTGGACTATTGGTTGTCCGGCGCCACAGTCCCAGGTCCGTACATCAGCACCAATCCATTGTCCGTCACCGCATCCTCGGGGCGGTTGGGCGTGTTGCTGTCCGGTCGAACGTCAGCCCAAACCTCGGCCACCTCCCAGTTCGGTGCCTTGAAGATCTTCCCTTTCGCCTTGACGGATGAAATGATTCTGTCCCTGGCCACACCGTTTCACGGCAACCCCACCACGGGTTTTGCACGGAAGCCGTACGTCGCAGTCACTGGCGACATGCTGACTGAAGGAGGTCCTGCAGTGAACGGCGCGGGGGAACGGGGTGGTCGTTCGTTCAAAGGCTCTACCTCAGGCACAGCCATCCAGCCCGTGGTGACTGCAGATGGGTTCAAATACAACGCACGAGCAGTGACCATTCAGTTGGTGCAACGATGAGGGCACGCAAGACACCGTTCCGTGGTTGGGTAGGTACGGATGACCAGTTGGTCAGCCTGACCGGCGAGTTCTCTGCACCTTTGGGAGGCCTCATGGTCAACATCAACAGACCTTTCGACTTTGGGTTGTTTATAGGGACCGCCATCCTGTACCAGTCTGCTGATGAGCCTACCAACGTTCAGTCACCAAGCGACCCCACCGGGCTGGGGGTCACGCTGTCAGCTGCCTCAGCGCATTGGCTCATGGACGACGACTACACCACTGCCTCGGTGTTTGCACAGCCTTGGTCGGCAGCGGTTTGGTACGATTTCAGTTCCACCGCCACCACGGGCACCCAGACGGTGTTGGAGGTGTCGGATACGGACGGTGGTGCCGACGAGGCCTTTCGCCTATTCTATGAGCCTGCCAACAACAGGTTCGGGTTATCTTGGGGTACGACCCATGAGTTGTTCTCCACCGCAGTGCCCACGACCGGAATGATTTCGTTGGATTCCCGCACAGGGAATACCGAAATCGACTGGTACCACAACGGCAGATTTGTGACCGCGGCCTCGATGACCTCGGCCAATGCACTGTTGGGCACTGACGTCGACACTCCTTTCAAATACCGAGTCGTGGTGGGGGCATCAATCCGTACTGGCGGTGACGCCAGTCCCGAGCAGTTCATGGACGGCACCCTGGGCCGTATGGGTGTCTGGGCTCGCGACCTGGGTCGTGTCGGCCACCGTGTTGCTTATGGCGACTGTGTACGTCCCTGGGATGAGAATGTCCTGTTGGCCAACGATGCCTACCGCACCGTCGAAAGGGTGTTGGTCGTCAATGACGACGGTTCAGAAGTAGATCTGTCGACACTGAAAGGACAAGATTGGTTGGTGTCTTCGGAGATCAACACCACAGTCGACGACAACACCACCACTTGCGACATCCGCCTGGTGAGGCGCCTGGGGAAGTATGCGGACCTGTCGCCGCTCAACAATACACCTGACTTCGACGGTCTGCTGGACCTGCGTCAGAAGATTCGTCTGGAACGAGCCATTGTTCCCACCGACCATCAGATTCAAGGTTGGGAATGGGCTCCGCGGTTTGAGGGGCTGATCGATGCCTACGACATCGGTACTGACACCCTAGACCTGTCTTGTTCAGATCGCTCTGCAGCATTGAATGATGCCTTTGTGCTGGACGCCAAAGCATATAACTACGTCCCGAGCAAATCGTTTGAGAACGTACTGCAGGAAATCGTTGACGACAACGAGCCTACCATCAGGCTTTCCACACCACCTGTGGTGGTTGGCTACAAAGGTGAATCGACAGCCCCTACAGTGTACACGCTGGGTGGCTCTGTGGCCACCCCACACTTCGAGCCTTCAGGTTCGGTGTTTCGCTATAACGACGTCTCGTCAGGTCCTACGTTCGATGCACTGCAGGCAGTGGCCGACCAAATCGGCTACGCTGTGCGATACCGTTGGCACGAGGACTGGGCTACAGAACGGTTGACTGCATACGCGCCTCGGCGAACCCTAAGACTCAAGTGTGACGTCGTTGGTGACGTGACAGACCCCACGTTGGTCAACCTGACTAGCTACGAACCTCACGGCTTTGTTGTTGACTCGTTGGCGTCCACTGGTTTTTCTGCGGCGCAACTACAGTTGCTAACATCTGCTTCGCACAACTTTTACGGCACTGTTGCCACAGTCACCAATGCCAAACAGTTTTCGGTGCGGAACGAGATTGGGACATCTCTCCCCCTCAGCCGACTCAGCGGTGCCTCCGTATTGTTTGCCTATACAGAGGCGATTCCATTTGAGCGAGTGGTGGAAATCGAGCCATTGGTCAGCCAGATTGGTTCGATCCGCAATCATGTGGTCATCAAGCACTCTCGCTACTCAGTGCCAGATTTTGCCTATGCACTGACTGGTGTAGAAGTGTTTTTGGTGGGTGGTGAGAAGTTGTTCACTATCCAAACCGACGGTGATTTGCCTGACCTTGACCCAGACAATACCGGGATTTCATTCACCCTGTCGGGTGGAACGGGTGGGTCTGCAGCCCTGAACGGCACCTACACAGGCAGACAGGTATCCAGAAATCAAATCGATTCTGACATTCCTACAACCGCAGGTGTGGGTTTCTACAGCACCAACTTGCCCGGCCTGACGACGGATTTCTACCGCTACAAGGAAGTAGTGGGCACGTCACCGACGTCGTACAACCGCTACGGCTTGTTGTCGATGGGTGTGTACGAAGGTTCCACATTGGCCATCAACACAGACGCCGAAGCCGCCCGCTTGGCCGACGCGTTGATCTCCGATCTGGCGCTGCCAACCGCGGATTGGAAGATCAAGGTCAAGCATTCCGGCTACGAACTGCACGACCTGTTGCGCTTTGGCGCGGACCCGAAAGGCCGCTGGTCTGGTACCTTCGACACGGCTGTGGTGGGCATCAAGGAAATCTCTGCCTCGGGTGAGTGTGTCACGACCTTGTCGTTGCGTAGCTCGGTGCCAACCAACGGTGTGGGCTGGGGCTCTCGCATCGCCGTGGGCTCGGACCGCCCCGCACCATTAGACAACTATCCCATCAAGCAGGACGCCGATATCCTGCCCGGCCTCAAGATTCAGGACGCCGTCCGCCGCTCCAGGTCCTGGTCGTTTCAGCGCCGCGACGTTGCACGCCGCGAGATGGGCCGCAGGCACGATTCGACTTGGGTGTGGGTTGGGACCACTCCCTCCTTCGCACCGACGCAGTCTACGTTGGCGGGGAAGTTTCGCTCGGACAACTTTGAGATCACCCATCTCGGTGATGGTTCTTCTTTGGTGCCTGGGCAACGGTACTACGCCCGTTTTGCGGACCAAGACTTGTGGGGCAACCTGTCAGAGATCAACGGAATCGGCGCAGCTTCCGCTGCTTTGGTACCGGACTTTGTGCCCCGGTTCTTGGACGAGACTGCTGGTTGTACTGTGGTGGGCGTGACGGGGGCAACCACGTTCTCATCTTCGCTGACGAACTGGCAGTTCCTGCCGAACATTACCATCAAGGATGGTTCAGACACCGCTGGTTTGTCGTACGACACCTTTGCCAACTACTCGACAACGTCGGTGGCCTGGCGTGTGCCTTGTGATGGTGTGGTTTCCGCGGCACACAAATCAGCCTGGTACGGTGATCCCCTAAAGGTCACTGCTTCAGTTACTTGGCAGGTGTTGGGCCGACTGGCTCATTATCGAGACTCCACGCTGATCGGGGTGTATGGTACTGATGGTGCTGCAGGTGTAGGTCTGGTAGTGCCTGAGTTGGTGGGTGTGAGCGCACAAGTCAGCGCTGTCTCGGGCGACTGGCTGCGCTTCGAGTTCCGTACCAACGACAATCTGGTCGCGTACCCAGCAGCAGGCGCCACAGACACGGAGTACTTCACGGCGCACACCTTTGCTATGGTGAACCAGCGATGACTACATTAATTGAAAACCTGTTGGCCCGCGTTAGCGACTTAGAAGCGGGTGGCGGTGGTGGTGGCGGCGACGGCAACGATGGCGGCTGGACCTATGCTCGTATTTCGAGCGACTTTTCAGTGTCCACCAATCCCGCCGTAGACACCGACGTGTCGGGGATGGCTTTCACGCCAGCGGCGAGCAAAAACTACGAGATCGAGGGTCGATTCCTCGTCACGGCTGGCCAAACAGCCAACGGCGTTCAGATCGGCGTCGTGTGGCCTACTGGTCTCGTGACACCAAGCGCGGTTCGCATCGACATCCCCTTCAGCCCGATCCAGTACAACAACATCAACCTACCTCGAAGCACCAATGGGCGAGTCTCAACACAGGGCACGATCTCGACGTCGCTTGAGTCGCTTGGTTTGCTTTGGGGTATGCTGTCGACGAATGCCTCGCCGTTGGGGACATTTAAAATCACCATTAAGTCCGAGGGCAGCGGCCAGACGGCAACCATGAAGGCCGGCTCGTTCATCCGCTATCGTGAGATCCCCACGTCATGAGATGGATTATTTTATGTCTGGCCGCTGCAGGCTGCGCCCCTCACCCCGGCTGCGACGACGACGAGGTCGAGGCGTCCTTCGCGCGCATCCTCGCCGTTCATCCCCAGCTTGACGCCGTCGTCTCCCGTATGGAGGTCCGCTGTGTCGACGACACCGACCGCTCTGGGCGATGTCGCGCCGACGTCGACGCCTGTACGGTGCGTATCGGGTCCGCGCTGTCGCCGGGCCGCACCTACGTCCATGACCGAGCACCGCTGGGGAATGCGTTGGCCCACGAAGCCGAACACTGGGCTCAACTTGACCACGGCGCCTGCACTGAACACCACAAGAAATGCGGCTGGGACCCCTACCGCGTCGAGGAAATGCAACCATGACCGCACACCACACCAAACCCAAGCGTAACTTCGTCATCTCAGGTGGGGCCTCGCACGGTGCGACGCTATGGGGGGCATTGCTGCCCTGCCTGGACCGCTACGAGCCTTCCGGTTGGTGCGGGGCCTCGATCGGTGCCATCATCGCGGCTGGCATGGCCGTCGGATTGGATCGCGTCGTGTTGGAAAGTGCCTTGGTGGATCTGTTCCAAAAGAACCGACTCACAGGAGGCAAGGACCTGGTTCGATTCCACCCACGTATCCTGTGGAGCCGCGGTGGCGGTCTGCACGATTGGGCACACGTCCGCAAAGCCATACAAAAGCTGTTCGGCAACTTGCGGATGCGCGATGCCAAACAACCATTGACCATTGTGGTCGGAGACATCTACACCACCACCCCGGTCTACATCAGTTCTGAGACTCACCCGGACGTGTTGATCTGGGAAGCCCTCACCGCCTCGACTGCTATCTCCCCGCTAGCGGATGCCCAGACCATTCCGTCGCTCGGCACTGGCAATCGACTTTACGTCGATGGAGGCTGGGGCAACAACGTGCCGGTTCAGGTATTTGCCGAATCCCCTGATCCCACTGTGGTGATCTACTTGGCGAAGCCGCCTCAAGGTGAAGTTGAAAAGCGGGAAGGTGTAGTGGGCGTTTTGCTGGGCTGCTTGGAACTGGCGCTATACGCCAATCCTGATCTACCCGGCAGGCAGGACGACCTTCACATTCCCATAGTTCCAAAAGGGTCCGGGTTGGATTTCGATTTGTCCCCCAAAGAGATCCGACGCCGTGTGCTGGATGGCGCGGCTCAGGCCTTTCGGCGCTTGTCCCGACTGCCCAGAATGATTTGAGGTGATATCATGAAGCCCATGCTTTCTGTTCTGTACAGCCATGCTGACGAGATCGCAGCTTCAGGTGTTGGAGTGGGGACCTCGTTTGCATTGACTGCGGCTACACCAATCGACCCAGACAACCTGTGGTCCCTGTTGGGGCTGCTGCCTGGCATTGTGGGGCCTGCGATGGCTGTGTTGGCTGGCCGCTGGGTTGCAGCCCGAGGCGCCCGCAAACGAGCCCGCGCTGAGTACCTGGCTGCTGAAGGCAAGGCCAAACTGATCGATTCGGACCCAGAGAACGACGCGGAGGGTCGCGCGCAGATGCAAGAGGCAGCCGAACTGAGGGCTGAGGCTGATGCGTTGGAGCGGCGCGATGACTGAACTGCCCAACCCAACCATCCCCCTGCACGTCGCAGTGGCGTTGTCTCAGGTCGGTGTTCGTGAGGCGCCTAGGGGGTCGAACCGCGGGCCGCAGGTCGACCTCTACACCGAGGGCCGGGCGGAGCCATGGTGCGGCCATTTCGTGGCTTGGTGCTTCCGTGAGGCCCAGACGCCGATTCCAGGCGACCGACCCAGCAAGCGGCACGGGAACCCCTTGGCCTCAGTGACCCACACTGAGCGGATCTTCAAGGAACACGACTGGTTCTACACGGAGCCGCGAGGGGGGGACGTGGTTTTCTTCAAGGCCCGTGGCCGGTCGGACCGTGGTCCAGGTCGGCACATCGGAATCGTGTCTGATGTCGGACTGAAGGACATCGAGGTCGTGGACGGCAACTGGGGCGATGCTGTAACGCGGCGCCGTGTGGCTCGAAACAGCCCCCAGATCAGTGGCTATGGCCGACACGGAGCGTTGTGATGTCGAGCGTGTCCAATGATCCAGTACGCGAAGTCGTCTTTGCCCAGTCCGAATGGGACCGTGTTGCTGCGGATGTCAAGAAAGCACTGACCCGATCAGGCTGCATTCTGCCGCAGGGTGTGATCGACGCCATGACCGGCACCGTGCTGGAGGAATCTCTGGCCACTCGGCGCCGCATGGCGTTCATGATCAATGCCTTCATCAACGAATACGGCGACGATTGCAACGAAGCCAGGCTGTCTCGGCTAGAAGCTGTCATGCTGCTGCATCAGCGCGATCAGCACAACATGCCATTCATGCCCGACGCCGACGACTGACCTGCTTCAGGACCGCTTTCGCTTAGGTGGTTTTGGTGGTGTTGGTTCGGGCTGGGGCGGTTCGGGTTGGACCGGAGGTGGTTCGGGTTTGGGCTGGTCTGCCGGGGGTGTAGGGGCTGTGTCTTCGCTGTCCGCGGATTGCATCATCAACAACTGCAGCATCTTTTCCCACAGCGCCGCACCGACGGCGAAGGCAAATCCTACCAACACAGACTCGACCACAAAGGCCAGGACTTCGAAGAGCGATTCCATCACTTCACCGTCCTGGCCAGAGATTCTGTCGTGTGTGTCTGGTCGTACAGGGTGGGGGCCTGCTCAGTGATTGCATAGTGCGACGCACGGATCCGAGCAGCTTCAGGCAACCGATCCAGTTTGTTCTCAAACCGATGCACGGCGCAGCGCCATGCATCAGCCCACCCCCACAACGCCCAGTCTTGTTCCGAGAACGGTTCTGGATCGTCTGGGTCGTTGGGGTCGTCCCGGTAACCGGGGCGGCGCATTGCAGCGCCCCAACGGATCTCAGCCTGACGGATTCTGCGCGAGACAAAGGCAACTGTTACGAGTGACATCACTCAAGGTTACAGCAGTTCCCAGCGCAAGGCAAGCGGCTGTTTGAAACGCCGCGGCTGCGGCCCAGTCGTGTCGTCGCACCGCCTCAGCAGCGTAGTCCATGTAGGTGTCGTGTAGTCGTTGGCGCAGTTCGGTGGTGGGATCCATGCAGTCAGTCTAGACGCGCCGCTCCAGCCGTCAAGGGGCAAACTAGAAACAGGTCTCGAAAAAGAACGGATACTCGTCCGCATTGACGGAAAAACACAACTTGATCCGTTTGTTTACGCGGCAGTACACGGTTTTTCGATGGTTTTCGTGCAGCACTCGGTGTTTGATGCTCTAGAAAACTATCTATTAGATCTGATCTAGCACGAAACGCCGAGTTCTGCAGCCAAAGGCATCTGCAGAGGGCGCTCCACGGGCGTAACTGGTTGGAAAATCAGAACTCACACCCACGTCGAAACACACGGTTTCCGTCAACGCGGATTTCTGTCCGCTATGGCCTGCAGAATCAGTCGTGCTACGGTCTCTGGGTGCCACAACCAATCGTTCAAATCTCGGCGTCACAGTTGTCGACCTTCAAGGCCTGTCCTCGAAAGTGGGCCTTCGACAAAATCGACAACGTCCCTCGGCCCGATACGGCAGCCACCAACGAAGGCAAGGCCATCCACGCCGAGGTCGAGGCCTGGTTCCGTGATGGCACCCCGTGTCAGACACCTGCGGCCTTGGCGCTGCTGGCCCATCTGCCTCAGCGCGACCCGGCGCTACAGGTGGAGCAGCCCTTCGACTTCGTGTGGCCTTGGCTCGAAGACGTCCGCTGCCACGGCTTCATCGACTTGATCGACCCCCGCACCGACACGGTGTACGACCACAAGACCGTGGGAGACCTGAAACGGTTTCCCAAAACCGCAGACGACCTCCGCGCCGACGCGCAGGTTACGCTGTACGGGCTGGCCTACCGGACCATGCACCCCAGTACGGCCACTGTGGCCCTCCAGTGGACCTACGTTCAACGCAAGCACCGGTTGGGGCAGTCGCCCCCTACCGACCCGGTGCGGCTGTCACAGACGATTACAGCGCTTGAGACGGCCTTGGGGGTTTGGAGGCCTGTTGCGGAGGAACTGGTTCAGATCCGTAGGTCGCACACCCGAGCTGCGGACGTGAGGGCAGATCCGTCGGCTTGCTACCAATACGGCCCTTGTCCTCACCGCGATTCGTGCGTAGACTTTGCAGGCACACGCCGTGCTGCACCACAGGAGCCTACCCCGATGTTGTCCCCAGAAGCCCGCGCCCGACTCAAGGCTGCCTCTCAGGCACCAGTCCCCCCTACACCACCACCTGAATCCGCGGTGAGCACAATCACCCCTGCCTCAGCACCTACCCCGGCCAACCAACCCCCACCAATGTCTCGTCTGGCAGCACTGTCTGAGGCCCTCAACGTCGTGGCCCCTGCCATCGTTCCACCCGACGCACAACCCAATGTGTCCCCTGCAGAACCACCACCGCCTCCGCTTGAGCCAGTCAAGCGCGGACGCAAGCCCAAGGCCGCCGCGCCCCCCGCGGCAGCCCCCAAGGCAGCCCCTGCCCCTGTGGATCTGCCTCAAGGCACGGCCTTCGACTTGGAGTCATTCATCAACCAAGCCATTCAGCGTGCCTCGCGTGAAGACGACGCTGTGTTGCAACTGGAAGCCGCGCGGATTGCCGTGGACTTCCTTAAGGTCAAAGCGGGGCAGGCGTGAAACAGATTGAATACTTCGCATACACTGGCCAGCTTGAAGTCTGGCTGGCCTCAAAAGGCATCGATCTGGTCTCCGCTGCCCCAGCACTGGAACCGATGCACGAATGGTGCGAGGACGGCACTAGGCGGTTCTCGAACCACAAAGTTCAGAACTACCGCGAAATCCCCGTAGGCGGGCGTTGGTGCAAGCAAGCCCTTGGGGGGTTTGTGGTCTGGGAACAAACTACAGACTGCCCCGTGCAGGTTTCGGAAATATACGGACTCCACTGGACTGGTGCCGAAGCCCTGGTTCGCGCCCGCCCAGTACGACCCGTACAGCCTAACCAGGACTGAACCGTGGAAGTCTTCAACGACGCTGAAATCGATCGGATCTTGGCGTTACCACGGCGTCCGCCGCTGACACCGGACGAGGCCAACCAGGCTGCGGATCTGCTGACCCGCAGCCTGGCCATGCCTGGGTCGACGCGGAAGTTCTTCCCGATTCAGGCGCAAGCCCTCACCGACATCGTGCAGTATCGGAAGCTGTTCGGTGCTCTGGCCCCGGGTTCGGGCAAGAGCGATTTGACGTGTGTTATTCCGGTGTTACTCAAAGCCAAGCGTTCGTTGTTGATGGTTCCCGCCAACCTGCGCGAAAAAACCCTCGAAGTCGTTCACAAGTCCCGAGAGCATTGGCGTGATGTCCCACAGCCGCTAGACCTGACTGACCGGGCTGAACCAGGCAAGCCAACCTTGCGGGTGATCTCGTATGAAGCACTCAGCCAAGTTGGCAATGCTGCGTTCCTGGAGGAATACGATCCTGACCTGATCATGTTGGACGAGGCTCACGCCTTGGCGGACCCCAAGACGGGCCGTGGACGGCGGTTCTACCGCTACGTTCGCAACAAGCGACGTCGAGGGCAGCCGTTGACGGTGATTCCGCTGACTGGCACTGCGTGGGCTCGGCGCCTGCGCCGCACCGCGTACCTGCTGGAAGCGGCCCTGGGCGATGGGTCACCGCTGCCGGGTGAGTACAATGCACTGTTGCAGTGGGCAATGGCCTTGGACCAAGGTGTCAAGGACCACGACCGTTTGGAGCCCGGTGCACTGTATCGGTTCTGCACACCGGAACAACGCATCCGAGGTCGTGCCGGGGTGCTGGAGGCTCTACAGGACTGGGTCCGGCACACACCGGGCTATGTGGCCTCCCGCGAGGCGTCCTGTGACATTCCGCTGATCATGCAGCGTCGGCACATCACACCACCGGCGTCAGTGCTGACCGCAATGTCCAATCTGCGGGACTTGTACCTGCTGCCCTCGGGTGACTCCGCGGAAGCTGGTGTGACGTTCTGGAATCAGACTCAACAGGTCGCCAACGGCTTCGCGTACTACTACGATCCACCGCCCCCTGATGAATGGCGCAAAGCCAAGTCCGCATGGAGCAACTTCGTTCGTGAAGCCATGAGGTCCAACCAGACACTCGACACGCCGCTGCAGGTGTGGCAGGCCGTCGAGTCAGGCCAGTTCGGCGAAGTCCACGAGCATCGGGCCTGGGTGGCCGTGCGAGACACGTTCAAGCCGGTGCCGAAGCCATGGTGGTTGTCGGACTATGTGGTGCGTGACGCGGAACAGTGGGCCATAAAGAACAAGGGCATCGTGTGGGTCCGTCATTCGACAGCACACACCGATGAGCCAGACGACGATGCTGTGGGCGGCTGCTTCAAGGAGATCCCTTACTTCGGTGCTGGGGACGAACGGATCCGCACCTACCGAGGCCCCTGCGCCGCCTCCGTGCGAGCCCACGGCACAGGCAAGGACCTGGTGCAGTGGAACGAGGCGTTGCTGATGGGGTTCCCGTCGTCAGGGCTGACCATTGAGCAACTGGTCGCCCGGCATCATCGCGAGGGGCAGAAGGCCGACACCGTGCGGATCCACTTCTACGCACATTCACTGGAGAACCTGAACGCCGTGGAACAGTGCCTCGAAGACGCTAGGCATGTGCAAACCCTGACCGGGGCCGACCAGCGGATCCTCACGGCAGATTGGCTTGACGCGGACGGCAAGATCTGGAACGCTGATGAATACCGCGCCGCACAGGATGGCCCCATGTGGGCCGCAACCGAAGCCGAAACGGAGAACTGAATGTCTGAGAAGCTGACCGTCAACCTGACCGTCAACATGTCTGAGGCCTTGCTTGATCAACTTCTCGAAGAGTTTTTCGACGAGGAACAAGACAACTACAACGATGATGCCTTGAACCTTTTCGTGGTAGAGGCCATCGTCTCAGCACTCCGTACCCGCGCCTTTATTCGCGCTGGTGTCGAATGACACCTGCACAGTACCAACGTCTGGTAGACAAAGCCGCGGGCGCTGCCAAGCAGCCGGGTCGGGCTGCAGACCTGACCACGTTCAAGGCTGCGGTAGCCCTGATCGACCGGCTGATCCGTGAAGGACACCCCTCGGTGCAGCACCTCAAGCCCTCGGTTGGTGCTGATGCACTGCGACAACACCTGGATGACCTCAAGCAACAAGCCTGGGGGCAATCATGACCTCTACACCTGAGTACAACGTCATCGGAGACATCGCAGGGCAGTACAACACGCTCTTGGCGCTATTCGACAAGATGCCTGCCGACGCCACGACAGTCAGCGTCGGTGACATGGTCGACCGCGGACCTCACAGTCGCGAAGTCGTCGAGTTCTTCATGGCGCCAGGTCGGCTGGCAGTGCTGGGCAACCACGAGCACATGATGTTGGCTCCGTACGCATATCAGCGCGGCATCTGGGAATACAACGGCGGGACCGCTACTATAGATTCCTACGGCGGTTGTATCCCGTTCGAGGTCCGTGACTGGTTGCGCAAGTTGCCCCTGCACCTGCGCTTCGGCAAGTTCTTGATCAGCCACACCTTCCTGCGTCCAGGCCAACCCATCCTGAAGCGACACCAGACCGCTGAGGTGCTGACCGACGATGCCATTGAGCAGCACACCTGGAATCGTCGTGACCCGGTGGCCCGTCCCGGCATCGTGCAGATCTGCGGGCACAACTCGCAGATGGGTCTGACACACTTCCGCAAGCCGCGGGGGCGTTCGGACTTCGCTATCTGTTTGGACGACTCAGCCAGCCGCAAACTGACCGGGATCCATCTGCCTTCGATGGTCGTGTATCAGCAGGACTTCATTGACTGACGCAGATCCGCCCCCGCACTGAATCGCCTTGAATGAAATGGAATGTGGTACCGTCCTAGTTCAAGCAAACCCGGTGGCAATGAAGCCACCAGCAACACAAAGGCAAAACAACATGGGTCTTCTCGATCGAATCGCAACTGCTGACGGCGGCTCTTCTGCTCCCTACCTCAAGGGTGGACGCCACGTCGGTCGACTCCGCCGCATGGAACTCCGCGACCCGTCGAAGCTGACGGGTGCCGCGGCGGACCTCAAGCCCGGCTTCAAGGCTGACATCGAAGTGCTGTTCAGCAACAGCCCCTCCTTCGGCTCTGAGGTCGAGGGCGCCTTCCGCAAAGGCGACGTGGGTCGTGTGACGGATCCGTTCCGCTACCCGTCCTCGACGTTGGCCAAGGTCCGTCGTCTGTTGGTGGCTGCACTCCGGGCTACCTCGGACAACCCTGAAGAGATCACCGAGGGTCGTCTCGACCTGAAGGAAATCGAGGGTGAGTCGGATAAGGACTTCCAGGTTCGTTACGCGGCGCGCGCCGAGGAACTGCTGGGTCCCAACCAACCGCTGAACGGTGCCATTGTGACCTTCGTGGTCACTGAGGGCATCAACAAGCAGACCAACAAGCCTTACAGCCTGTTCGAAGCGTTCGAGCCGTCCGAGGACGACTTGAAGAACGCGGGTCTGTTGGACTGATATCAACCCAGTGTGATGGATCGAGCACTCTAAACGGGGATTCACCTCCTGCCCCAGGCAACGTCGGCCTAATCGATCCAAGACGTGACTGCCGTGAGAGCGCGGCACCTATTGCGGAGTAGTTCAGTTGGTAGAACAGCGGGCGTGTCGGTTCGAGTCCGGCCTCCGCAACCATGGCCTGTAGCTCAGTTGGTAGAGAGAACGTCTTATAAGCGTTAGGTCGGTGGTTCGAGTCCACCCAGGCCAACCATTGTAGTCAGTCTGCCACACACGACACGGAGCCTGCCTTGACCTCCCTCGACATCGATCACGACTTCACCGACCCCACCTCGTTGGAGTAGGCTTTCTTGGAAGTGTTGGCTGACATCGAACGACAGGTCATGTTGGAAGGCCTATCCGTCGAATGGGTGGCGCACACGCCCCAAGAATCCGTCTTCCGACTCAGCGATGGCTCTGTGGTGACCTTCAAGCCCGCGCTGCTCTGACTCACACCCCGCCAGGAGGCCTTGTGCAATACTACCGTCGACAAGACACGGAGACTTTTCCGATCCGTGAAGGCCTCTTGGCACCGAAGTTGGTCTGCGTGCAGTGGGCCAAAGACACAGACCAACACCATGGCCCCATCAACATCGATCTCCGTGAAGGCGCCCGTGCGACCTTGGAAGACGATCTGTACGACGACGATGTGCTGTTTGAAATGCACAACGGCTCTTTTGACTGGGCTGTGCTGTGCAACGCCTACCCTGAACTGACGCAGCAGGTCTTCCGGATGCTGGCCACCCAACGTGGTCGGGACACTTTGCTGCGGCAGAAGCTGCAGCAGATCGCTGCAGGCACAATGCCTGAGAACACCCCGAAGGGGTATTGGTCATTGGCCGGTATTGCCAAGCGGACCCTTGGCGTCGAGGTCGACAAGGGGGAGGACACCTACCGCCTCAAGTACGCCTTGCTGGACGACGTGCCCGTCGCACAGTGGCCCGCTGAGGCAGTCCAGTACGCCACCGGAGACATCACTACACTCCGCGCTGTGTCTGAGTACCAACTCCGTCAGCCATACCAACCACCAGACGAATGGCTCCAAGTCGCTGCTGACTTCTGCTTGCAGTTGGCTGCGGTGTGGGGTCTTCGCGTCGACGAATGGCGCCTGGGCTGGGCTCAGATGGTGATGTTGGCTGATGACGCCCGCTGCGTGGACTTGTTGACGGAAGCGGGGTTGTTCAAGGACGGCTCCGTCAACCGCGCTGCGGTCCAGGCCGCTGTTGAGCGCGCCTGCAAGGCTGCCAATATCCCAGTACCACGGACGAACCCAACCAAGACCCGTCCGGAAGGAAGTGTCAAGTACGACGCTGAGACGACTGAAGCGCTGGCTGAGCACGACGCCGCCCTGACGGCGCTGTCACAACACACGACAGCCACCAAGATGTTGAACGTGTACCTGGAGCCGATGCAGCACGGCGTCAAGCAGGCCATGACCTCTCGGCCCAATGTGTTGGTCAACACGGGCCGGACCTCGTGGGCAGGCGCCAAGCACCGACCCACCAACCCGTGGTGGCCTGATGCACCGGACGGGTTTCAGTACGCCAAGCAGGAAATCAAGGTTGGCACCAACCTGCAGAACTGGCCTCAGATGCCCGGTATTCGTGACTGTGTGGTCAGCCGCCCCGGCACCTACCTGTGCAGTGTGGACTACAACTCGCTGGAGCTGAGGACGCTGGGGCAGGCATGTTTGTGGCTGTTGGGACGATCCACGTTCGCGGATGGCTATCGACAGGACCCCAACTGGGATCCTCATTCGTACTTCGGTGGGCAACTGATCGGCATCGACTACGCCACTGCAATGCAGCGGGTCAAGACCGACAAGTCCTTCAAGAACGGCCCCCGCAAGGTCGGCAAGACCGCGAACTTCTCCCTGCCTGGTGGTGCCGGTGCCCGACGGCTGGCTGGTACGTTCGACGAGTTGTACAAGGTCGGGGAACTGCCCAAGCCCTACTCAGTGGACGAGTGCCGCGCCATCCGAGAGCAGTGGCTTGACGCCTACCCCGAGATGCGGGACTATTTCGAACTGGCCAACTGGCACTCGGAGTCCAGGGTCCCCATCAAGCAGCTGGTGTCAAACCGCGTCCGCGCGGGCTGCACCTACGCCTCGGCGGCCAATACCTGGTTCCAAGGCCTGGCTGCGGATCTGGCCAAAAGAGCCTTGTTCTATGTGACCCAGGCCTGCTACGGTGATCCGACGTCCCCCTTGTTTGGTGCCCGCGTCGTCGCCTTCATCCATGATGAACTGTTGGTGGAAGTGCCGATCGCACTGGCTCATGAATGCGCGATGGAGATCGAACGTCTCATGGTCATGGCGGCACAGGAGGTCTGTCCCGATGTGCCGTTCGCTGCAGAGGCAGCCCTGATGACCTACTGGAACAAGGCCGCAAGCCCCAAGTTTGTCGACGGTCGATTGGTACCGGACGACGCCTGACCTCCGAGCCACAAAGGAAGCAAATGTCAAAAACCGAAGGTCCTTTCGACGTCCGCCGAGCCTGTTCCAAGATTCTGATTGAGCAGAACCGCTTGGAACGAGCCGCCGCCGACGCCAACAGAGCGCTCCAAGCGACACATGAACTGTACGCAGATCTGGTGCGCTTGGTGCGCAAACAGAATGACGAACTGGAACTCCCTGCAGGCTATGCCCTCGACCCAGAGATCGAAGTGGCCTTGGTCAAAGTCGAAGCCATTCTCGATGGACGCAAAGACCGCAAGAAGGTGAAGTGATGCAGCAACTGAAGAATCTTGACGTCGTCAACGTCTTCCTCGAAGAGGGGCTGGAGTATTTTGTGTTGCACTACTGCGATGGCTCTGCGATAGAGGACCCAGAGACTGCACGCCTGCACTGGGCTGCACGGGAGGGGCTGGAGGCTTACCGGCAGCACATTGATAAGCTCGAAGCCAAATACAACCGGGAGGACTAATGAGTTACAAATACAGCGACGAAGAGATCGTTGACCTGTACTACAGCGAAGGCATCGGAGAACTGATTCGGACGCTGGACTACGACAACATCGGCAATCCGCGGACAGCCAAGCTGCTCAAAACAGCGCAGAAGGCAGCCTCTGCGTTTACCGAACACATCAAGGAAATCGAACTCGGCCTGATTCACGCTGAATCGAAAGCAGGTGATGAATGACCCGCTACAGCGCCAACCAGTTCGCCAAGGCCTGCGCCGTGCCACCCGACGGCAGGGATGTCACCTACCAGGCGCAGGCCATGGAGCAGATCAACGCTGATCTGGTCGACATCATCAACCAGATCATCGAGATGCCTTCAAGCGCTGCGGTGATGCAGGTCCCCCTGCGCAATGTTGACGACGTCAAGTCGGTGGTCTGCCAAGCCATGGCAAAACTACGTGTTGTTCGTGCACACCAAGACCGTTGGACCAACGGCAAATAGGAGCAAACCATGCAGTACGCAACTCGCGCAGAACGACAGAACATTCCCTTCCAAACCCCCCGTGTGTTGTTCGACGCTTGGGACCGTGAGGTCGACGGATTTGCCATTGACCTGTTCGCTTCTGCGAACAACGCCCTGTGCAAACGGTTCTTCACTGCCGAAGACGATGCTATCACCTCACAGTGGAAGGCCAAAGGCAAGGCCGTGTTCGCCAACCCGACCTACGGCGGCAACATGCAGGCCGAGGTCATCGACAAGGCACTGACTGAGGTCCGCGTGGCGGAACGGTGTCGCGAGGCGTGGTTGTTGCTGCAGGCCAACACGTCGTCGTCGTGGTTCCGCAAGGCCGTTGAGACGTCGCAAGTCTGGTTGTTCGCAGGACGCATCAACTTCGACGTACCCCCCGGTCATCAGATCAAGTCCAAGCAGTCTTCGTCGACCTTCGCCAATGCGCTGGTGGTGGTCCGTCAAGTCGGCAGTCCCACAGGCATCATGGGCTTCCGCAGTCCGCGTACTGGGCTGGTGCTGCCTCCGCTCGAACACGTTGAATACTCACCACCCCCCTGCGTCTGACTCATTGCGAGGTACAACATGGCAAGATTCATCACCTATTCGTACGGCGGTCCCGGGCCGGCCTTCAACACCCGACGCGAAGCAGCTCAGGCCATCAAAGAGGATTCCGACCGTGCCTTGAAACACTGGCACTGGCGCATGCGGCGCGATGCTGCCTTGTTGGCCGGTCTGGATCTGCCCCCTGAACCGCCCCGTGCGTTGGGGCTGACCCGCATGGTCGAGGTCGAATGTGACTGACACTTTGTTGGCAGTCGATCCGGGCAAACGCGACGCGGGGTTGGCGTTCTACATCGGTGGTGTGTTGGCAGACGCAGCGTGGCTGGCACCCCCGAACGCTATGCCGTACGACGTCGCCAAGCATGTAGCCATGTGGGCTCGACGCTGCATGATCAACCTTGGTGACCCTGAAGGGCGGATTTCGATGTTGGTGGTTGAGGGCCAGCAGATCTACCCCAAAGGTGGCACGGCACAGGCCAACGAACTACTGCACCTGGCTCAGTTGGTCGGTGGCGTATTGGCCCGTGTAGACTGCTTCGATCGCCGCGTGGTATTGCCGAGGGAATGGACAGGGGGCATCCCCAAGCCTGTCCGTCAACGTCGGTTTCTGTCCTCAGCCACTGATGGGGAGAAACGCCTGATTGAAGCCATCAAGCCAGTGTCTAAGCGACACAACACCATCGACGCCATCTGCTTGGGGGCCTGGCAGTTGGGCCGACTCCGAGCCCCTCACCCAAAGGACAATGTCCAATGACTGACCACAGCCCAGCCCAATCACCCGACGATGTCGCCATGGTCGACGAAGCCCCGAAGCTGCTACAGCGTGTGGCCCATCTTGGCCCGATCGAAGACTCGGACACCTACACCAAGTTGGCCGCAGCGTTGATCGAAGTCAAGCTGATTGGTCTGGCGTTGGAGCAGCGCCGTGAAGAAATCATGGAGCCTGTCAAAGCGCTCCGCAAGACAGCCACGGAGTGGTTCGGCGAAGCCCAGCGGCACTACCAAGATGCAGAGACACACCTCAAGGTGCGACTGTGCGATTATGTGCAGCGCCGCACCACCGAGGCCGGGGATGAGGCCCGAGCGGCGTTGGCCGCGGGCAACACCACGGAGGCACTGCAGGCCATGACCGCCTTTCCGCAGGTCCCTGGACTGTCCTACCGCTCAGAGGTCCACTTCGTGGTACACGACATCGACTTGGTGCCTGAAGAGTACGTCACCCGTACCTACCGCAAACGCGAAATCCTGGCAGCGCTGAAGCGAGGTGAATCAATCCCTGGTGTGGAGCGTATTGACTCTGTCACCCTGGCTGTCACAGTGCCGAAGGACTGAACCGATGTTGAGACAAGAGTTTTCGTTTGCAAAAAACGCCGCTCGACGGGGATTCATCCCTGCAATCAATGTGTATCCGCCAAACTTCGTGATGAAGCACAACACAGATGCAGTGGTGGAGGCCTTCAGCAAATACTGCACGCTGTGCGAGGCTTTGGGGGAGTGGGTGTATCTGAGAGAGATGCTCAAGAACCTACCTGCGATTCTTGAGGACCAGCAGGTGGTAGCCGAATGGACTAAGAAATGCGATGAGGCTCTTCTCCACACTGTATCCTTTGACGAATACAAGAAACTGTATTCGTCCTATGCCGACGAGCACGGGGGAGCCCTCAAGGATGTGGGAATTCTGTACTTGAACAGGTATCACTTGGTCTATGAACTACTGGAAGTAGATCGTCCCTCTTCTGTTCTTGACGTTGGGTGCGGTGATGGTGCTTTCTCGGATTGTGTGATGGAGATCGATTCTGTGTCAGAGTACACAATCGCGGATATTTCTGAGGGGGCACAGCGGGTAGTTGATGTGCTAAAGGCGAAAAGACCTCACGTTGCAATGGACCTGCATGTTGTAAAGGAAGGGTTATTTGACTGGCCCGAAAAAAAGTATGAAGCTGTGATGGCTTTGGAGATAATCGAACACGTCCCGGACCAAGTGGAGTTCCTGAGGCATCTGAAGACCCGAGTATCTGACGGAGGGGCTGTTTACATTTCCACGCCCAACACAGCGGGCTGGATGGTTCCTGAAGAAAAGAAGGGGCCTAGACAGCACATTACGGCAAATACGCCCGCTACATTGGTGAGGAAAGCGAAGGAGGCAGGTCTTGATCTGTTTGATGTCCCGATGTTGTCCCAAGAGAACCACATTATTGCTAGGTTCACACCAGCATTAGAGCGAGGCACCACCAAATGAAACGTATCGCAACCGTCAGTGATGTCCACTTCCCGAACCATTGCCCAAAGGCAGTCAAGACGTTCCTCCGATTCGTACGGGACTTCAAGCCGCACCAAGTCGTCCTGAACGGCGACATCATGGACTTCAACGGACTGTCGAGACATTCCGACGCGGACGCTGGCACTCGCGTCAAGGCTGAGGCGGCGGTAGCAGCCGACTTCCTGGACGGCTTGCGTCGTGAGGCAGGCCCTCGATGCAGGATCGATTTCAACGAAGGCAACCACGACATGCGTCTGCGGACGTGGGTCGAACAGAACGCCCCTCAGTTGGATGGACTGCTGACCCTGCCAGAACTGCTGGACTTCAAGCGGCGCCGCATTGACTTCATGCCCTATTCGGGCGATGACGTGCGGTTCCTGTCGCCGAAGCTCGGCATCACACATGGGTCATTCCATGGCGTGTCGTACACCCGCGAAACCATCCTCAAGTACGGCGTGTCGTTGATTGTGGGCCACGCCCATCGACCGCAGTATTTCTCGGTACCTGTGGTGTCGGTCAAAGGCCAACACGTTCGCGGGTGCTGGGGGATGGGCTGCATGGTCCCCGTAGAACGGGTCGGTTACCTGCGACAGCCATCGGGTTGGACTCAAGGCTGGGGTGTGGCCCTGGTCGACGACAACGGCGACTTCGACGTACACCAAGTCAACCTGACCCGCGGCAAAGTCCGCTGGACCAACGGCAAGTCCTACGGACCGAACGGAGCAGCACGATGAACAACAACCACGTCGAGGTCGTGGCGGCTTCACGACACCCGTACGGTGATGCAACCATCTACACCGTGCATGGTCGACTGCCGACCGTGGCCCTGGCACAGTTGAACACGCACGGTTGGTTTGCCCGGTCTGCAGCGTCGATGCGGGCCATTCCGACGGACAAGCTACTGGCCGCAGTCGAGGCCGATCCCTACATCCCTCACTTCGGCGCCAACCAACGCGGCATGGTGGCAGGCGCTGATATCGACGACCCTCGGTGCGAGGCCGCAGTTCGTGAAGGTTTGGCCAATGCGATCCGGACTGCAAAGCAGTTGGCTCATATGGGTGTTCACAAAGAGGTCGTCAATCGGTACTTGACGCCGTGGACTTGGACCCGCGTGGTGGTGACCGGCATCGATCAGGCCTGGGCCAACTTTTTGGCACTGAGGAACCACGACGACGCCTACCCACCGCTGCGCGACTTCGCGCGGTCTGCAGGCAAGGTGATCCGTGACTGTGCCGTGACCAACTTGGACTGGGGTCAGTGGCATCTACCCTACGTCGGCGTCGGGGGCCGGGTTGAGCAGTCGGTGGCTCGATGTGCTCGGGTGTCGTACAGGTCGATGTTGGACCCCACACGGGCACCTTCCGAAGCAGAAGACCAGGCCTTGTACCAAAAACTGGTCGGATCCAGCCCCAAGCACGCATCCCCCGCGGAACACCAAGTCGAACCAGCGTTCGGCGGATGCTGTGCTCGTGCGGGACGGCACGGTCCATTGTGGCGAACGCATCGTCAGGACCTGGTCGGTGAGCGGATCACGGACTTGACGGCTGAGCTGCAGCGCTTAGACTGACACAGGAGGTGAAGTGATGTTGATGGAAGCATTTTTTGGTGGTCTGCTCGGCGGCATTGTCGGCTTGTTCGGTATGGGTATCGGCTTGGGCATCAACCAACGCCTTTTGGCCCAAAGGCAGTCCAAGCAGATTGACGCTGCTGCAGAACGAGCACAAGCCTTGCTGCTGAACCTTATAGCTACTGGTGGCACCAGTCCCTCGGACACCTCGGAGGTGAACTGATGCGCTTTGTGTACTACCCGAGCACTAGCTTGATGTGCTAACCTAGTCGACCCACCCCAGCAGCACACCCCACAGCACGGAAACAACATGGCCACTGATCCGCGTCAGACCCTCGCGCAATACGTTTTCCTTTCAAAGTACGCCCGGTACCGTCCTGATCTGCAGCGCCGCGAGACCTACACCGAGGCCGTCGACCGAGTCATGGATATGCACTACCGGCAGGTCGGCGATCGTTTACCCACGGAGATGCTGCAGCAGATCCGCACTGCGTTGGTCAAGCAACAGATCTTGCCCTCGCAACGCACCATGCAGTTTGCAGGCCCAGCCATCGAGCGGATCCATCTCCGCGGCTACAACTGCTCCTACGGACACTTCAACCGCATGTGGTTCCTGTCGGAGGCGGTCTGGTTGTTGCTGTGTGGTTGCGGCGTGGGGTTTTCTGTGCAGCGGCACCACGTTGCACAACTGCCCGCATTGCAGCAGCCGTCGGGGACTTGGACTCATCTGATTGGTGACTCCATCGAAGGCTGGGCTGACGCCTTTGCGGTGTTGTTCGAATCGTACTTGCCTGACAGTCGTGGCAGGATCCGATTCGACTATTCGCTGATTCGTCCTGAAGGCGCCACGTTGTCGACGTCTTCGGCCAAGGCCCCAGGCCCCAAACCCCTCCGCGACGCACTGGACGCATGTCAGGTGCTGTTGGATCGTGTGGCTGCGGACGGCGGTGTGTTGCGTCCGATCGATGCATACGACTTGGTGATGCACGCAGCTTCCTGTGTCCGTGCGGGTGGCATCCGTCGGTCTGCAACGATTGCTCTGTTCTCGCCGGACGACGTCGAGATGGCGCAGGCCAAGACTGGTGATTGGTTCGACAACAACCCACAGCGTCGATTGTCCAACAACTCCGCCGTGCTGGTGCGCAAGACTGCATCGCGCCAAGCATTCGATACGCTGATTGAATCCACTCAGCAATACGGTGAGCCGGGGTTCCTGTTTGTCGACGACGCTGAGGACGGCACCAACCCTTGCCAGCCGGGTTTTGCAACAGTGCTGACGCCGGATGGCATTCGCACATTCGACGACATCGACGTTGGGTCTAAAATCTGGTCTGAGTCCGGTTGGACGACCGTCGTTAGGAAGTGGTCGACAGGCATCAAGCCAGTGAAGTCTTACCGAACGACTTCAGGTGTATTCATCGGCACGGACAACCATCGCGTGGTTCAGCGCGGCGTCAAGACCCCCGTCTGCGAATCCGAGGGGCTTGATTGCTTGGAAGGCCCTCCGTCCTTGCTGCAGGGATGGAACGTCGAAGCAGTAGTTGATGGACTCATGATCGGCGACGGTATGAACCATCGCGCGGGGGGTGGACCACTGCTCTGTGTTGGTGATAGAGACATTGAAACCTACAGACTTTTTTTCGAAGCAAACCACATATGACGC
>FLOH01001048.1_pt2 | contig 42695 bp, 35 predicted proteins | sample 756751 | NCBI WGS metagenome assembly FLOH01 (sample SAMEA4026879, study PRJEB14308) | marine metagenome | biome: coastal water; material: water | depth 74 m
GTTCAAACAATCCCCCGTTCACGCCGCGCGAACCCTGCGACGGGTCACCGTTAACTCCCTGATGGGCGGGCTGACCGGCAATGACCGTTGGCAGAAAACAAAGGGTTCCTTATCCGGGCTTCGGCCTCGCAAGAATTAATTCAGGGGTTTAAAGGGCGGTTCCGAATCCGCTTTTGGAGTCGAGCTATTTCTCGGTGATTCACCTTTTTTGCCGTTTAGGGTTTGGTGCCGATCGCATACAGCGACTCAAAATCGCGTTCGGCCCGGTCACAGGTCGGGTCAAATGGCCGTTCTGACACCTCAGCAAGGCCCGCGTTATTCAAAAGGTATAGCAAGTTTTCTTGATCGAACATGTATTTGTGCTCACCGCCCATGTACGCCACGTAATTGACCGCATCAATGGATGTAGTGCTATTAAATGCCGGTCTCCAACCGAAATAGTTTTCGGGAATATCGCGCGCACCCACATACCCTTCAATGTACATCCGAGCATTCGGCACACAGATGGAAAAGGTTCCTCCTGGCTTGAGGAGACGCATGCTTTCTTGGAAGAGCTTTTGTCCTTGCTCGTAGGTGAGATGTTCAAAAAGGTGGGATGAGTAAATTTTCGTAACCGAGCTATCCGGCAATGGAATTGGGAGCCTGAGGTCCCAATAAATGTCACACTCCTTGGTCATATCCACGGTTGTCCATCCACCGTGACCAGGGTCAGCGCCTCCTAAGTCAAGACCAATGGGGCGATGGGATTCGATCAGAGTCGAGAACTTCTTCTTCGATGGCAACATTGCCTTTTTCTGGGTGGCAAATTCATAAATGTCGATAGTGAATGGCATGGCATGCCGAATCCCTGCTCGAAACCGACTCATTAGTCACTCCCTGATTTGTGAAATACTGGAATTCCCCTGAAAACGAATGTCTTGATTGTACTGGATGATCAAACTATTTCGTGGCGAAACTGAACCTGGAAGCTGCGCGCATCGCGCCAAGATTGAGAACCTACAGCTCCTAGAAATGTTTGGCACCGATTCGTCCGGGTCACTTGTCCTGACGGTGACACCATGTGTCCAGGAAACGTAGCGAGGGCCAAGACTGCAACCGAGCGGGCTCAATAGCCACCCGCTTAAATCACTCACGCAATTGATGAATGTGCGACTGGGTGAGTCCGCACATCAAGTGTGGTCTCACATCTAGGTTCACCCTCCAATAGATTCAGACCGTGACCACCAGAAGAATGCGCCTCGCCGACGGCGGATTGGTCCTAGCGCTGAGTCTTTTGATCGCGATCGTCGCCCAACGCTGGGCCGGCTTGGACACCCCCGATTCCAGTTTCTATGCCAGCTTGTCCCTCTTCGGCGATCAAATCACCGACCGGGCACCCATTACTTCTTATTTCTGGACCCGACTCGGTGTTATCGGACCCGTTCAAGTCCTCACCACCACTCTAGGAACCTGGCTTGGTTTTGCCGCCTGGCGTTACCTGCTGATTCTGATCATCGTTACCAGTTCCTACTACCTTGTTAAACGGTTCACCAATCGAGTCAGCGCCATCTGGGTCACCGCACTCATTGTTTCCAGCACCGTGCCGTTGAGCTACTTGGGCAACTCCTATCTCACCGGAGCAGTCCTTGCCGGCACAGCGGCGCTGATCAACCTTGCGGTAAACCCCAATCGCGGAGCCGCAATCGTCAGTGGAATCACATTGGGTTGGTTGGTAATGGTCAACCCCACGGGGGTTCTACTCGCGGGAACAATCTGGCTGTCCATCACCATTCACCAGAAGCACACCGCTCCCCGGGTACTCCTGTACACGGTGGTCACCACGGCGTCAGCAACGCTTGTGACCTTCACTGCTTTCTTGATGTGGGGCCGAAGCATTTTCCCGAAAATGGACTGGTTCGCAGCCTACGCAGACGCACAAGCAATTAACCTTTCCAACTTCTCCAGCGGTGAAAACATCTTCCTAGCTGACATTTCTCTGGTCGTCATAGTTTTGATCACCGTAATCACTTTTTTTCTTTGGTTAATGAAGCGCGAGTCCAGTGCCACCCAGCTCGGATTCCTGATCGCAACAACCAGCGCCGCTTTCATGCTGCTTTTCAACCCACTCATGGGCGGCATTGCCCTAGAAGCCCCGCTGTATCAAGCCATGCTGTGGCCCCCCGCCCTCATTGCCTTGGCCCTGGGCGTCAGCGCATACATCAGCCTTGGCAAAAACACTCCCCAAATAGTCTTAGCGACCCTCTCGGTGATTGTGGTTGTCGCAGCCGGATTCATGGCGCCGAATCTGAGCCTGACCGCCGGATGGGTCCTGGGATTGGTCACCGCTGTTGCGTTCGTGGCGAGCCTTGTATTCGTGTACGCGCTCACCTACGCGTCGCCCACGACCTCGCCCGCACCCACGCCCGCCAAAACCCTGATCACAATCACGACTTTGGCTTTGTTCCTGGCCAGCGCCCAACTCGTACAAAACTCCCGCGGTGATTTGGGGCTCTACTACCTCAGTCCCTACCACTGGGCGTACTCCAGTAACCCGATTTCGGACAAGATTCACACTGCGGTCAATTCCCAGGAGTGGGTGCTAGATAACACCCGTGCAAGCGACCAAATCATGCTCTGGGTGGATGGCCCTTGGGTCCAGGGTGACCGAGAGTTATATGTTGCTGCCGGAATGCAATTATGGGGAGAGAATCGAATCACTTTGGAACCGACACTCACGCAACCAGATCTTGTGCGGCTCAATTCATTTAAGCCCACCACTTTGGCCCTCTACGGCAAGAGCATGGACGCGGTAGCCAACTTCTGGGAAAGCATTCCGCAGATCAATCAAGCGACCACGCCAATCTGCTACGACTACACCTGGGCTGCGGATAATTCCTCTGACTTCCCGACCACCCAAGGTCACACCTGCCTCACCACCTTGACCTGGGCGGGCGGGAAAAGCTCGTGATCACGAAAAGAACTCTGATTGAAATAGTCTGGACCGCAGTCTTAGCCACCGCGATCAGTCTGCTTGCCCTTTTGCCGGCACTGCAAAAACTCGGCAGCGCGTGGGGGAGCGGTGACATGCTCAGTACCTATGTCAATACCGAGAACTGGGGGCTGTTTGGTTTCACCACCGGTAATCACTTCGGTTACCCGCTGGGCATGAATCTGAATCTTTTTCCCAGCATTGACATCACCCAAAATAGTTTTGCGGCACTCGTTGGTTGGATTACCGGTAACCCATTTATGGGGATAAACCTGCTGCTCTTCCTGAGCTTCCCCCTCGTTGCGGTCCTTGCCTACTGTTCAATTCGACTCACCGGCCTTCGTGGTCCACTTGCCGTTGCACTCGCCGTTGCCTTCACCATGATCCCATTCCATTTCGTTCGGGGACTGGGTCACACCTCACTTGCCACCATGTACGGAGCGGTCACTGCGGTGATTCTCGCCCAGCTGATCGGTAGTGGCCGGATCAGGCACATGCTGTTCCCACCCAAGGACACCCCGACAAAAATCAGAATCACGCATTACGCGATCCTGGCCGCCCTGGTAATCACAACCGCTTGGTCCGGGGTGTATTACGCCGCCTTCGGCTTGTTGCTCATGGCAGCCGCCTGGCTCTGGCAACTCGCCACCACCCGCACAGACACCCTGATCAACTTAATCCCGATTGTCGCGGTCGCAGTGGTCGCAATCGCTGGGTTTATACCCAGCCTGCTCGCCCTACAGGCAGATCCACCGTACGCATCACTGGGCGAACGGCTCCCCTACGAGTCGGTTATCTTCGCGGGTGTTTTAGCAATTGCTGTTTTGGCAGCCCCGATTTCGCGGTTGGGCGGACCATTTGTCACCTACAACACTGAAGTCAACCAAGCATTTGGTGCCGCGCCCCAATACGAAAATGCAACCCTGTCAAACTTTGGCACCTGGATCACCATGGCCGCGATTGTTTTTATCGCATTCGCTCTTCTCACCAGATTCCGGGAACGCCTTGGCTTGTTGAGCATGCTGCTCATTACAACTCTCTTGTTTTTCATCCCGTGGGGTGCGAACTATTTGTTCGCTGCGCTGGTGACCCCACAGATTCGGGCCTGGAACCGCCTCCTACCCGTTTTGCTACTGCTGATTATTTTGATGGCCGCAACAATCTTTGCCAACCTGAAAGCGCGCAACGTAAAAATCACGAAAACCTATCCCGTCCTCGCAATTGCAATCGTGATTCTTGGCATCACCGCGGTGGAGTCGGCCTGGCCATTTATTACTCCGTACCGCCAAGGCGCTCAAGACGGCACCCAGATCACCCAAGTTTCCCGCGACTACACCGCCGCGATCGACCAACAGCTCCCACAAGACTGTGGCGTATTGCAACTCCCGCACCAGGTCTACCCCGAAAATGGACCTACCCGTGATTTCAATGACTACGAGCATTTCTGGAACTCGATCATTGATTCCAATAAGAGTTGGAGTTACGGCGCGGTCAAAAACACAAATGCCGGCGCTTGGCTCAGTGCGCTCCCCGAAGTGCCAAATAGCGAGGAAGTCGACCTACTCGCCCAGGCCGGGTTCTGTGGAATCCACCTGGACACCCGGGCGTTCGCCACACCTGCGGCGCAGCGGATCCTCACTAACCTCACCGACCGCTACGGCCCACCTACAGTTACGGCAGCAACGAACCAGAATTCGGTACCGGACTGGTTTTTCTTCACAACCGACCCGCAAGCCCGCACCCAAGACCCGGCCACCTGGTCACCCGAACTGGTCGACTACTTCTTTGCCCCGGCAATCACCACCGAGCGGGTGGACCTTGCCAACGTGAGCGTTGCACCTCGCGGCTCAAAGGGCGATCTGATCTGGTGGTGGACAATCACCCCGGAGGCAGTCTTCACCCTCCACCCACTCGATCCACGAATCCCGTTGACCGAAATAACCGGTGGGGTCCGGATTCCTAGCTGCCAAGATCAATTCGAAGCCCAAGTCACGCTGACCCTGGGAAGCGGTGAAACATTGATCACGACGGCGAACCCGGAAACCACCACCGAGTTCAGCATCACTGTTAAAGAACCCACCATGGCCCAGAACACCCTCGTCGTGTCAACCGATCTTGTGGGTTGCCAGCCCGCGGACTTCGGCTACGAGCAATACGTGCAAGTGATTAACCTGAACGCGCAATAGACTCACCACGTGGACGACACCACTGGCACCCCAACTGACAGCGGCACCCAACTGTGGCAAAAAGCTAAAGAGTTGATCCCTGGTGGATCGATGCTGCTCTCCAAGCGGGCCGAAATGTATCTACCCCAAGGTTGGCCCGCCTATTTCGACCGCACCCAAGGCTGCTCAATCTGGGACTTGGATGGTCGAGAATTCACAGACGTGAGTTTGATGGGTGTGGGCACCAACATTCTTGGTTACAGCCACCCTGAAGTTGACCAAGCTGTCCTGGAGACTGTCCGCAAAGGAAACCTGTCAACCCTGAACGCACCCGAAGAGGTGTACCTCGCCGAGAAGCTCATTGAACTTCACCCGTGGGCGGACATGGTGCGGTACGCCCGAAGTGGCGGCGAAGTCTGCGCGATCGCCGTGCGCATTGCCCGGGCCGCGACCGGTAAGGACAAAATTGCGTTTTGCGGTTACCACGGTTGGCACGACTGGTATCTGGCCGCGAACCTCGGTGAAACCGACTCCCTGGATGGCCACCTGCTCCCAGGCCTTGATCCCAACGGGGTTCCCCGGGCGCTCGCTGGTACTTCGATTCCATTTCAATTCAATGACCTTGAACAAATTACCGCGATCATGGAGGCCGATGATCAAATCGGCACGATCTATATGGAAGTCCAACGCAGCGATCCCCCCGCTCCCGGTCTCCTTGAAGGTGTACGCGCGCTTGCCACACAACACAATGCAGTTCTAATTTTCGATGAATGCACCAGTGGTTTCCGGCGAACCCTCGGCGGCATGCACCTTCATTACAATGTTGAACCCGACCTCGCGACCTTTGGCAAAACCCTGGGAAATGGCTACGCAATCACTGCAGTTATTGGTCGCGAAAGCGTCATGCAAGCAGCCCAGAAAACCTTTATTTCCAGCACTTTCTGGACCGAGCGGATCGGCCCAACCGCGGCACTTGCGACATTAAAAGTCATGGAAGAAACCGATGCTCCGCAACGCGTGCACGAGATTGGAATCAAAGTTCAGCAACGTTGGGTCGAGCTCGGCGCAACACATAACCTTCTGGTCACACCTGGTGGCCTGCCGGCGCTCGCCAACTTTTCGATTGCGAATTACGACCCACTTGCGGTCAAGACTTATATTACCCAGGCAATGCTTGAACTGGGTTACCTTGCCAGCAACGCAATGTATACGTCGATCGCACACACTCCAGAAATATTGAATCAATATTTTGATGCACTAGATACAGTATTTGAAAAAATCTCCCAAACAGATGACCCTGAACTCAGCCACCTGCTCCCACAAGGGACCGCACATGCGGGCTTTAAAAGACTGACCTAATCCAGCCACTTCCACACCAAGAAACAATCCACATTTGGGTGAGTTGGTTCACTTAATGCATCGCCCCAATCCGGTGGCCAAAACGGAGTGAAAATGATCCGCTCGGAAAGCATCGGGTCGGCTTTACACGCGGCCGACACCCGGGCAACTTCATCACTCCACGCCGGCGCCGGTGTTGATCTAAACGCCCCCGCCGGCAACTGTGGCAACCACAACCCAAGGACAACAAGAACAACGATCCCGCCTACCCACCACGTGCTACTGAACAGTAGTTCATTTAATGACACCAGAACTGCAAGCGTGAGCAACATGACCGGGACAACGAAGTAACGGTTCCCAGGTCCATCGAAAATTGTCGGAAAAGCGCTCAACACGACTCCAGTGAGCACCAATGCGCCCACAGTCGCGGAGTTTCCCGCCGGCCACCCTCGCACAACCAAAAACACGCCGAGCCCGACCAGGGCGGCGAGGATCAACCAAGTCCAAGACCACTGCTCGATTGTGGGAAAAGCGGATGGACCTGAACCCGTTGAGCCAAGTCCGGGAATATTTGTCGCAAACGCCGGCAATAACGAATTGGCCCACGTGCTCACACCATCAGGGGCCAATTCAACGGCGCGCGGCTTGGTCGCATTGCTCGCAACGAGAAATTGGGCCAGGCCACCACCGAGGAGTGCACCAGTCCAGGTAATAAGGGTTGACAAACTAATTGACTTGCGCAACCACCACAGAACAACCAGCGGCAACAACAACACTGTCGTTGGCATAGTCAGAGTGGTCACGAGCAGCAGCGCAAATACCACCCACCGGTTCAGTGCCGAAGAAAAAACCACCGCCAAAACACTGACATACAGCAACCATTGGTACACGTTCCCCAATGACTGCACCGCTTCGTACCCAACAATTGGGATCATCACGGGAATCAAGCCACCCAAGACGGACACAACCTGACCCATGCCACCGCGCCGCAAAATTAGGTAGGCCAACCCTGTGATCACACCTGCAACCACCGCGGCCACCACATTTGCCACTACAGCCCAGTCCGACAGTGGGAAAAATGAAACAATGCCGGCCAACATGCGCGGCGCCACCAGCAAGTAGCCCGCGAAGGGGTCCACCACACAACTTATAAAATCAGCTTTGTGGATGCATAGCGGGAATACTCCGTCTTCGGCCCACGAGACCTGAGTCAGTGAATCCGAATTCCCTAACCACAACCGCAGGGCTGAGATTACGGCCCCGAAGATCCCGACACACACGGCTACTGGACCGGGTCGCGGCTTATTTGTCACGGGCATCACAGTAATGGCGAATCACTCACATTTCCTAATCCCGTGAAAAAAATCTTGAGTCATCACGTCCCTGGGACATTGCAAATGGACGCAGATTTAGGGCCCTTCCTACTGTGAATCAGTCTTGCGGGTCCGCTTTCGCAGGCGGTTAAATGAGAGTCAGCCTAGTGCTAGCACACTCAGGTAGATCTGATTTTTGGGGATTTTTGATGTGCCAGAGAACCGCGCCAAGAAATCAATTGGCTCTTCCGTCATGTGGACACCAGAGCGGTGCATGACTTCAAGGCACTCAATGAAGAATGCGTAACCCAAGGTGGTGAATTTGTGATCAATCAACACGCGCAAAGCCCCTGGATCGAATGCGCGGAAAGAGGTTGTGTACTCGCTGATCCCCATGGGCAGCAATACTCGTGCAGTGATGTTTGCGCCATGACTCAGAATTCGCCGAGGCAATGCGGCTTGGTGGGATCCTCCTCGGGCGCGGGTCCCAATGCAAAAATTAGCCTGGGCGAGACCGCTTATGACTGCGGGGATTTGAGCTGGCTGGTGCGAACCGTCTGCATCCATGGTGACGAGAACATCGTATTCGTTCTCGAGCGCGTACCGCATTGCATAAATGTGCGCACTACTCAAACCCAGTTTTCCCGAACGCGTGCACAAAGTTATTTGTGGATGATGCTTGACCAGCTCGACCACAACAGCGCTCGTGCCATCTGGCGAATTATCGTCCACAATGAGGATATCCGCCGAAGGCCGCGCCTGCACCACTGCGTTAATCCATGGTCCGATGTTGGCAGATTCGTTGTAGGTGGCCGTGAAAATGAGTTCACGAGTCACTCGGGCACCTACTTGGGAAGTCCGCGTGATCGAGGTTCCCCAACCGCAATCTAGGTCCTGAAACTAGCTCTCCAATAACTCCTACTAGAACAGCAACTGATCTGGGTTGCGGATTAGTTGTCACGGGGCCAACAGTAATCCGGTCAGTACTATATTTCCTATTTCCCCCAAAAAATCTTTTTGGATTGCCTGCGAGGAATCCCCCTGGTCGCCGTAAAGGTGCATTAGTTCCAGATTAGGCATCTGCATCTCTACTCAACAGCATTCATCCCTGTTTCGAGAAGCACCGGGCGCGGTCTCCGTTAAAACAGATCTAGAAGGTCCCGGAACCTGATAGGTCTTCAATTGCAGCCAATGCGAGTCAGTTTAAGTGCTCGAAACTTTTACCAGCTTCGCAATTTCAATCTCAATGCGTGAAGGTTAAACTTCCCGTACACACCGAGTACGGGAACTAGATCAAGAGCCCTCAAGCTTGTGAACGGACTTTGGTGAATTCACATTTTCATACGCCTGGGATTCGGATAATTTTCGCAAAACATCGATGCTTTGCCATTGATTTGGCTCCCGTTGGCTGGCTGCTTCACCCCTGAGCGGATATACATCCCGATGGACTAGAAAATATTGCGGGTTCCAACTCCACGGACCTGAAGGGTCTCCCTTGTAAAGAAGTAATGAATCCTGGTGTGCGTATGGGGCCACGGTGTTTCGGTGATAGACAAAATCCACCACGATCAAGTGGCCGTTGTCAGCCAATAGGGAATCTACCTGAGCGGCAAATTCAAAGAGGACAGATCGAGGCAGCAAATACAATAGATGTCCCACAACTACTACATCAAACTTTGATCCCGACCACTGATTCAAATCCTGCGGTGCGATTCCTTGTCGGATATCTATCTGTGGGTACTTTTCTGCACCTTCAGCAACCGCAGAGCCCGAAGCTTCCAATCCTGCGCATTGAGCGTCGAACGCTCGTTGCGCCTTATCCAACCTGAATCCCGTGGTGCACCCAATTTCCAATACGGAACCAATGGGTGAGACCGAATGAATGACTTCCATTTGGGAAAACGCCGGGTCAGCGATTGTGCCGATTCCCTTGTAATTAACCAGGTGATACCTGTCGCCGTCAGCAGTTAGTGCCGCTCTCTCCTCCGGTGTCACGAGATCGAACTCCTCGCACGTTGACTAAATAACAATGATCCCGCTGCTCCTAGACAAAATGCTGCGGCCACAACCCCGACAGTAGTAGCGAGCACCGTGTTCCACACCACGAAACTTTCGATTGCAACGAAAATGAGGACCAAAAGACTCGAGGCAGCGATCGCGCGCGTTGGCGAACCCACCCAACGAGACAACAGTGGAACTGCCAACAGTAGAAACACTGCTTTGTAACCGTATCCAAAACCAGCGATCAGCACACTCGCCAAGTACAACGCTGATCCACCTGCGGCCAGCATGGCAAAGGGAATATTTTTATCGGGGAATCTACCAAGCTGAATTATGCTTCGACTGACAAAAACTCCCCAAGTAAATGCAATCACGGCAAGTGCGAAAAACAACACGTCGCCGTATTCCAGCATGCGAGCCGCAACTGGAATCCGACCGAGTACTACAAAGTCTCCGTAATCAATCATGTTCGAATTTGATTGCGAACTGAATTGGAAATTGGACCACGTTGCAATCAGGTACCCGGCTGACGCAACCCCGAATCCGACCACAACAACCCAACCACGCTTAATGCGCAAGGCCGGCAAAAGCATTAGGCCCAAAGCGAATGGGTAGTACTTCCAGGTGCCAACAATCCAAATCAACATTGCAGCAACAACCCACGGCCACAGCACCCGCCAACCCGAACCGCGCTTCAACCCAATCTTGGAAACCAAAAGCGCGGACACAACGGCCACCCACAAAATCACCGCGTCAATATTTCCCCGCTCGAGCAAAAGCAACCACGGGCCACCCACTGCCGCAATCAACAAAACAATTTGACCAATTCCACGGGAAGACCTGGCCAAGGACACCAATACGAGTGAGGAGATCACGATCATGATTACGCCAAGAGCGGCAGCATTTGATTCTGAGAACACATCAAATGGAACGAAACGAAGCCACACCATGCCCGGTGCGTAAATGGAAGGGTCGGCTAGGCACCCATTATTCTCGGCATAAATGTCAAAGCCCCAGCGAGCGCAATCAACGCTTTGCATGACGAGTGAGAGATCCCAGAACTGGATGATTCCCTGCGGGACTTTAAGGCCCCGGTAGATCAGCACCCCTAGGTCAAGGTTGCCACCGGCGAGTCCCCACCAGGGAACAAAGCTGACCGTAAAGGAAACGGCCCCAATAATCCAGGCAAGCCCGGCTGATACGTGAATCCGAACGCGGCGAACAAACGCCCCGACGAGCACGGCCGCCAGAACTACTGCAAAAGCTGAATAAGCCAGGGGTAAATACCCAGCGGCACCCGTATTCGTGGAATTTGTGGCGCTAAGAATCACCATAAAAATAATGACGAGAGCTAAAGCCGATGTGACTCCCCCAAAAATCCCGACAATCAGCGTGCGTGACCCGACAAAAGGCGTCTCGGCTGTGGGGTGGCTCACGATCTGTGATCCTACCGGGGAATACTGACCGGGTGGGAACAACACCTGAGGCTCAAGCACTCGTTTCAGTTGTCGTTCCAGTATTCAATGGCGAAAACCATTTACGCGGCTTGATCGAATCGGTCCAGGCTCAAACCCACCGGAACCTGGAGATTATTTTCACCGAAGGCGGTGGCAACGATTCAAGCCAAGGAATCATCATGGAATACGCCGAAAACGACCCGCGGATCCAATTGATTCTGACCCAAGAGCGGATCACCGCAGCCGAGAATTGGACCACGGCAACCCGGGCGGCTTCCGCGGACTACATCAAACTTATTTGCCAAGACGACCTCCTCACCCCCGACTCAATTGAGAAACAGCTCCAAGACCTCACGAATTTTCCCCACGCGGTAATGGCAATCGCCCAGCGCGATGTGATCGACCGCAACAGCAAAGTCCTCTACGCCAAGCGTGGCCTAACCGGGCTCAAGGGCAAAGAAATTGATGGGTCACGAGTCGTCCACACCTGTTACCTCCAAGGCACAAACGTGATTGGAGAACCACTCGCAGTTCTGTTCCGGCGCGAGCCACTACTCGCGGCCATGCCGTGGACCGACCACAACCCGCTCATGCTTGACCTCAACACCTATCAAAAAGTTGCGCCCTTGGGGACAGTTGTCACTCGACATGAATCACTCGGGGCTTTTCGGGTGAGCACTAGTTCCTGGTCCACCCGCCTCGCCAAACTCCAACTCGAACAGACCAAGCAGTGGCAACACGCCTACGCCCAGGAGTCCCACCCCACCGCAGCCCGACGGGTCCGAGCAGCCGCCGGGCGTCACCTTCAGGTGAACCTGCGTCGGGCGTCCTACCGGATCCTTAAAGCTAAAGGCACCATGTAGGGAAAAGGGTGGTAAAAGTGGGCTCCACCAAAAGTCTTCACCCCACCCCTAGACTCTCACCGTGAGTCCCGAGCCAGACACCAGCGCCACTGCGTCACCCAATTTGCGTGTGAGTGTTGTGATCCCGGTCTACTCGGGCCAAGAGACCCTCCCCAGCCTCATGGCAGAACTGGGGCACTACACATCCCCCACCAAAACTGCCCAGGGCCACACCTTCACAATCGAAGAGGTCCTGCTGGTGTGGGACCGAGGCCCCCGAGGCAGCGACCAAACAATTCGTGACCTTGCCCAGAAGTATTCATGGGTGAAGCCCCTCTGGCTCAGTCGCAACTTTGGCCAGCACGCAGCGACCCTTGCCGGAATGACCTCTTCCGGTGGGGACTGGATCGTCACTATGGACGAAGACGGACAACAAGATCCAGCCTTCATTGCCGACATGATCGACTCCGCGTACGCACACAAAGCGCAATTGGTCTACGCGACTCCTCGCAACCCACCACCGCACTCAAAGATTCGCAACCTCGGTTCAAGATTTGCCAAGAAACTTTTCGCTGGGGCACTCGCCGACGGTGGCTTCGCCGAGTTCAACAGTTACCGCCTTGTCTTGGGTGAAATTGGCCGCAGCGTTGCCGCCTACACCGGCACCGGCGTTTATCTTGATGTCGCCTTGAGTTGGGTCGTGGCAGATGTCACCACCTGTCCGGTTACGGCACGCGAAGAAGGTCGTCCGGCTGCCAACTACAACTACCGCAGGCTTGCCGGGCACTTTGGCCGACTGATTGTTTCCAGTGGCACCAAGCCGCTTTTCTTCGTTTCGTGGCTCGGAATCTTTTTTGTCGCACTTGGCGGTCTGGCCAGTCTGTGGGTGATTTACCAGCGAGTAACTGGCGAAGTAATAATTGCCGGTTGGGCTTCCACTTTCATTGCGCTCATGTTGATTGGTGGGGCAATTCTGCTGAGCCTTGGCATTGTGGCCCAGTACGTGGGTGCAGCAACCAACATGTCACTGGGTAAACCCCTCTATGTTGTGGTCAGGGACCCTAAAGACACTTTCGATCCGCAAGCGCACCAAGACTCGTGAGCCCCAACCACGTCTGGATTATTGGGGCAGGAGGACTTCTCGGCGGGGCCCTCACTCGCCAACTGAACCGGAATCAACTTTTCACAACAACCTCTAATGAAACAATCAACTGGGCTGATCCCGACCACATCAATCACAGTTTCGAACGAAACTTCCAAAAGCTCCTCACCCAAGCAGGGACCGATCCCTGGACCGTGATCTGGGCTGCGGGTCACGCCTCAACTTCCAGCACACACCTGGACACCCGTCAAGAACTCGACACCTTCCAACTGCTGATTAATGTGATGAACAAATCTTCTGCAAATAGCCAAGGAACCTTTTTTCTTACCTCGAGCGCCGGCGGTGTCTACGCCGGATCTCAGGATCCACCCTTCACCATCAACACCAAACCCAATCCGTTGAGTGCATATGGCGAATTAAAACTTGCCCAAGAAAATCTAGCCAAACAGCAGCTCACCAATACGTGTCGTGTACTGATTGGCAGGGTCAGTAATCTCTACGGTCCGGGCCAAGACATAAATAAACTTCAGGGACTTATTTCACAACTCGCTGTTTCCGCGCTCACAAAAAAGCCGCTCAATATTTTTGTGTCCCTGGACACGATGCGGGACTACATTTATGTCGACGATGCCGCTCAAACAATCATCAACCTGCTTGGCAGCGATTCCGAGAATCCATCAACCCAGATAATCGCTTCGGGCCACCCGGTCAGTCTCGGATACCTGATTCAACTCGCCCAGGATATTTCCCGCACCCGCATCCCCTTAGCAATTGGTGCCCACTCAAGTTCGGCAGCCCAAGCGCGCGACCTCAGGCTCACGCCAACTTCCCCTCCTGAACCAAGTACCTTCACGACTCTCCCTGCCGGGATCAAGAACGTGTATCTCGACATTCTCCAACGGAGACAAAAGGCATGACTAAACCCACCTGGATGATCACCGGCGCGCACGGGTTCCTAGGCGCCAATGCGGTCGCGCACTTGTCTCCACACGCCAACGTAATTGGGATCACTCGAGAACAACACGATCTCACCACGCCTGAATCCCTCGCCAAGGAAATCACCGAAATCAAGCCCGACTACCTGCTTCACGCAGCCGCGATCGCCGATCACGCACTGTGCGAGGAACGGCCTGATCTTGCTGAAGCAGTGAATTCGCAGGCGACCAAAGTTATTGCCCGAGCCGCTCAAATGGCAGGCACCAAATTGATCTATATCTCGACCGATGCCGTCTTCTCGGGTCAACCCAGCGCAGCCACACCTGCTGGAAACTACCAAGAGTCGGATCAACCCAACCCCAATACTGTCTATGGAGAATCAAAACTCGCCGGGGAGTTACACGCAGAAAGTGAAACCAATCCATTAATCGTCAGAACTAATTTCTTCGGTTGGAGCCCCACGGGCCACCGCTCTATTCTCGAATTTTTCGTCAACGAGCTTCGGGCGAATAGAAGTGTCAACGGTTTCACCAATGTCATCACCACCAGCCTGTATGCGCACACCCTGTTGGATTACATCTATCAACTTAAGGACCACACCGGAACTTTCCATGTCACATCACGGGACGCGATTACCAAATACGAGTTTGGGATCAAGGTGGCCGAGGCATTCAATGTGAACGAATCACTCATCACCCCCGTCGAATCGCTGAGTAGTAAGGACATCAGCCTGAGCACACGCAAACTTGCAGAAGCACTAGGAGTCGAAGTGCAAGGCCAAGCCGAAGGCTTGCTTCTCGCCCGAACCGGTCAGCAATCGGCAAATCTGATTATTTAGAATTCCTTCAACGTCTTACAGCCAAAATCGGCGGGAACTTACGGTAACGGCGCGTTGCGGCTCAGAACCAAACCCCAAGGCTGCAGGCCCAAAAGCTGCCTCTCGTCACCCATCACAATCACCGAGCGAGCGGCAAGGGGCTGCGTACTGTCCACAAGTGATTCGTAAAACTCATCCCAATTGGTGCGATTGGACATCCAGTCGGTTTGCAGCCAATTCGGAAGCGAACCGGCCTTACCCTCAAGCGCATTGAGCCCAATGAGTAATCGAGTGCACGCATAAGAGTCCTGGCCAGATGGCAATGCCGTTGGCACCGTTGACAGAGGCGGGACCGTAAAGCAGGCGATTGGCGAATCTGAGATTGGTTGATCCGCCTTCCCGTTTACTTCGGCGCCCGCCCAGTACTGCGGAGCGCCCGCATTCACCGTCGGCCACAAAACTGGACTCAAAGCCGACAATGCTCGCGGGAGTAATGAATCAACAGTGAGCAGGACTAGAACTGTCCCGATTGCTAAGCCTAAAAACACGGAACTCTCAGTCAGCATCAAAGCCAAGGGCAGCGTCGCGACAAGTGCCATGATCACAAAAGCAAACATGATCTTCTGGCCACCGTAATGCGGCGCTCCACCGGTAATGATTGCATCACCAATTGTGATCACCAAGGTATACGCACCGAAAACCGCAATGGGCAAGAACGGCATCACCGAACCCCATGACGGGTCATCTTGTTTGCGCAGATACACCCAGGCCACAACCAGAACCGCGACGGCGGCCAAAATTCCCAGGACCGGTGTCGCGATTTCCGTTCCCCCCGGGGCCTTGAACAGGTGCGTCGATGCCGCGATCTCTCCGGTAGGTGTCGCCGCGACACCCTCCATCCCAGCGTCGGCGCCAGCACCAGCACCAGCACCAGCACCAGCACCAGCAGATGCTCCGATCCCGAAGACATACAGCGCACTGGAAAAAATTGCGTCCCATGAGACGGCAGCCGTCACAATCACTAATAAGCCGCCGATTGCGCTGCGGCGCCGAATCACCACCACCAGAGCGACAACAATGACTGCGAAACCCAGCACATTCAGTGGAAGCCATACGCTCGCGCTGGTTGCTATCAACAAGGTTGCTGACAAGCGCAACAAGAACGGGGTCTCCAACAAGAAAACACCAGCCCACAAGACCAAAACAAGTAAAATAAATTGCAGCGAAAGGTGCCCATAAGAAGTGACTACTGCGCTTGCAAGGACAAGCACAAACATAGCCGTCCACGTGGCAGCAACAGGCACGAAACGTTTCGTTCCTGTAAGCCCTTTGATTTTTCCCTGCGCAAATACTGCGAAGACAAATGGAATAATTGCGATCAAAAGGAATTGTGTCCCAAGGAGCGTGTTCGTTGCTACGGCCACTTCATTGACCCCGCCCAACAAGACCACGCTCAGTACCGAGATCAAGGATGCGACCACCGACATGACCAATAGCAGCGGGCCGCCGGCGTAACCATTAAATGAAATCTCGCTGCCTTGCGCTAATTGCGAAGTCAAATGGAGCCACTTGGCATTGTCTTCGGCTAGCGGGTGATTAATCAGGTAACCAACCGCAGTGAGCGCTCCGGCTGAATCCGGGGCCATGAGTCGCAAAACAATCAGTCCCGCTCCGATCAGCAGCGCCGGCACACCCAGAACTAGGAATTGTTGTCGGCGACTTTCGGGCCTTTCCAGTCCACGGCGTGAAAGCCAGATAACCAGGAAAACAATAAGTAGTAAAACCGCGAGGGCAAGAATTTGTAAGCCGTAAACGGTCCAGCCGACTCCCAAAGCTATGGTTGTTTGAACAAGATTCCCACCTAGGCCAAACCCCACCGCAATGGACACCACGACCATGGTCGCATTGCGAGAAATCCACCATGCCAGGATCGGCAAAAGGGTGAACAGCACGACAAAAATAAATTGAGTCACGGTCTCCCTTTATCGGTGCGTGTGTGGCTGCTGTGGATCAGCACTACTGAACCTTAACCCACGCTGGGTGGCTTGTACCGCTCCAATAAAACACGCAGTGGTTCCAAGCCAATAACGTTACTCCCCTCATCGAGCAAAATAACAGGACGATCCAAAACGAAGTCGGGTAACTGGGTCAGCCCTGCATACGCTGGTTCCCACGCAGGGGTATTGGTGTACCACTCCCTGCGTAGCCAGTCCACGATTGGTTGGGCGTCAGTATCCGCTCCAGACAGTCCGGCCAATTGGCGCGTGCACGCATACACCCGCTGGGCGTCGGACAGACCTGAAGGCACGATTGCAGATGGAGCGGTAGCTCCACTTGGCAAATAAACACACGCTATTGGATTGCTGGCAATTGGTTGGTTGCTCGAGTCATTGACTTCAGCCGGCCACCAGTAGCCGCCTGAACTGTTATCAAATGGAATGGGCGGCGACCAGTTCTCAGGACGGGCATTAGCAACTGCTCGTGGAAGGATTGAATCCAAAGCGAGTAGGACAACCACTCCACCAAGACCCATCCAGCGCAGAGCACTCATCTTGCTTCGCGCATCTGGGTCTAACAGCATTAACGCCAAAGGCAAAGTGGTTGTGGACGCGACAATAACCACCAAGAAAGCAAACTTTTGAGAGCCGTAATGTGGGCCACCACCGGTGATCCAAAAATCCAAAATGTAAATTGCTATAGCAAACAAAGCGACTGCACCAATCGGCGCAAACTTCAGATAAAGATCTTTCCCTTCCCTTTTCGAGCTACCTCGAAGATACGCGCCCGCCGAAATGACCGAAACAACTGCCAAAATTCCTAACAGTGGCCCTACCGATTCGGTGCCACCGGACGCAGCAAAGAGCCCCGTGTCAGCAAGGCCAGCGAAGACACTTAACTGTGGCGCGGAGGCACTCGCTACTACGCCTCCTCCGGATACGCCCGTGGAAACCAAAATATCTGTCCCAAAAACGTAGTTCAGGCTTGATCCAATCGGTTGGAAGATCCCCACTGTCACGATTGCCCAGAGCCCGACACCAATCCAGTCGAGTTGACCTAATCCATCTCGCATGACGTTACGCACAAAAACAAATAACCAGCCAAGGAGAATGACAACCGCAAGACCGTTAAGTGGCAACCAGAAGGTCATCGCCGCCGCGGCGGCAAGTGAAGTAATCAGCTTGGCTCGTGGAATCGCCACATCAGAGAGGTAAACGGCCGACCAGAGCCCGATGGAAAGAAAAGCAAACTGCAAAGTCAAATGACCGTTATTAATAACAACTAAAGCGGCAATGGTCGTGACAAGCCCGCCCAGCCAAATGAAAGGCGCCGGAATGGCTTTACCTTTAAAACGTTGCTCGGCCAGAGGCGCCAACACGAGTGGCGCCGAGATTGCGAGAAAAAATTGGCCAAAGACCACCGTGTTCGCTGCGACGGCTACTTGGTTGATGCCCCCAAGCACCACACTCGAGGTGACCGACATCAGAGTCCCGATAAAGGTCAAAGCTAATTGCAGTGGACCACCCAATGGCACACCCTGATCGATTGGGCCCCCGGCGGCCCACTGTGCGGCGAAGTCCAACCATTTAGCGTTGTCTTCTGCGTCACCGTGGCCGATCAGATACCCAACCGGCCGAAGGAACGCGACTTCCTCAGTCATAAAAGTCGTTATGTAGAAAAACAGGAATGCTAAAACTAGGAGTGGTAGCCATACGGTCAAGAATTGGCGCTTGAAGCCACGTGTGACCGGTCTTTTCGGCCAGATAAATGACACGATTAAAATGGCAGATAGGGACACCAGTAGAAACCATTGGAGTTGTACTTGGGTGAAAGAGTGACCTCGATCGTGACCGAAATTGATAATCGCGCCAAAGATCCCAATCGAACCTGCAATGGCAATCACCAACCAAGAAACGCTTCTCATGCGCCAATAGGTCCATGCGGGAATCACTAGGAAGCCGACGAGGAAGAACCAGTTCACGGGCTCAACCTTATGCAGGTGCTCTTCACCCTTGCACCTACGCCACGCATCTGGCCTGACAGGTCAAGATGACCACTCTGAGAAGCAATTCCCGCCTGTAATCCCAACCTGATCCCACAATGCAATTATGACGGGGCTCGTTGGTTAGACAACCCCCAAAGAACGGAGCTTCCTTCGGTGTAGTCCAGAATCAACCGCACGCCACAAGCCCTCTGGAGCTAACTCTTGAGCCTTTCGGGCACCTGCCGCGGCCACACGGGCCACTCGCTGGGGGTCAGACATGTACTCACTGAGCACCTTTGGAAATTGCTTGACATTTGGGAAGTAGCCATATTCCACTTCGGGGAGGAAGAAGCGGGATGTCCTGTCCCGATCGTCTGTGAGTAGCAGGGTCCCGGCAAGGGCTGCTTCCATGACCCGCCATTTGAATTGCTCGTACCTCCCTGCCGTGGACTGGGAGAAGTTCAACGTCATGCGCGAGGAGGCAAGCCCTGCCATGTAATCCAACCACGAAGGTTGTTCGCGCCTGGAAGACTCGAGGTCCTCTGCAGTGTCAATTCGGTGGGGATTCACCGCCACTGACACGCCGGCTGCCCTCAACTGTTCCACAAGGGCGACTCGATAGGGGTACATAGATCCAATAAAAGAGAGGTCGAATTCGGGAGTCACGCCAGTAAGCCGATCCCTCAATAGCGCCTGCGACTCTCTTGACACGACTAAGGGAATCGGACCCACTTCGGGGCGCCCGCGAACCATGCGGCCATCCATTGGGATACAAATGTCCAGTAGCAGGAACCGATCCGAAATTCGGGCCAACAATCGGGACTGAGCCGCAAGCCATTTGTGAGAGGAATCGGTCGTCAAACCGAGCAAAACCCCGTCCCAGACTGCGGAAAGTTCGAACCAGAGCGAGTCCCAAGTCCACGGAGCGTTCACCTGACCCGGATCGCTCTCAACGTGTCCGAGTACATGGGTTGCCCCAACGGACTTAATAAAATCTATTAGCCCGGAGTGCCACGCATCGGCACTTTCACCCGGTGCAACATGAAAAAGGCTGACGCGCTCTGCACCAAGAATCTCACGTAGGGACTGAGCCGCTTCGTAGTAGAAGTTACCCCGTGCAGGTGCAAACGAATCGAATGCGTTTCCTTCGTTCGGCACCACCACCACATGAATGGGACGGTTCACATCCAGATGTAAAGGTTCGCGGCTTAATCCTGATTTGAGGGTACTCAGGCGCTCGTTCAGATAATTGCGCTGCGCTCTGAGGAATCCTAAATGCTCCTTTGCATCTGTGAAAACTTCGGTCACACCCCTTGCTGGGAACTGGTTCACAAGGTCAGGCTACCTTCTTGTCGTGCCTGAACGTTCACGCAAGTTAGGAGTCGGCAGGATCGACTTTGCCAATGCCCCCATCCTGGGAAGGGTCTACACACCTGAACCCACCCATTGGACCTTTCACAATTCAGATCCGGGAAAAACATCCCACTATTTTCTTTGTTCAACCCCGGGGACAACGGGTCCACTCCAAAACGAAATCAACGCCCGGTCCCCGTTTGTTCAATCGATTGGATGCAAATCTCTATCTTCTCGCAAGTCAGGAGAATCAGGGCTCGACGCATGTGATTTCACCACGCAAACGCTCCCGAGAGGCCCCCTGCCAGTAGCAAAACGGTATTTCGGGGGAAACCCACAATTTATTCGCTCAATGATTAAGAATCGACCATGATCGAAAAAGAGATCCACACAAATACCACCTCACCCATTTTGGTCATGATGTCCTGGCGCGGAGGTGCACGACTTCAGCGCTGCCTACACTCAATTGCAGCAAATAAGCATAATTTTAGCCGAATAATCATCAGTCTCACAGCGACTCCAGATTCAGAAGACGTAAAAATCGCGAAAGCTTTCCAGGACCAAAACCCCGAGGTAGAAGTTCTCTGCACCAACGTTGAGCTTCCCACCATGGAGCACCAATCCTTTTGGGTTGATTACCTAACTGACTCGGGTACGCAGCCCACGGATTGGATCTATTGGCTCGCCTACGACGATGAACTGAACACGGCCGGACTCGCCCAAGTACAAGACTCGAATGGATCTTGGCCGCTAAGCCTGGACACGGTGTACTTCGGACCGTGGGCGATGCGACACGAAACACCCACGAAACTGTGGAGTGGTAACAACGAAGATGACCCACCAGTGTGGACCAGTTTCCCCGCTGAAGGCCCCACCCGACTGCCCATTCTCACTTGGATCCGAGATCAAATTGACCAGCCAACCTACATGCAGATGAGTGGCTCTCTCATCCCCTTTCGCAACTACCTCGAACTCCGAAGAGGGAGGCCAAAGAAATCGGGTCCCATGCGAATTGAAATGGCAACCGCATTGGGTCGCAAGACTCTTTACGTTGAGGAGCTCTCGGCGCCGATAAGCACCATTTATGGCCGTTCAAACAGTGACCGGGCGACTTATGGCAACGCGGCCCGTAAAGAGGACATTCATCTCATGGCGTGGATCGGGAGATACGCGGCCACACACCCGAATGCAGTGATTGACCTGCTCGCAATTAGCGCGAGACAAATAAAGCGTCAGTGGTTGCAAAAGATGGGCAGGCAGAAACCAGTTGAAGAAGAATGGCGGGCCCGAAAGTGATGCGCTAACGGGACACCACTCGGCCTTCTACAAACAAGCGGTAACGTTAATGCGTGGCTTCACCCAAGGTTCTACATCTGAGCACTTATGACGCCCATGGTGGTGCCGCTCGAGCGGCACTTGCAATCCACAACTCCTTGCGGTCTGCAGGTGTAGATTCTCGGCTGCGTATTGCTCGAGCAGATGACCTTCGATTCAAACTTGCCAAGGAAGCTGACCGCCGATTGTGGGGGCTACAAAAGAGTAAGACACTCACCTGGCGCTCACCAGCTCGATTCGGATCAATCACCGCTAAAGAGATTAATCACAGCGGAGCCGACATTGTGCACTTACATTGGGTGACCGATGGCTTTCTCACGATTGAATCAATCGGCCAGATCAAGAAACCGATCGTGTGGTCACTGTGTGATGCCTGGGCCTTTTCCGGCGCCGAGCATTACGCCACGCAATTTTCACGAACTAGGTCCATTCGGGGTTACTTGCCCAGTAATCGCAACCCGAATGACTCCGGCTTTGATCTCGATCGCTGGACGTGGAATCGAAAAAAATCGAAGTGGGCAGGGCCTATGCACCTGCTGCCCGCGAGCACCTGGTTAACCCAAGCCACCCAGGAGAGTGCTCTCATGGGTCAGTGGCCGATAACCCAAATCCCACACATTGTTGACACCAATCTTTTCGCAGGCGCCGCAAGAAAAAGAACTGGCGATGAACAGCCAGTCATTCTCTTTCTAGCCTCAGCCGGAATTCATGACACACGCAAGGGCGCTGACTTGCTGATCGAAGCGCTAAGAGAGCCTGTCATTACTCGGCGTTTTACAGTAATCCTGGTTGGGCCGCGCCCAACACCACAAGAAGAACGAGATATTAGTTCCCAACTAAACCATGATCTGGTTTTCCACGGTGAAGCCAGAGGTGATCAAGAACTGATCGACCTGTATTCGCAAGCCGATATCACCGTTGTTCCCAGCCGTGAGGACAACATGCCGATTACGGCAATGGAGAGCCAAAGTTGTGGCACACCCGTGGTTGGGTTTCGGATTGGTGGTTTACCCGACATTATTAACCCAGCTAGCAGCGGCTACCTTGCTGAACCAGAAAATACACACGGTCTTGCTCAAGGAATTATGCACGTTCTTAGCCAGGACCTACGTGCATCAACTCGACAACATGCATTAGCAACCTGGTCCCCCGAAGTTGTCGTTCCCCAACTACTTGCTGTATACGAATCAGCCTTGTCGTGAGTAGCGAAACACTATCCAGCAAGGCGTGCTCTTATTAGAGATCCTGACTGATTTCCTCTCGATTTCACCATAAATCATGCCAAGCGCCATTTTGTGTGGGTCGCCAAAAATTCACGGCTCGAGAAAGCTCCGTGCGCCCTGGATTCACCCTAAATGAGTCTTTCATGAGACTCTCAAATGAATGCACTACCGTTAGGCACCGTGCCGGCCCAAAAGTCCTTGATCGCTATCCCCGCGTGGAATGAGGCTGGGTCGATTGCTTCGGTGGTTGCGTCAGTGCAGGAACACCGTCCCGACGCAGATATTTTGGTCGTCAATGACGGCTCAACCGACTTAACCGCCCAAGAGGCTCAAAAAGCGGGCGCGCGAGTGATTTCCTTGCCCTTCAATGTGGGGGTGGGGGGAGCCATGCGGACCGCTTTCCTCTACGCCCAGCGCGAGGGCTACCAGGCCTTGGTGCAGGTGGATGCAGACGGACAACACGACCCCGCCGACCTTGATCGGCTTCTTGAAGGCCTCACAAACTCTGACATTGTGGTGGGGACCCGTTTTCACCCCGAGTCCATGTATTTTGTTGGCGGCCCCAGGCGCTGGGCCATGGTTTTGCTCTCCAAAGCCCTCAGTTGGATGAATAAGGGAACAATCTCGGACCCCACTTCCGGCTTTCGTTCCGCCGGACCAAAAGCAATCGAACTGTTTGCAATTGAATACCCCGCGGATTATCTAGGAGACACGGTGGGATCGCTCTCGATTGCCATCCGGCAAGGTCTGGTAATTCATGAGGCTCCGGTGACCATGTATTTCCGACAAGTGGGTCGGCCCAGTAAGAATGCTCTTTGGTCCGCGCTGTACCTGGGCCGCGCAACGCTCGCTATCTTGGCGACTGGCCTCAAAGCCAACCGAACTCCACGGGAGGACGCCTCATGACCGCAAATATTTTGGCAGCTGCCGCCGCTCTGATCACTTTCGGTTTTGTTTTTTTCCTGCTGAGGCGCGGCGCATTACGCGAAAAATATGCGGTTCTGTGGTTGTTCTTTTCCGGGGCGGCATTGTTTTTCGCAGTCTTCCCGGGCGCTCTTGAGTGGATCAGCGGAGTTTTAGGTGTTGCGCAACCGGTCAACCTACTTTTCTTCGTCACCGTCGTTCTACTCGTGCTAGTAAGTGTGCAGTTGAGTTACGAACTCAGCCGCCACGAGATGCGAATCAGGCGCTTAGCCGAAGAAGTTGCTTTGCTGCGTGACGAAATCAATCAGAACCGGCAAGAGCGTGACGGTAACTGAGCCAATCTTGGTGATCGCCTATAACCGGCCGGATCACCTCACCGTCTTAATTGAGCGACTGCGAGAAGTTGAGCCCGAGAAAATCTATTTTGCTGTTGATGGACCACGCAAGACAAAAGACACAGACGCAGACGCAGACAAAGTCAGCATGTGCAAGGACCTGACCCACTCGATCGACTGGGATTGTGAAGTAATAACCAATTTCCAGGAATCAAACTTAGGCTGCGGTCTGGGAGTCAGCACTGCAATTACTTGGTTTTTTGAGAACGAAGAGCGTGGAATAATTTTGGAAGATGACATCATTCCCGACCCGTCCTTCTTTTCTTTCTGCGCTGAACTGCTAGAGCGGCATGAGCGAGACCCAGAGGTCTTTGCAATTTCTGGTTGCAACTTTGTTCCACCGAATCAGATTTCAACAAATGGCTCATACCGATTTAGTCAGGTTCCACACATCTGGGGTTGGGCGAGTTGGCGAGATCGCTGGGCGCAATATCAACTGGATATTACCGGTTGGCGCGCAGAACTGCCTGCGCGCAAACTATGGTCCAAATCCGGGAACTCAATTCCGGGAGCCGTGTACTGGGCAGGAACATTCGAATTGCTTGCCCGCAAGGAAGTGGATACGTGGGACGGCCAATTGGTCTACATGTGTATGAAGAACGGGATGCTCACTGCGACCAGCAATACAAATCTAATAGAAAACATTGGATTTAATGAGCAAGCGACTCACACGACCGAGGATCGTGATGAATTGCAACCAGTTATCCCTATCGCACTGCCAACTACACCTATCCCAATTAAATTGGATCATAAGGCTGATTCCTGGACCAGAAAGAACCATTTCCGTGCCACTTGGCGGGGAATGCTTGATCAAGGCGATAGATTTCTCAAAAGACGTCGCGAAGAACACAGTCTAGGGAGGGTTTCATGAGTCTTGCAATGGGTCGAGTGCTTGTCACCGGAGGCGCCGGGTTTATCGGATCACATCTTTGTGAGCGGCTACTTAACGACGGGTATGACGTTTTGTGTGTTGATAATTACTACTCATCGACCAAGGCCAACATCTCCCACTTGCTTGACAATCCTCGTTTTGAGGTTATTCGTCACGACGTGACTTTCCCGCTCTATGTAGAAGTTGATCAGATTTTCCATCTGGCTTGCCCAGCCAGTCCCATTCACTACCAGCGTGACCCCGTACAAACCACTAAGACTGCCGTTCACGGCTCCATAAATATGTTGGGACTGGCTAAGCGCACTGGAGCCAAGATTCTGCTTACTTCGACATCAGAGGTATACGGCGATCCCCTCGTTCACCCGCAAACGGAGGACTATTGGGGCAACGTCAACCCAATCGGTCCCCGCGCGTGTTACGACGAAGGCAAGCGGGCGGCCGAAACACTCTTCTTTGACTACCGCCGCCAGCACGGTCTCAAGATCAAAGTTGTTCGACTGTTTAACACTTACGGTCCGCGCATGCACCCACAAGATGGCCGGGTGGTCTCGAATTTCATCATGAGTGCCCTGACGGGAGCCCCACTCACTGTCTATGGTGAAGGGCAACAGACTCGATCATTTTGCTATGTCAGCGATCTGATCGATGGACTCATTGCCATGATGGATTCAGGTGACGAAACAACCGGCCCGATCAATCTTGGAAATCCGGGTGAATTCACCATCGGAGAATTAGCCAATATAGTGATCGACATGACCAAGAGTGACTCGTCGCTTGAATACCTCCCGCTACCTACCGATGACCCGATTCGCCGCCAGCCAGATATCACTAGAGCCAAGGATCAACTGGCGTGGGCGCCAACAATTCCACTTATTGAAGGGCTCGAAACAACAATCAAGCACTTTAAGGAAAATGTAGTCTCATGATCACCGGGATTTTCCTGGTTCTTTTTAGTTGGATCGTTCTTTTCTTTATTTTCCTTGTTCTCGGATACCCCGCGGCATATTTCCTGAGAAAACAGCAAAGGGGGTTTCATACCCTGCGCAGCGGTACCTGGCTCGGGCTGTTGATCGGAATCATTCTGATTCTCATCATAGGAATTTTTGTCCCACTGCGCAGCAGCACCGCAGCGATTGTATTCGCACTGTTCACAGCACTGAGTGCAATTATTACTCTGGTCATTGTTGTCAAAAGTCAACGACCCAGAACTGTCACGATACATCGGCAACTAGCACAGTGGATACTTTTGGGTTCACTTGCCGTAGCCGTTATATACCTCGCTGCTGCTGCGTTAGTGCCAGTAACCAACTACGACTCGGGGTTGTATCACCTCGGAGCTATCAAATACGCAGGGGATTTTGCAACAATTCCTGGACTCTCCAACTTGTACTTCCCTTTCGGCTACAACACCAGCCTCTACCCACTCGGCGCCTTCTTGGGAAACGGGCCATGGGCCGGAGGTGGCTACCGGCTGGCTAATGGCTTCATCGTATTTTTATTGGTGATCGACCTTGCTTTCCGTCTCGTGGGTACGCGAAAAAGGTTTCGTGGCTACTCGGTAGGAACGTACTTCCTCTTCTTGGCGGTCCCCACCGCACTCATTCCTCTTGTGTCTCTCTCCGATTACTGGGTCACTAGTCCCTCTTCAGATGCAGCAGTATTCGTTGTTACGCTAATTTCCACGGCTTACTTGCTGGATGCTCTCACCACACAGCGAAATTTTATTATTAACGCAAGTGTTTCTTTCACTGCCGCCGTCATTCTGTTTTCCTTGCGCCCCACTATGGCAGTTTTCCTGGTCGTCTTGACCAGTGTTGTGATATTTCGATCCATTCGGCTCAAGGTTGCTAAGCGTGATTTTGTTTTTCTCGCGATCCCAGCGGCGTTAGGACTGGTACTTCTCGCTGTGCAAAGCGTCCGAGACTACATTCTCAGCGGTTGGCTGCAGTACCCATTATCAGTCTTCTCATTTGACGTACCCTGGAAGTCATCAGATCCGGTCTGGAATCGCCAACCAACTTTGGGAAACGCACGTAACCCTGCAGATATCTGGGGATCCGTCGACGGATTTGACTGGCTAGGCTCTTACTTCTCTCGGCTACCAAGTCAGTGGGAAAGCTACCTGGTAATCGTGCTGGCTGCAGGTTGCCTATTAGCTTTCGGCTTAGTCCTGAAACTCAGGCTACACGTCAAGTGGCGCACTCTCGCCCTGGCCGAAATACCATTATTTGCAAGCATTACTGCCTGGTTTTTGTTTACGCCACCAACATTCCGGTTTGGCTGGGGGCCAGTATTTTCATTCTTTTTGATTTTCATGGCGTTTATCCTGTGGCCACTCCTCGCTGGGAAGGCGGATTCAGGGAGTGTCAACACAATTCGGCGATCTTTTCTACCAGCCATATCGGTCCTACTTGTTCTGATCGTCGGATTTAACACTTCGACGCGGTTTCAGGATTCAGCCATAACCGAGAGAAATACCTGGACTCTTGGTCCGGTAGAAATTCCTTATTCCTTAGCCCCAGTAGTTCAAGTGCCAATAAGAAATCAGAAACTCAGCTCTGGATTGATCGTGGTTTCACCAACAGAGTCAGATCAATGTTGGGACAATTATCCTCTGTGTAGCCCCATCGTGCCACCATCAATCTCACTTCGAGGCGCCTCAATCCAAGACGGCTTTTTACCCTAATTTGATCTACACCCAGCCGCGACGCTTGGGCGCTGTTATGGCATGTCGGGCGAAATCTTTCCCCCGCACGGAGAGACTGCGAATTCGATTTGCTTCAAGGCCAATGCTGCCAGAAAAATTTTGGGTCGCTACCGCAGCTTCATATCCGTATGAAGATTCCCTGAAATACACCAAAGATTTGGATAGGCCAAGTAAACGCCAATCAATCAGTGCCCCGAGTGCACCTGATTCATGCGTCCGATTGTTACCAGTGGTGTCATGCCACCACACGCTAAAGTCCTGCTCCTTCAATTTAATGGACCACCATTCACGTTCGCTCCGCGAATCACTGGCAATGAATACTCGTCTCACGTTGATCTCAGATGCCAATCTGTGAACTGCTCGGTTGATTTCTCGCCGGGTGGGGGTCTGGTGAGATCTATCTGAGTAACGCAAGTGCAGGCCAAAGTACGGCTCACTCACTGCGGCGCCCCGAACTGCTGACTCAATCTTCTCGGAAAAATTTTGTTTTGCGTACCACCGAGCCCGCTCGGATTGGAAATTCTGTGAATCCCACGCGACAGATGGACTTTCACTTTTCAGGGAAAACCGGCCGCCAGCACTGATAGCGATAATGTGAATGTCAGGCGACGTATCGATCAAGTCACGAAGTTCACGCATAAAATATTGCTCACCCAACTCATAGCCAGCGAGCGTTATTACCCTGGCACCGGATTCAGTTGCACTCGTGTTGAGATACCGAGGAATCTCAGCGAGGGGGAACCCACACATTTGCTGACATTTTTCCTCTGAAATAAAGTCGCTGCCAATGAGGGCCGAATCAAACACCATTCTTGCCTGAGCGGGCGCCGCATCTTGTGGAGCCCAGGCCACCTTTAGTTCAGCACCAACTTGATCAGCAAGAATTTGGGCACTTGCCATGGCCTGCAGCCGGTTTATATACCCATTTCGGGGAATAATCACAATCTGCTTCACTGAATTTGGTCCCTATCTGTCAGAATTTTCCTTGATCAGCAGTCTACCCAATGAAATTGTCCGACCCCCTACAATCAAGTGGTGCGGGTAGCGATGGACGAACAGATCTTCGCGATCCAACAATATGGCGGAATCTCGCGACTCTTTTTCGAACTTGCAAAACAGTTCACAACATCCCCTGGGCTCGGGGTTGAGCTAAACCCACTAGATGCCCCCATCGTGAATCGATATGTGCTGGAGAACCCACAGTTGGCCGTGGCCCTTGAGGCCAGTTCGGCAAAAAGCAATTTTGCAGCGCTGGCTCGCTACTTCTCGCGCCGAACCAGCGTGCACAATGCTGATATTGTCCACAATACTTTCTACTTACCCCATGGCTTGGCGAGTGCAAAGGGGGCAAAAAGAGTCGTGACAATCCACGACATGATCCCTGAATTACTTCCCAAGACCCGGCGTAGACTCGATCTATTGACTATGAAGCGCCACTATGTGCGGCGGGCAGATCACATAATTTGCGTTTCTGCTGCCACTCGTGGAGATCTCATTCGTCTTTACCCGGAAATCACCGCTCCCATCACTGTTGTACATCATGGCGTTGATCCAGTATTCGCCCCCGGGGTGCCACGTTGGAGGGACCTACCGGATAAATACATTCTTTTCATCGGAAATCGTGGGCAGTACAAAGACGCCGAAGTTCTCTTGCGGGCATTCGCGCAGTTTCGTCAACAATACTCAGATGTCACACTGCTTTTTGTTGGCGGAGGTCTTTTCACGAGCAAAGAAAATAGATTGATCGCAAGTTTGGGTATTTCCGGTCAAACTGTTCAACGCTCGCTCCCTGACAAGGAGATGAGCTCCGCTTACGGGAACGCCTTCTTTACGGTATTCCCTTCCCGATTTGAAGGATTTGGCCTTCCTGCTCTGGAATCCATGGCCTGTGGCACCGCAACCCTTCTCGCCGACGCGACCTCTTTGCCTGAAGTTGGTGGGGATGCGGCCCTCTATTTCTCCAGTGGGGATGCTCCAGAGTTGGCAGAACGCATGCTCGAACTAGCTGGCGACACCCCCCTACGAGAAGAAAAGGGGATGGCGGGGATTCTTCAGGCTAGTAAATTTTCTTGGGAGCGCTGTGCGCAGGAAACGGCGGATGTCTACGCTGCGACCCTCTCCCAGTAACGAGCGGGTAATCTTATCCATATCATGACTCTGCGGGCTGAACACGAATCACTCATTGGCTATCTGGATTCTGTTTTGACTCCCGAACAATTTTCCAGGCCGCTGCTTACTAACTTCAACCACTGGAATTTCGCCCAAGGATCTCTCAGTGAGATCGCGTTAACGCTGCACAAGAATGGGTCCGACGTCACCATTGCATTCTGGGCCGACAAAACACCGATGCTCGACGTGGCGTGGGAAACCTCTCGGAAAATTGGCACCCTGCTGATGTCCCCCACCCGGGAACAGCAAATCGAAAAAGCCCTCAAACGCGCCGGGCTGCAGAATCAATCTTTCGCCAAGCCGCCCATCAATCGCTGGCAGCCACACGAGAAAATTGTCCTCCCTCAAGTTATGAATCGATCAAGTATTCGAGCTATGCGTTACCGCGGAGCAGACATGGGTCGTGCAATTCTGCAGGTCCACCCAGATCGTGAAACGCCCATGACCGACGAATTCATGTGGCCGCGCAAGTGGGTCGATCTCGCGGCTAAGTCCTTCGCGTATGTGTTTGATCAAGTAACTGAATTAATCACACGTCGTGCTATCACCGTTGTTGCCCTGTACAACGGTCGTTTTCTCCATGATCGAGCCGTTGCTGCTGCGGCTCAACAACTTGGGATCCCGTTGCTGAATTACGACTTGGGTGGTAATCAGACGAACTTTGATTTAACCATTGATGACACTCACGACTGGGAAGCCTTACAGCGACGCATGCTTTCACTCTATGAACACTGGGATCCTGCCGAACGAGATGCACTCGGCAGCAACTGGTTTCTGGAACGAATTCAACACGCGGACCCCACGAATGCAAGATTTGTGGAGTCTCAAAAGATTGGTTCCATGATTGACCTTCCCAAAGACAAGAAGATCGTGGTCTATTTCAGCTCTTCCGGTGACGAGATTATTGAACTAGATCTCAACTGGGATGCATATTTTGGTGGCCAAGAAAATGCATTGCGCCTACTTTCCAAAATCTGCTCCGAGGATCCCGATATTTTCCTTGTAGTGAGATCTCACCCGCATAAACGCCACAAACCCGCCAATGATGTTAGAGAATGGCTCGCTGCGGTTGAGGATGCCAACCCTGACATCCATTTGAACCCCCACTCAGATATTGATTCCTACGCACTCATGCGTCAGGCCGACGTGGTGGTTACCTACGGCTCTACGAGCGGAATCGAGGCCGCGTTTGCCGGGAAACCCGTGGCGGTAATGGGGCCAAGCGCCTATAACATCCTCGGCGCCGCCAGCGCCGTTACGAATGAGGACGAGCTCCGATCAGTGATTGTCGACCCCCATCCAGGAAACTGGCCAGGCGCTGTCTCTTATGGGCTCCTTTGTAATCGACGAGGATTCAACTACACGGAAATTGGGAACCCTCAAGGGGACACCTTCACTATTGGAGAAGTAACGATTGAGCCAAGCACGGAGCGCGTAAAAAAGTCGAGCCACCTCCGTAAGGCTCACCAAATTCGAGGGCTTTTGAGCGCATAAAAATCTAGTCAACGACTAGGTGCAGTACGGTCAGTCAGCGGGATAGTTGCTTGGGCGCTTTCTCATTCTCTGCTGCGAGGACTAAGGGTGAGGATGGCACCATTGCGGTGAAGGTGACTGCCAAGAACGGTTATCCCCGAGAAGGAAACGAACCTGCATACTTGGCACGAATAACAAAGCCCTGTGGCAGTACCGCGGGCTTCCCTAATTGTGGATATTTCAGCCACCGCTCTTGGTGAATCAACCAGCGAAATTCGTCGTCATTTCCCTCTACTGATTCTTGAACGCGCGGTGATTCGGACCTTATGAATCAACAATCCAAAAACTTGCTTGTACGTCAGGTAATCCGACATTGTAGGTGTTTGCATCACTCCATCATGGGTGAAACTCAGTGCGCGAGCGTAGTTCGAGTTCACAACGACGCCTAGATATCCACGGGCAATGTCAACTGTATTGATGCCCCGTAGAAGGTACTCAGTGTGCTGGGTTTGGTTGTGAAATACCTTCATCCATGGTTCGCGAGGATGAATCCCAACCGTTCCTGACTTTTGTAGCCACATGTTGTACCAAGTGAATTCATACGGTGAAAACTCGAGGGCATCTGCATAGGACCAGTCACGTGGTTGCAGGAAATCTCTAACGAATGAGCGTAAAACTTTCGACGAAAACACCGTGTGGCCGTGACAGGTAAGAATCACTCGGGAGTCAAGACCCATAACTTCAGCGATACTTTGCAGTTCGGACTCACGCGAAATCCAATATTGTGCGTAATACTCGGGCTCAACCTTGAGCTCTAGATCTTGAACTAAGACGGAGTAGGGCGTTTCTGGATCGAACATGAAGTCCGCTGTTGAAAAACGTCCAATAAATTCAGCATCCGAATCCACACAGAAGTAGTTCTCCGCTAATTCGAGTTCCCAGAATGAAAGCTTGATAATTTCCTGATTGATGTACCCGGGACGGATTCCATGTACCTCGTGATCGACCAAGTAGTGAGCAAGAAGACCTTCGGAAAGCACTTCAACCTGCGCACCGTCCAGTGATTCAAAAAGATCAAGATCAAGCTCCGGCACGACAATGAATAGCGTAATTTCGTCGGTGTTGAACTCGTTGAAGCTTTTCACCATGCGCCTGGCGTATTCAAAGTCCCCCGAATAGGACTTACACAGCATGGCAAATGGCAGCATGGTCTTAAACCTTAACCGCTTCGATCAGCCCGGCTGAACACAGGAACATGCCCCGCCACGACGTGTCGCCCTCAAGGTCAATTTGTGCTTGGCGGTACACCTTGGGATCGATCTCCCCGGAGAGCATGGGGTAGGCCGGGTGATAGTTGTACCAATGGAACTGAATTTCTTGGTAACCAAAAGACTTCACTATTTCCGATAATTCAAAGGGATTGTGAAACCTGGAAAGGATCTCGTCGTATCCGTCGCCCGTCGGGCGCGTACGTTTCGGTGGCTTATCCACTGCAAGCCTTCGATCTAAATCAGTTTCAACCACGAGACGGACGCTGTCGGGAACGTCTGGCAACAGTTCGTCCATGACAAATTCTTTCGTCAAGCGATTAAAAGTAAACATGGAAAACATGGAATTTCGAAACTGCAAGAGCATCCGTCCACCCGGTGCCATAAACTTGTCCATCGATGCGACAAACCAACGATCGTCTTCCACATGCGGAATAACGCCCAGCGCCATAACGGCCTCAAATTCTCCTGCTCGCTCACGCTCAGCGTTTATCGCGTCCTGACTCTGAACGTCGAGAAGGTTGATCGCTCCAGGATCCAAGCCATGATTGATCAAATTCGTGCGCGCAAATTTGACCATTTCGGGGGAGACATCATTGCCCGCTACTCGAATTCCATCTCCCGCAATGGTCACCAGTGGGGTTGCGTCCCCCACGCCGTGTTCATAGAGTGACTTTACGCCCGCATCAGTGAGGAGCTTTCGTACCAACTTCAGCCGAAAGAAGTTTGCCGGATATTCCTCGTTGGTCCAGATCTTTTTTTCGTCGTATTGGTCCGCATACGTTGATGCACTACCGTCATAGTGAGAAGCGACCGTCATTATTTTCTCTTTTCTAGATGGGAAATCGAAATCAGGCCATGGTCAGAAAGTTCCTCCGCTAGCACAGAAATTTCTGACACCGGCCTCCCTGTCAAAGTAGCAATATCTTCTAAAGAGTGCTCGCCGTCAGAATAGGCGAGAACGTGCGTCCGTAACAGCACTTCATCTGCAACGGTGCGCGCATGCATCGTGTGATAGAGGCCTCGCTTTGCTAATTGTGGCTCACCTTTGATCGGAGTGGACAGGTAATCTGAAGACTCCAACTCGCAGATGCAATCACGCACAAGTCCAAGTCCACCCTGTAAACCAGCAGGGGTCACAAAATCTAGGTTATCTGCAGACGTGTGGTATTCAGGGAAGTTCCCGTAACGGGTGCGCATCAGCGAAATAAGCGGCAAATCAACTCCTGGGGCACAATATTGTCGCTCATCGCTGCCACGATCCATGAAGGAGTAAATCACTGGTCGGGGAGTCTTAGACACAACTCGGCTTGCAATTCGGTCTATCGGAGTATTTCCATTCCTTGAGGCAAGGTAGGAGTAGTCACCTTCGTCACCGATGCAGGTCAAATTAAAGCCAGCAACAACATTTCTCTGGAGCGCATCGAGATTCTTATCAATGTAGGTGATCGCGCCAATGGTCTCAGAACCAAAAACGAAGCGGTACGTGTATTTACGCGTGGGTAACGAGCCAAGCCATCGAGCCAGAGCCACCGCGACAACCGGCCCAGATAATTCGTTATTCGCCAAGGATGGGTGACAAATGTAGGTAGAAATGAACACCTCCGCTTCCGAGTCTCCCGGGATCACCAATTCGCCATAGGTCAGTGAACCTGGCTCCAGTGTGGAACGAATCACTGCGCGATAGGTGCCCTGAACTAATTCGTCACGTTGCACCTGGGTCAGACAAAAACCCCAGGTTCGGTTGTAGTAACTGGTGACATAAGGAATCGCGGTGGGGTGCTCCGCATCTGAGTGCAGGTGCTCCTGAAGAGATTCCAGATCCAATTCGAGGTCGACTGGGATTGAGTAACTCACCACGTGCACATTGCTGTCCGCAAAATCCACAACTCTGTTGCCTGCCGGGTCTTCCAGATACGCCTCGGTGATGTTCCATTCTTCCGGGACCACCCAATCCAGAACCTGGGTTCCCGTGGGAACTTCATGTACCACCAATCCCGGCAAATACTGGGAAAAGGCCCGTAGCGTGTCCCGCACGCCATTTCCAGTCAGACTGCGGGGAAATTCCCAAACCTCGCGGGCCAGTGAATGCATGAACTCACCCTCAGCGAATTCCACCTGAGCTGCTTTCACTCGCCTAGACTAGTCGCACCATGAGTGAACTAGACCCGGCACGAGTCCTCCTGATCATTGCAACCCTTGGAAGACGCCCGGAATACCTCACCCAAACCATTGACTCCATCAAAGACCAGTCCACACTGGTCGACCTTGTGATTGTTGGCCCCACCGGGAACCAGGGGCTCCAAGAGTTGGCCGAGAAGCACAAAATACCTATTTTACCCGACCCTGGCTCCCTTCCCGCTGCAATTAATCTTGGCGCGACCGTCCTCAAAGACCACCATGAGTACCTCAACTGGCTCAATGACGACGACCTCCTTGAACCGCAAACCCTTCATAAGGTCGTCGCGGCATTGGACAAAAACCCCAGCGCGAGCGTGGCCTTCGGGCATTGCCGCTATATCGACGCCCATGGGGCGCGACTCTGGGTGAGTAGGGCCGGAAAGTGGGCGCCGAAAATCCTCGCCTGGGGCCCTGATCTAGTCCCACAACCAGGGATGCTCGTGCGCAGTCACGTGTGGAAAGTCGCGGGCGGAATTGATCCTTCTTACTCCCTCGCGTTTGATCTTGATCTTTTGTTGCGGCTTAAAAAACTCGGCCCAATCATTTGCGTTCCGACCGTCGTATCGAGTTTTCGCTGGCATCGGGACTCACTCACGGTAGAGGATCGAACCAAGAACATTCAGGAATCAGAACGCGCGAAGCGCGAAGCCCTGCCACGCGCTCTTCAGCCAATCTCACCGTTGTGGGATGTTCCCGTACGTTGGGCGATTCGGCGAGCGGCAAACCGTGTGAGCGCCAGCTCGCGAAGAAAACGTTAAGCGGCGCACCAACTATTTTCGCAAAGAAACGTCACTACCGCTAACCGCAGCGAATCAGTGTTCACTCCTTGCCTACCGGCTGGGACTTAATCAACACCCGGCCTGAATAATCAATTGGATGCATATAGGGCCGGTGGCCCAATTTCTCAAAATACTCGTCCACGGCTTTTCGGGCACCCTGCCAGTGGCCATAATCGTCGAAAATGCACACCCCTCCCACACTGAGTCGCGGATACAGGACCTCAAGTTCAACCCGTGTTGATTCATACCAGTCGGTATCGAGTCTCAGTAGCGAAATTTTCTCGGGGCATACCTGCTGCAGCGTTTGAGCCACGTCACCTTCAACAAACGTAAAGTTTTCCATGGGATATCGGGTGGAACGTACATTTGCCGTGACATCTTCTAAACCGGCAACGCACCACACATTGTCACCGTCGGCTACAACTGTAGATTCCAGCATGGCTGCGGCGCTCACTCCTGTTCCCGCCTCGATATCAGCTGAAGTGGGCGCAGTCATGCCACTAAATGTGTCGTAGAGCCAAATTCTTTGTTCCTGAATCCCTAGGCTAGATAGTTCGGCCGCCATGGCCATCACGCTGCCCCCTCGCCAAACCCCGCATTCAACAAAATCCCCCGGGATTCTGTTGTCGACTACATGACGCACCGCGTTAATCAGAGACCACAGTCGCTCACTCGACGTCATTGTGAACGGCTTAAGTGAATCAATTAGCGCGGCGTCCTCCAAAGTCGCCTCAACGGGCAGCCTCGCGACTCCTGAAGAAACCCGAGAGACCTGAAGCCCAAGCTTGCGGGCCGCTCTGTCGACTAAGCGCTCAAGCGAACTCACGCAAGCATTATGTCACCTACCAAGGCGTTCTACGAACCTCCCAAGTTGGGAGGCCAGAGGGATGTCAGACCCAACACCACCTGTTCGGGTTCCCGGTGCAACTGCAATTAGCCAGAAGGTAGATTAGTGGTCGTGACTGAGCCTGGACTTGCTGAACTTCCCGAGCCAGACACGACTTATGGCGGTAAGGGCATAGATGACTTTCACAAGCGTGGGATTCTCGCATCCTCGCGAAAGTCCGTTAGCCTGCTCGATCCTCGAAAACGTCGCCTTTTAATCTTCGCCGCCGGTTTACAAGTATCCCTTGGACTTCTGGATCTGATCGGAATCGCTATCATTGGGCTCGTTGCGGCGGTAGCCGTGTCCGGCGTAGGGCTCACTGAGATCCCCGCGCCCGCCGAGACGGTTTTGGATACCCTCGGGCTGAGTGGACTCACTGTCTCCCAGATTTCTGTAATTTTGGCGCTTTCTGCAGTCACAATTCTCGTGGTCAAGACCGGTCTATCGGCATTAATGTCTCGACGCATCATGGTGTTCTTAGCTAATCGGCAGGCTGAGCTTTCGGTCAAACTTGCACGAAACTTTCTTAGTCGCCCACTTGTAGTAATTCAAAAATGGACAACCAGCGAGGCTACTTACGCTCTCGGTGGTGGAGTTACTGCAGTAACAGTTTCACTCCTCGGCGCCGGAATAACCATAGTCTCTGAAGTTTTTCTCTTCAGTATTGTGGGGATCACACTATTGATTTACGATCCAATTCTCACAATTGTTTCATTCGCTTTCTTTATGGCAATTGTACTCGTGCTGCAACGCGTTCTTGGTCGATGGTCTGCGCGTAATGCTCAGGTCATGACCGATACCAGCATTGCGAATTTAACAATTGTGTCTGAGGCTCTCGCCACATATAGAGAGTCAACTGTTCTTAATCGCAGGGACCTTTACGTAGCCAAGTTTGAAAACAACGCGTTGACGGCCGCTCGGACTAGTGCGCTATCCGCCTACATCATGGAGATTCCAAAATATATTCTTGAGGCTGCGCTTTACCTAGGAATCTTAGTTCTCGCTGTAGTCCAATTTTTGACAAAGGATTGGGGGGCTGCTGCCGCAACCACCGCCTTATTCCTAGCCGCCGGAAGCCGAATAATCCCAGCGTTGCTTCGCCTGCAAGGAGCGGGGATCACTATCCGAAACGCGTCCATACAAGCCCAGCCCACATTCTTCATGTACGACTATTTAACCGCCCTGCCTAATAACGAGATTTCTTCAAGTGCCCGAATTACAGCCAGAGACATACATCGAAGTATCGAGTCTGGCTACTCTGGATTTGAAGCAAAGATTGAAATGAAGAATGTCGAATTGAAATACGACAACTCAGCAGATCCCGCGGTAACAGGTATTTCCTTCTCATGCGCAGCTGGCGATTCCGTCGCACTTGTGGGAAGCACAGGGGCTGGGAAGTCGACATTGGCTGATCTATTACTCAGCGTTCTTGACCCTGATTCAGGGCAAGTTCTCGTCGGAGGAGTGACGCCACGGGAAGCAATTTTTCGCTGGCCCGGATCTATTTCCTATGTGCCCCAAAATGTCGCACTTACGATCGGTACTGTTCGGGAGAACGTGGCCTTGGGCTTGCCACGTGATCTGATCGATGACGAATTAGTGTGGGATGCATTGCGCCGCGCGCACCTCGCTGATTTTCTGACCGAATTTCGTGAGGGAATAGACACGAATGTCGGCGAACGTGGATTCCGACTTAGTGGTGGGCAACGTCAACGCCTGGGGATCGCGCGAGCCCTTTACACCAAACCTAAGTTGCTTGTACTCGATGAGGCTACAAGTGCCTTGGACTCTGAAACTGAGCAAGCAATCATTGAAATGCTCAATGAGCTGGAATCAGAGGTGACTACTGTCACGGTTGCCCACCGGTTAGCTACGGTGCGGCGCGCTGACCTACTTATTTACCTGAAGGAGGGCCACTCAATGGCTCAAGGTACTTTTGAAGAAGTTCGAGCCATGGCTCCCGATTTTGACCGTCAAGCCGTTCTTCTCGGACTGTAGCCCGGCAATCACATGTTGTTCCTCACAATACCCACAGCCAACGCCCACCCGGAACTTCTTGAAAACATAATTGCAAAATCTACAATTCCACGCGAACGAATAGTGTTGATAGCAACCAGACCTAACCTAGATCTTCCCAATGGCTGCACAGTTATTGAAGATCTTGGGCAACCAAATATTCAACGATGGTGGAACCGAGGAATCGAAGAATCAATCAAGCGAGGAGCAACCGCGGTAGCCGTTCTCAATGATGATCTGGTGATTAATGAAGACACTCTGCACACTTTACACAACGAGTTAATTCGGACCAAAGCCACAATCTCCTCTCCCACGAGAGCAGACTGGGGACCAGGCCTCTACAAAGATTCGAATATTTTTCCTTATACACCCGTTATCTGGGGGTGCCTTTGGTTGATCGATGCTACTTCACGGCTTCGTCCAGATCCTAATTACGTATGGTGGTTCGGGGACTCAGATCTTGACATCAGGGCCCGTCGCGATCACTCAGGAATCGTTACCGCTGACGTTTACTATGAACACTTTTTCGCTGGGGAAGGAACGAAAAAATCTGAGGCTCTCTCCGCACAAACTAACCTTGATGCCAAAACATTCGAATCGAATTACAAGGAATTTCTCAGGAGCAGTCGCTCAACTCCTTCGCGAAAACTATTCATCCAAGCTCAACAATTTCCTGCGCGCATAAATGCCGAATCCAGTTACCGTGAGGACTTCTTTCATTATGTGTGCAGCTCGGGGGATCCAAAACGTGATCGTGTGGTCTTAGTCGAGCCCAACACATACTTACATCAATCAATCAAGGAAATGTGGTCTCAGTGGTCCAACGTTCTGATTATTGAAAAGTGCCTTGTGTCAGATGAAGTGTCCCGAGCGCAAACTCATGTCTCCATGTTTCGATTGGATGACCCGACGCATCACTCACGGCTATCCACATTCGCCTTAGACGTCCACCGCTTCGGGCCACATCTAAATGTCGAAAAGGTTCAGATCCCCACCATAACTTTCAGCAATTTGATTCAGGAAGTTTCTCCTGGCGCCGAATTGAGAATTTTGGCTTTTGATGCCAGGGTCAACTCGCTTCAAGACATCTCGTTCACTAAATCACAAGCAGTCGAGATAATTGTGATTACGTCGGGTTTAGGGGACAAAAGTCTTGATGAAGAGGCCAAGGGTTTGGGCCTGCACTCCGTGGGTCGACCCTGGGGCGAAGCTCGCACTTGCGCAGCGTTTTCTTACCAAAGGAAATCTCCGATTCGGACTCTTCGGACCGCAGGCGGCCATTTCGCGAGTTCCCTAGTCGATACAAGAAAACAGATCACTTCCAGGAACTACCTGACGGAGTTCTTCAAGTCGAAGGTCGGTAGGGGGATCACGAGAGCTGACGTTCTCGATAGCAATCATGGCCTTCCAATTTCTGCCATAAGTCGCCATCAAGTTGACGTCATTGCTAGTCAGGCATCCGGTGCCACCAATGAGCCGGATTCAAATGACTTCGAGTGGCAGGTGCCGGTTGATACTGATTCCCAGGTCCAGGAACTCGCGCAAAAGTGTTTCACTACCCATGGCGTTTGGCCACTATCTATGTCAATTCCCACACATCGCGCAGTCAACCCTCATCCAACTGAGTTGGTCTCTCCACTAATTCCAGGTTACCCATATTCTTTTCACAGCGAAGCGGCGTATCTAGCGAAATACGCCGACGCCTATTTTGCACTCACGCACCGCAAGGCTGGCTGGGATTGCTTCAGACATGTTGAGATAATGGCGAGCGGCTCCATACCGCTCATGCCCGATTCTGATCAAATTCCTGAATTTGCCATGGTCCACTACCCGAAACAAGCATTCGCGAAAGTCAGTCAAAAGGTCCAGACTCTTGGCGGTCGCCCTAACCCGACGCTGCGCACTGAATTGCGCGAGTTTTTTCTGTCGCATCTAACGACAAAGGCGATGTCCGACTACATCATTGCGGCAGCACAGATTCCCGCAGACGCATCGGTTCTTTTCCTCGACGAAAATTTACCTTCAAATCCTGAATACATGAGTACCCTCACAGCCATAGGTTTGAAGGAGAACCTTGGCAGCAATTGCGTGCTCCACTTCCCAGGTGAATTTCTATATTCCGATTCACCTGCCGAAACCCATAACTTTTACGGACGCGGCTTCGGTTATGTCAAGCACTTGGACCCCAGATTGCGATCTGATTGGGAAAACGCAGCTAGAGACAGTCTCGAAGTAGAAGAAATAGATTTTTCACAATACGACTTTGTCGTAGTTGGTAGCGTCTCTCGCAATATGCGACTGACTCAAACCGTGCTCAAAAAGTTTCCGGCGTCGAAAACCGTGCTTATTCACGGAGAAGACACCCCTCCCACAATTGCAGCTGCCCACTTCTTACGATCAACGAAAGCCCATATTTTCGTTCGATCTATCTACTGAGTGAATTTGCTGAACCCCTCAACGAAGTACGGTGCGAGACTCAAACTTTTCTCGACTGAGATGTGAGTTTTATCGTGGTAGGCCAGCTTGCCGTCTGGACTGGTGGAGCAAAAACCGTTCTGGCAGAATTGATTTCTCAAATCCAGCAGTTCGACATTCGCTTGCGAAGCGACATCTTCCAGTGAAATGTAAACTTCCTGCTGCTTTAATTCTATAATTCTCTCGGCGATACTAAATTGGCATTGATTTAGTTTGAGAAGTAGTATTCCGCATCCTTCTGGCACGACCCCTTGTGGCGGATCCAGGTGATTTGAGAGTCTTAGTTCACCCAGTGTGGGTGGGAAGGCTCGGTTAGAAATGGCTGGAAGAAAGAATCATTCACCGGAAGACATTGTCCGGTTGTTGCAACGCTTCGATGAACTCTTGGCGCAGGGTATGACGGTGGAGCTCGCGTGCCGGGAAATCGGAGTGAGCGCCCCGACGTATTACAAGTGGCGGCAACGCTACGACGGGATGAGTGTTGATGACGCCAAGGAACTTAAAGAGCTCCGGGTGGAGAACGCGAAACTTAAACGCTTGGTCGCGGACTCTGAGTTAGAGAAATTGATGCTCAAGGAGATCGCTAAGGGAAAATTCTAAGCCCAACAGCGAAACGCAGGGCTGTTCTGATGCTCCAAGAAAAGTTTGGGGCATCAGAACGGTTCACGTGCAATGTTGTTGGGCTCCCCAGATCAACCAACCGTAGGCCGCGTAAGTGTGAAACACCGGCCGATCCTGACCGGTGGCTACGCACGCATCTCTGTGCTTGGGCAGGTATCTCGCGGAACTCCCGGAAAGGCTATCGGCGGGCCTGGGCTGACCTACGCGCCGGCGGGCATGTCATCAATCGTAAGAAAGTGCAACGTATTTGGCGTGAAGAAGGCCTGCGGGTGGCGCGTAAACCACGGCGTAAACGTACTGGGACAAGCACCTGTCCGATCACTACTGCGGATGCGCCCAACGTTGTTTGGGCCATTGATTTCCAGTTCGATCACCTGCGATGCGGGATACCCGTGAAGCTTGCTTCGATGGTGGATGAACACACTCGTGAATCACTGCTCGACATCACGGATAGATCCATTACAAGTGAGAAAGTAATCGCCCAGTTGAAGACAATCATTGCCCAACGCGGAGCACCCCTGGTGCTGCGGTGCGATAACGGTTCAGAGTTTATTTCCCACGCCCTCAACGAATTCGCTGTTGGCCAACTCGGTATTCATTACATTCCACCCGGTCAACCTTGGCGCAACGGCTACGTCGAATCCTTCAATAATCGCGTCCGCGACGAATGCCTAAACATGAATAGTTTTGACCATATTTACGAAGCCCGAACAATCATCACCGACTGGAAGGGGGACTACAACAAGTACCACCGGCACTCAAAGCTGAACTACTTAACCCCGAACGAGTACGCTCAGCAATGCACGTGCATTCACAAATCAGAAACTCTCAAATAGCCCGGACCGAGTAACGGGGTCCTTCCAACCCCCTGCCCTTCAACGTAGTAGTTGTAATCATAGGGATCTTTGCGGGTTTTATAGGGGGATTGGTCCCAATTGGTCCTTAAAAGGTAAAAAACAGCTTGTTACCTATACAGCGTGAACCTTTCCATTGTATGCATATTTACTTTCGGTCTTCACGGGATAAAAACCAGCTTGTCACTCTACGACTGTGTGTAGTCGCGATCGTAAGGATTTT
>FLOH01001169.1_pt1 | contig 42695 bp, 37 predicted proteins | sample 756751 | NCBI WGS metagenome assembly FLOH01 (sample SAMEA4026879, study PRJEB14308) | marine metagenome | biome: coastal water; material: water | depth 74 m
TACGCTTGCATGAGAAATAGGATCCGATAAAGAAATTATTCTCGATAAATCAAATGTTACTCCTGACAACAGGACACAATGGTACATTGATGAAATAGAAGCCAATGAAGAATGTGACTTTCGAGTTATTCCTCTCGATATATCTGGAAACGAAGGACCTGCCGGATCTGTTGTACGTTCTATGACAGTGAAAGCAGAGGAAGCCCTTCATACCTCTGCTCCCAAAAAACTAGAGAAAACAGGAAGTAATTCCAACCTTGTTTTTCTTTTCGCTATTTTGACCGGATTCGGAGTGCTTCTCGTGTCACGAAAAATGAAACGGGAGTAGGACGAGGCGTTTCCATAAAAACAACGTACTATTCTTTCTATTCTCAAGAATAGAGATTCCATATTGTCGTTCATTCATGTTTTTCTTGATTCTAACAAAAATTCCAAACTTGTTCCCCGCCTACGCGGAGATGATAAGATGAGTGTATACTGGGAGTATACATTTTCCTAGTCTCTAAAAATCTGAGTTCTAAGTTCCATTCTCAAAAATTTGTCTCTCATACAAATTTCCTTTAAAGTATATAAAGGAAATCCTGATAAATTAAAAAATGGCTTCACCAAAAAAAGACTCCATTAAAAAGAAGATTTGGTTCAAAAATAAAGAGGTTCACATGAATCGAATTGTTGAAGAGTATAATGCTGGGGAAGATGTTTTGTATGACCGAATTATGGTTCCTGATGACGTATGGTGCTCACGTTGTTATGCGCGAATGCTCAAGAAACATCAGATCATTACCGATAAAGAACTCCAAGATCTTGAAAAAGGACTTGATGAGATTTTGGATCTCTGGAAAAAAGGAAAATTTGTTATCGAAATTGAAGACGAAGACTGTCATACAAAAATAGAAGAATATCTTATTACTCAATTAGGAGACACTGGGAAGAAAATTCACACTGGAAGATCACGCAACGATCAAGTACTCGTGATGATGCGGTATTTCCTAAAACATAAATCCAACGAGCTCAGAGAAAAGGCCATGAAGACTGCTAATTCTTGTGTCCAATTCGCCAAAAAATATGAAATGGTTCCTATGCCGGGTTATACCCATATGCAAAAAGCCATGCCAACGACTGTCGGTACATGGATGGGCGCGTTTGCAGAAAGTTTACTCGATGATATTCGCCTCCTCAATGCCATTGTAGACGAAATCGTTGACCAAAATCCCCTCGGGTCAGGTGCTGGATACGGATCGCCATTTGATTTTGATCGAGACTGGTTGAGCAAAGAACTTGGATTTGCACGCACACAAAACAATGTCATTTACTGCCAAAATTCACGCGGAAAAATAGAAGCACTCGTTCTCGAGGCGTGTTGCAATATTATGCTCACCCTGAATAAATTTGCTTGTGATCTCCTCTTTTTTACGACACAAGAATTCCAGTTTTTTGAAATGGACGACAGTATTTCCACTGGATCATCTATCATGCCACAAAAGAAAAATCTGGATGTCGCCGAACTTATGCGTGGACGAGCCATGACCGTCTTTGCCTGCCGAAACGAAATGGAAATGAACAGCTTGAATAAAATCTCAGGGTATCACCGAGATATGCAAGAACTCAAACGCCCCCTCTTTTTGGGACTCAAATACACAGAAATGTCACTTGAAGCGACAAACGTGATTTTAGAAAACATCAAACCCAATAAAAAAGTCATGATAAAGTCTATGATGGATTGTCCAGGGCTTTTTGCCGCACATAAGGCATTTGAAAAAGTCAAAGAAGGGATGACTTTTCGTGATGCATACAAAGAAATTGGCTCACATCTTGATCAGATAAAAATAACTGAAGCTGAAATCAGTCGACTTCTCAAAATGTCGACACATCAAGGAGGAACTGGAAATCTGAGACTCGGAAAACTAGAGAAAGAATTAAAGAAACTAACAAATAAGTAAGGGACAGATATATCTGTCCCCTACAAAACAAGAAATTCTCCCTCGAGTCCGGACTTAAATGTATCATTCCCAAAAAAGCACGTTTATTCTCAAAACAACTTCAAAAATCTTCTTGTATCGGATAAAAAGTCCGGACTCTAAGATAAAAACATGAAATCAGAAAACAAAGGATACCGCCTCATGCTCGGGAATATTCTCTCACAAACTGTATTTTATTTAATACTAGATTATGTATACCGAAGCACTCCAACTCTTTCTGTAGATCAGGCTGTTTTCTGGGGCTATTTATGGACACTCTCTCTGGCGACTCCTTTCTATCTCGCGAAACGAAAATCCAGAACTGCCTTAAAAATCGAATGGAAAAAATATAAAAAACTTATCATTTTTCTCGCATTTTTAGCGACTGTAGCCAATTTATTCTGGCTCTGGGGCATGCAACAAATCGGATCTGGCCCTTTGGCTTTAATGGAAAACAGCCAGATCATTTTTGCCTTAGTTTTGGGAGTGATTTTCTTGAGCGAAAAACTCAATCTACAAGAAGGACTTTCTGCTCTCGTAATACTTGCGGGAGTAGTAATTATTTCTGGACTCAAAGGAGAAGTAACGCTTCTGGGAGCTTTGGCTGTAATAATATCAGCTTTGGGCTATGCGACGCATAGTTTTTTCGTAAAAAAATTCGGTGCTGGTATACACGCTTTTTCCTTCACTTATCTGCGTGGATGGGGAATGTTTACGATTATCACCTTGTGGCTCATCTTCGCCCAAAAAATAACGCTTATTCCTCTGTCTGCCATGCTTCTTTTATGTGGAGCTCATATTTTTGGACTCTTTTTATCACGATTTACCTATTTTGAAGCCCACAAATTCCTTTCCATATCAAAACTCAATTTATTTACGCTTCTGTTACCAGTATTTGTTCTCATGAGTACATTTGTTATTTTTCACGATCCAATTTCCATGCAAAAAATGGTCGGAGCAGGAGTTATTTTCGGAGGTATGATTTTCTTTACTCTAGAACGAAATAAACAAACAAATACATAATTTATTATTGGTTTTGTATACTGGGGGTATACAAAAGAATTACCAATATCCAATGTCAAATAACCAATCAATTTCCAATGATTAAATATCCAATTCTAAATTTTGACATTTTTTAATTGGTCATTGAGACTTGATTGGTAATTGGATATTGGGATTTGGATATTTTCATTATGAAAAATTGTTCTCTCGGCAAATCTTCTTTAAAATACCATAAACTTAATTTTCACCCCCATGCCCCCACAACCCTGGAATCTCCTCGAACTTTTGCACGAAAAAATCAAAGCAAAAGGCGGTATTGTTTCATGCCACGCACATTTTGATAAAGCGTACGTCATTACGCCAGAAACCCTCCAGATGTGCAATGATAGTATGGAAGTTAAATGGGATTTGTGGAAAGAAGTAAAAGAAAAATATACTCATGAAAACTTAGTTGAAAGAATTTCTTTGAGTGCAGAAAGGATGATTGCGCAGGGATGCGACGCCACACGGACAAATATCGATGTGGATAGTACCGTTGGCATGATGTGCATCGAATCAGCGCTAGAAGTCAAAGAAAAATATAAAGACAAAATAGATATTCAGATCTGCTCACAAGTACTGGAAGGGGCAATGAGCGATGAAGCCCAAAAATGGATAGAAAAAGCGGCTCCTTTGGTGGATGTATTAGGCGGACTTCCTTCTCGTGATCGTCCTCACCAAAAAGAACATTTAGAATATATTTTTGATGTCGCACGCCGATATAATAAAACCGTAGACGTGCATATTGACCAAAATAATGACCCCGACGAACGTGATACTGAACTTTTAGCAAAAGTTGTTATCGACCAAAAAATGCAAGGACGTGTAAATGCTGTACATGCCTGTTCTCTTTCTGCACAACCAGATAGCTACATTCGCGACGTGGCACAAATGATCAAAGAAGCAGACATGAGTGTCATTGTCTGCCCTCGTTCTATGATCGATGGAGTACAACTCCGACACAAAACTGCCCCTGTTCATAATTCTATTGCGCCTGTCCCTCACTTGCTCGAAGCTGGCATCAATGTGTGTTTGGGAGTCGATAATGTGCATGACTATTTCTGTCCGTTCATTGACGGCGATATTTTTAATGAACTCGTATTTTTACTCGAAACCACGAGATTTTATGAAGTGGAGACATTAGTTGATATTGCGAGTACAAATGGGAGGAAAGTGTTGGCAATGGGGAATAGTAAACAGTGCGAAAGAGAGTGTGTGTGAGTGAGTGAGAGTAAAAGAGTTTTTACTTTCTGATTTCCTAACTCTCCCGATCTCTATCTATTTTGTATACCCCCAGTATACACTTTTTTTTACTCTTAAACTTTTAATCTTTTCAGCTTTAAAAAAACTCTTGGCTTTTAATCAAATCTATATTTAGAATAGGATGTCTTCCTATTTTTTAACACAAATACAAATGGAAACATCTCTCTTTCTCGCCAAGCTTCTTGGTATCGTTTTTGCTGTAATTGGTCTCGGGCTTCTTATTAATTTTAAGAGCTACCAAAAAATATTTCAGGATTTTGTGAAAAATTCCGCTCTGCTTTACATTGGCGGATTAATATCTCTGATTATAGGGGTTCTTCTCGTCCTTTCTCACAACATATGGGAAGGTGGATGGGTCGTACTTATAACTGTCTTAGGATGGATGTCTCTGGTAAAAGGAATCATCCTTTTGCTCTTCCCAAAATGGATGGTAAAAATGGGAGTGAATATGTGCACAACTGGATATTGTACTTTTGCTGGAATTTTCGCACTACTCGTTGGACTCTACCTTATGAATGCAGGATTTGCTTGGGGACTTATGTAGAACGTTCTATTAATAATTCAAGTCCGGACTGCAAGCAGTCCGGACTTTTTGTTGTGTTTCCTTTAGTAATAAATTTGTAAGGGCGCGATTAATCGCGCCCCTACTTTTGTTCAAACTCTTTTGGAACTTCTGACTCTACGGTTACTTTTTTTCCTGCCTTATCTGGATCGGGAAAAGTGAGCGAATGAGCATGTAAAAAAACTCGTTCTGCTTTGCGACCTCCATATTTCTCATCCCCCACAATAGGAAATCCAATGCTCGACAGATGCACTCTTATTTGATGCGTCCGTCCGGTGGGAATTCGAACTTTGAGAAGAGACAATCCCTTCTTTATTTCTACGCGTTCAAAATGCGTCAGTGCTTCTCGAGCCTTTTCATCCATAGAAACTGCCATTTTTTTTCGATCCTGTGTGTCACGAAGAATACCAGCCTCAATACGTCCTCGTAGAGGCGGGGAACCTTGTACAACTGCATAATAAATTTTTTCTACTTCCTTCCAATGGTCTTGTAAATACCTATGCGTTGCATTTGTTTTTGCTACCAAAAGGACTCCTGAGGTCACTTTATCGAGGCGATGAACAATTCCAGGACGCGCCCCATCATCCGATAATTTCTTTTTTCCAAATTGATGCACGAGCGCATTCACAATTGTGTGAGGAGAAGGATCAGACGTGGAAGGATGTACTGAAATTCCGGTAGGTTTTTCAATGGCAATCCACGACTCGGATTCTGCTAAAATCTTGAGTGACATATCCCATTTTTGTATATGTGAGCCCGAGCTCACATCTATGATACACGACACTTTCCACGTCTCTCCTTCCTTCACCTTTGTCTTTCCACGCAACTCTTTCTTCCCGTTTTCTGTTTTTGAATTTTTAATTCGTAATTCGTCATTCGCCTGCCCCGAGCTTGGCGAACGGGTAATTTGTAATTTAAACGTCCCGTTTCTCTGCCACACAGAACGCGAAAATTCCGGAAATTTTTGAGCACATAAAGCGTCTATTCTTTTTCCCGATTCTGAATTCGTTATGGTAAATTTTTTCATATTTCATATTTCTTTCCAACAAGGGAGCATGCTCCCTTGTTAGTATAACACTTCTTTTAACAAGGGGGTTAACCCCCTTGTTGGGAAGAAAGATGTAATTTCCTCCACACCATACTTCCAAAAATCACTGCCGACAACATACTTGCCGTAAAATTTCCAATTGCGAGTCCCCAAATAGCATTTTCTGGAGGTAAAACTTTAAGCGCCAGTATCACTGCAAGTCCTGTCGCTATCAAAAGCGAAAAAGCAGTAATCTTCATTGGCGTCTTCGCATCACCTCCCGCCAAAAATACTCGAGCAAGTACGGGGATCATACACATAAAAGGCATAGAGAGTACTGTTAAACGAAAAACAATCGTTGCCATTCGGAGTGATTCTCCCTGAAGACCAAAAAGAATACTCAAAATTATTTCTGGAAACATTGCTCCAATGACAGCGACTGGAATCGTGAAAAATAAAATCCATCCCAAAGAATTCTTCAGTATTTTTTTAATCTCCTGTACATCATTTTTTGCTTGAGCAAGACGTGGAAATGCAGAACTCGCAATACTCATCCCAACGATAGAAAGCAATACAGATCCCAAATTTGTCCCAATCGAAAACGCTCCTACCGATCCCACCATAAGAAAACTCGCAATTAAAACATCTACTGATTGATTGATCTGAAATGCCGCATTATTCGTCACACGAAACACAAAATCTGATTTAAAATTTTTCCATACACTTGCTGGTTTTTTCCAAGCCCAAGTAATCTTATTTTGTTGAACAAAAAATGTGTTCATATTTACTAATAAATGTAATCCCGCTCCCACGAGTGCTGAAAGTCCTACCGTCAAAAGTCCAAATTGATTACGAAAGAAGAAAAGTCCTGCACAAATTCCACCCGTGTAGAGCACAGGAGCTATTGCAATAGAAAGAAATTGATGCCGGCTCTGATGCAGTGCTGAAAACACAGAGGAAACAGAAAGCAAAAACACCGATCCAAAAAGACATCTCGCCAAAGGCAACATTTCTGCACGAAGAGAGGACTCAAATCCTCCCGCAAAAAGCCCAATAAGGGGTTCAGTAAAAATCACCCCCAGTCCACAAAAAATCCCAAAAAGCACCAATACTCCCCACAAAAAACTCGAAAAAAACTGCACCCGTTCTTTTTCTCCCAAATGGGTATATCTCGGCAAAAAAAGCGTCGAGATAGTCCCTCCAATAAGTAAGAAAAAGAAAAAATCCGGTATTCTAAAACTCGCAAAGATCAGATCGATTTTTTCTCCCGCCCCAAAAATATCAATAAATAATCGATCACGCCAGAGTCCCAAGAATTTTGACACTACAGCTGATCCTCCAAGCAAAATACCGCCAGATAATAAGAATTTTTTCATTGTACAAAGCGGAGTGTGCCAAAAATTCATGGTTTTGCAAACTCTCACCTTCGTAGGGGGCAGATATATCTGCCCCTTACATAAGATCCAAATCCCATTTTCATTTTACTATTTTTCGAATAACACATCCCCGTAGGGGACAGATATATCTGTCCCCTATCAAATCATCCCCATCGTAAAAACAATTTTTCTGTTCATGAACAAAAAAATTGACCAGCTTTTTTTTCTCCCTTACAATTCCAAGGAAAATTCAAATAGAAAAAAATATGTTAGGAAATTTGCTCATGGCGTTGGCAAGCTTGATCCACACGGGTCCCAGTATGACGTTTCATGAAGCATCAATCACAATTCCCGAAGGAACTTCAAAGATCGAAACCGAGATGGAGTGGAACGCCATCACTCTTTTTTCTCCTGAAGGGAATCCCCTTCCCAATATTTCGTATCAAGACGATAACGGAAATTTTCTCGAATGGCATAAAAACGAGGAAAATGAATTGTATCCCGAAAGTGCCCTCGAACTTCTTTTCGTAGGACGCTCTAATCCACTTATCATACGCTCTGATGCACCCGTAAAACTCGTAGCTCATTTTTTAAATACTCGTATTCCCGAAGAAAAACTCTTGGTCGAAGCGGGAACAAGTGACGGAACGAAATTTGCACCACTAGATCCTGATGAATTTGATGATCCAGAAACGGGTCTCCCTCCGCTCGTCGAACAACCAAAATATATTGCTCGTGAAACATGGGGCGCAGATGAAAAACTTCTCGCATGGAAATCAAATCAACGCTCTTTACGCCGATGGTTCCATACAGAGGAAGATTTGGTTGAACCGCAATATCGTCCCCGCATTGTCCAAACAAAAAACAAATACGGAGATGAACTTTTTTGGCCTGTCTCAGAAAATCAAAAAATTGCCAAAATAATAATCCACCACACAGCAGAAGCTACAAAAAACGAACGCAATCCTATGGAAATCATGCGAGCTATTTATGTCTACCATACGGTTACACGTGGATGGGGGGACATCGGTTATAACTTTGTACTCGACCAAGAAGGAAATATTTACGAAGGACGATTAGGAAGTCGCGAAGGCGCTATGCCAGTGGGAGCTCATGTGGCATACCATAATATTGGAACTATCGGAGTGGCACTTATGGGAAATTTCCAAATAGAAGAACCAAGAGAAAGAACCATGCAGGTGCTAACGCTTCTTCTCGCAAAACTCGCACGTGATTATGACGTGGATCCTTTGGGGCGAGATTTTTATCTGGGAACAAACTCCTACAATATTTCTGGACACGGAGATGTTGCTCGCCACGGACACGCAACGGCTTGTCCGGGAACAAATCTCAAAAAACGACTCCCTGAACTCAGACGAGAAGTGGCATTCTGGAAAAACGAACTCCATCGACAGGAAAAAAATAATTCCCCTGATGCACGTGATTTTTTACAAAAAAGCACTTCCGCTCCTGATGTTTTGAAAAAAGAAACTCCGTGGGAACGTCCAGAAAAAGTACCTCTTATTAGTTTTGCAAAGATTATCACCACTCCCATTGTTCAGAGGAATGATCGACTCACTCTGAATTTAGAAATACAAAATGGAACACAAGAAGTCTGGACACCCCAGTCTGCTATAAAAGTCGAGAACGTTCCCGAAGGTATGATTGTGACAGATTTCCGGTCTCTTGCGCCCATTGCTCCTAAAGAATCTGGAATTTTTCGAGGACGGATAATCGTAGAAGATACTCAAAACGGAACCTATAATTTGGGGCTTATTCCGACTTTCCTCAAAAGCAAACTTTTCCGCGATCAGACACTTCCAACGTTTCCACTCGCCGTACAAGTTTCTGGAGACCGAAAATTTAAAATTTCCGCTAATAATGTCTACAAAGCACCAGAAAAGAAAAAACCAAGCTTCTTAAAAAACCTCACAGCAAGCACGTTCCGATCATCTGCTCCGATAAAAAGATCCGAAGAACCCATGACAAAAGTACGACTTTCTTACTTCAAGGAAGCTTTTGCTCGTGTGAAAGCAAATGCAGAAATACAGATACGGGAAAAAGAAAACATTCTCGCCTCTATTCCAGCAAACGCATCTGTTAAAATCGTTCCGCAAAAAGATGAAGAAAAAAATATCCTCTTCCTCGAAGTTTCTACAGATGAACAAGTTTGGAAAGTAGCAGAAGTTTCGCTTATAACTGATGGAATATTAGAAATCACAAATTACGATCGAGGTTTAAGCAAACACACCCCTTACAATACTTTTCGAAGGGAACTCTTTTTCTCTGCCTTCAATAAAAAAGAATTTCTGGTCGTGAATAAACTTCCTATCGAAGAATATCTCTATGGGCTTGCTGAAGAACCTTCTACCGAACACATAAACAAGAAAAAAACTATTGAAATCGCCGCTCGAAACTACGTTCTCGCCTATTCAGGCGCCAAGAGAAAATTTGGAACCCTTCTCTTTGATTTAGATGACAGTCCAGAACGATCACAATTTTATCTCGGAGAAGGATGGGAACGTTATCACGGCGACCAAAAAATTTCTGTTGACTCCACTCGTGGTATAGTTGCCACCTATCAAGGTCAACCCGTTGTTCTTCCTTATTTCACACAAAGTGACGGCCGAACATCTGATAAATGGAGTAAAGCCTATCCATGGACAAAATCTCAAATTCTTCCTTTTGATGAGGGACTTACTCCTCGTGGACATGGAGTAGGAATGTCTGCTCACACAGCCGGAGAACTTGCTGAACAAGGGAAAATACCCGAGAAAATCCTGCAATACTTTTTTGACGGGATAAAAGTGGAGAAGGTGTATTAGGGAAAGTATAGAGTATTCAGTATTTAGTATAAAAATACACACTCTTTTCTTCATTTGACACTCCCTTCTTTTTTATTACACTTCTCCCGCTTCTGAAAAAGCGATACAAAATACGATATACTGACTACTAAATACTCACCAAAATGACAAACAAAGGAGGCGCCAAACAACACGGAGGACACGATATTAATGAAAGAAGGCGTAAATCGACTCTCAGTAAACGAGCAAATAAAGCAAAAGCACGAGCGAAACGTGTCGAATTGAAAGCAAAAGGACTCAATTGTTAAGGGTAGATAACGAGACTACAAGATCACAAGCTTTTTTGTCGTTGCGAGAAATCCCCTTTTACCCAATGAAATCCCGCGAAGCGGGAGTCCCGATAAGTCGGGACTATTTCACGGGGTAAACTTCCCCTTTATTAAAGAGGGAGGAAAATTTGGAAAAAGAAATCTTCCTATTTATGTATTTAAATAAAAAATGTCTTTCTGAGGAATTCGCTTTGGCGAATGGCGAAGAATCTTTTCTTGTTCCCAAGGTCTCCTTGTGAATATACTTTTCCCCAGAAGCTTTGCTTCTACTTTTGAAGCAGGCGTTTCATCTCCATTCACATTCCCAAGTTGGAGCCTAAGAACGAGTAAAAATCAAACTGTCATCCTGAGCTCAGGCGAAGGATCTTCCGAATAAGTATTAAAGCCTATCCCCGACCTTACGGGTCGGGGAATTAAGAGCGGAAGATTAAAGACTAAAAGGAAGATTCTTCATTCCATTCAGAATGACGGTTTTTATAGAAAAAAATTATTTGGAAGATCCTTCATTACATTCAGGAAGACTTATTTTATTCTTGATATCTCATTCATTCGTAATTTCAAAAAGTGTATACCCCCAGTATACACTTAAACTTCGAAGAAATTATTATTGAAAAACTTTGTTTTTCTAGCTCCGTAAAGAGCGTTACTGCCCGTAATACGAAATTTGCGAAATCGAAGATTTCAAAGCAAATGAGTATAAATGAAAAACATTTGTAGTTTGTCTTTCAACCCTGAGCTCAAGACCGAATGGCCGTTTGATTATTTGTAATTTCAAACACTATTATTCATTAACTATTGGATAACCCCGCCCCCTTTTCCACCACGCCTGCCCGCCGTGGTGGGGCGGACAGGTGTAAAGAGGGAAGTCCCGACTTGTCGGGACAGGGGGATTTGTTTTCTGATTGATTCAAACCTCTCTGTCCTTCGGACATCTCTCCTTACAGAGGAGAGCCTTATTCATTGTTCTTTCTTCGCCATTCCGAGCAACTCTTTTAACTTTGTTGACACTTTTTTTGGCATTTCATACTGAATCCGTACCAAGTGGTCCCCAACTCTTCCTCCTGACTTTACTCCTTCTCCTCTGATTCGAAGCAGTTGTCCATCACGTGTATTCTCAGGAACAGTGAGAGTCATACGTTTCCAAAATGTCTTTACCTCAAATTTTCCTCCACTTATAGCATCAAACACAGAAATATTGAGATTCGAAACAAGATCGAGCCCTCTTCGCTCAAATACTTTTGAAGGTTGTACCCGCACGTGAACATACAAATCCCCTCTTTTCCCACCGCGTCTTCCTGCCTCTCCTTTTTCATTGAAACGAAGGGTTGTTCCATCTTCCGCTCCCGCTGGAATCTGAATCTCTGTTTTCCCTTTCCCCTCTTTTCTTCCTTCCCCCCGACAAGAATCACAGACATTTTCAAACTGAGAACCTTCTCCCTGACATTCTGGACATGCAGTTTGTTGTGACACTGTCCCAAAAGGTGTTTGAAATCTTTGTGCGACACTTCCTGTTCCCTGACAAGTACCACACTTTTTCTGTCCTGTGCCTCCTTTGCCATCACATTTCTCACAACTTTCAAAATGCCGAGAAGCAAATGTCTTTTTTGTCCCATTCATTGATTCGTCAAAGTCGATTCTCACATCCACTTCCAAATCTGATCCACGAGAAGAAGCTGATTTCGATTTCGAACCTCCTCCTCCAAAAAAAGAAGAAAAAATATCTTCCATCCCTCCAAAATCATTCGCTGAAAATCCACCCCCACCAAACCCGGAAAATCCAGCGCCTGCCCCACCGGCTCCTGCATTCGTTCCTGCCGAACCAAATTGGTCATATTGAGCGCGTTTTTGATCATCTGATAAGACTTCATATGCCTCATTCACTTTTTTAAATTTCTTTTCTTCACCTCCTTTATCGGGATGATGTTTCTGTGCTAAATTTCTATATGCTTTTTTTATCTCCGCTTTTGAAGCGGTCTTCGATACCCCCAATTCACCATATAAATCTTCTGACATCAAAAAAATATTAGTTGAAAAGCTTAAAAGTTGAAAAGCTTAAAAGCAAGAATGAATTTCGTTTTTTAATAATTTTACTTTTTATCTTTTAGACTTTTTAACTTTTGGACTATACCTCATTTTAGCAAAAAAATCAATGGAGTGCTAATTACAGTCAAAAAGTTTAAAAGTTAACAAGTCTAAAAGCTTTGGTATTTTTACTTTTGGACTTTTCAGCTTTTTCACTTTTAAGCTGTTAAATCCTTGATTTAACCGCCTTTCTCTGCTATAATAAGGAGAAGTATTTTCTATGGAAACTATCGCTTCGAATCCAACAAATGATCTACTTTTCCTTTGGATAGGAATAGGGCTCATTGTTGTAGCGCTTATCATACTGTGTATTCCGGGACTTTTTTTCCTGCGTTATTGGCATAGAAAGCGAGAAAAGAACAAACTCGTACATTTACAAATAACGCTTCCCCGAAACGATTCCAAGCTCGATAACGAACAACGAACCGAAAAAGATTTCCACGAAGAAATAGGAAAAGCTCAGCAATTCTTTCGTGCATTACACGAAACACGCGACTTGAATCTCCAGAATATTTGGTTGAAACGCATTCCTTGGAAGAAACCTCAAATATCTTTTGAACTTCAATTTTCTGAGCAGGAGCTTCATTTTGTGGTTGTTTGTGATCCCTACTACCAAAAAATTATTCAAAAGCAGGTAACGTCTTTCTATGAATCAGCAGAAATCGAGATTCTTACTCCCGAAGAAAGATTCGACATAGCCCCAAAAGGCTATCATACAAACGGATACTACCTCCACACAGAAGAAAAATTTTGGTACCCAATCCAGACCTACAAACAAATTGAAGATGATGCACTCAATTCTATTGCGAATGCTTTCTCGAAGCTGGAAAAAAATGAAAAAAGTGTTATACAACTCGTTCTCCATCCAATTTCAGACAAATGGCAACACAAAGCCCATGCCGAAGGAACCCGATTATTTAAGGGACAAAAAAAATCTGGCGGATTTCGTATCCCCATTTTGGGTCCCCTCTTTCGTATTCTTTTCTTTCCCATCAGAATTCTTTTTCGCGGATATGATCCCTCCAAAGATAGTGGATCAAATGCTCCGGGTGCTTCTAGTGGAGACTCTTATGTGCGTATGCTTCAAACAGACGAAGAAACTGCGAAAGCCATTGGTGAGAAAGCCAATGAAACTGGATACACAGTGACTCTCAGAGTTCTTGCAAGTTCTCCTCAAAAACAAAGAATACAGGAAATTTTGGATGGACTATTTGTTGCCTTTAATATTTTTGAAGGAAAAGGAACAAATCGTTTTGAAAACCGACGAATTTTCCCAATCAATAAATGGAACGGTCCACTGATGGTTCATAATTTCAGATACCGTTTGCCAGCATTTTTGGAAAAAGCGTCTATTCTCAATGCCGAAGAACTCGCAACAATTTATCACTTCCCAGATGCACGATATAACAAAACCCCTCTCATTAGATGGCTCAAATACAAAGTACTTGCCCCGCCAATAGATATGCCTGAGGAAGGAATTATACTTGGGAAATCCGTCCATCGTGGCGTCGAGAAAATGGTGAAATTCAAGAAAGCTGATCGAAGTCGTCATCAATATATCATCGGAAAATCTGGTTCTGGTAAATCAGTATTGCTTTGGAATCAAGCCATTCAGGATATTCAAAATGGCGAAGGAGTCTGTGTGATTGACCCACATGGAGACCTTATTGAAGACGTGCTTCAGTGTGTCCCTAAAGAACGCGCCAAAGACGTCATTGTATTTGATCCCGGAGACAAAGACCGTCCCATGGGATTAAACTTACTCGGTGCCAAAACGCCAGAGGAACAAGACCGCGCATCACTCGGTGCGATGGAAATTTTCATCAAATTGTTTGGAAACGAAATTTTTGGTCCTCGTATCCAGCACTATTTCCGTAATGGATGTTTGACTCTTATGGCAGATGAAAACGAAGGAGCAACTCTTATCGATATTCCTCGACTTTTCATTGATGATGATTTCCAAAAATACAAGGTGTCGAAGGTAAAAAATCCGGTAGTACGTGCTTTCTGGGAACATGAAATGGCTAAAACGGGCGAACGAGAAAAACAAGAAATGATCCCCTATTTCACTTCAAAATTCGGTCCATTTGTGACGAATACAACTATGAGAAATATTATCGGACAGACAAAATCTGCCTTTAATATTCGTGAAGCAATGGATACTGGAAAAATCGTATTGATTAATCTCTCCAAAGGAAAAATAGGAGGAATTAATGCCCAACTCTTGGGATTGATTCTCGTATCAAAAATTAACATGGCTGCCATGAGCCGTACAGATATACCAGAAAAAGATCGACGAGATTTCTTTCTTTATGTAGATGAGTTCCAAAATTTCGCGACAGACACTTTTGCATCAATACTGTCTGAAGCTCGAAAATACCACTTGAATTTAATCATGGCGCACCAGTATATTGCGCAATTATCTGAATCTGCTGGAGGAATTGCAATCGGACAAAAGGACTCAAAAATCCGTGATGCAGTCTTCGGAAACGTAGGAACCATCGTGAGTTTCAAAGTCGGAGCCGAAGATGGAGAATATTTGGAAAAAGAATACGCCCCCCTCCTTTCACAACAAGATATTATAAATGTTGCCAACTACAAAGCCTATCTAAAACTCAATATCGATAACACGACTTCTCGTGTTTTCTCGATGGGAACACTCTATGACCCATCAATAAAAAATCCAAAAGTAGGAGAAATTATCAAGAAATACTCCCGTATGAAATACGGACGCAAAAAGGAATTTGTCGATGCAGAAATAGAAGCCCGTATGGGAATCGATAATCTCTCTATTATTGAAAAAACTGCTGCGGCTGATCCAACAGTAAGTGATGATCTTTTGACTGATAAACCAGAAGCGGATAATCTTTCTGAAGTACAACTACAAGGAGTAGAAAAGCATATTCCTGTCTCCGCAAAAGTTGACCCTGCTACTCCCCAAGAAATTTCTGATGCTCCCGTAAAAACGCTTCCAGCAGAAGGAGAAAGTGTTTAGGATTTTTATATTGTCATTGCGAGCAAAACAAAGCAATCTCCCCTCCCTTCTGTCATTCTGAATGAAATGAAGAATCTTCCTTTTAGTTTTTAATACTTATTCGGAAGAGTCTTCTCCCGACTGAAGTCGGAATCAGAAAGACAATGTTTTTTGTAATGACATTGTCATTACATTTCTTTCATCATTCCTCGTTCCCAAGCTCCGGCTTGGGAATGTAAATAGAGACGAAGCTCTTGCTTCAAAGATAGAGAAGCAAATAACTATAACGTTCCTTGCAAAATCCCCGAGGCTACCGACCCATGAAGACCTTCACTTTATCAGGATTTTCCTAGCAAGGGGGTTTCGCTAGGAAAACAGTGTATACTCCCGAGACATACATTTTTCCTCCTAATTCAAAATTCCTTATTTTCCCCTCTTATCAATAAAGCCTATCCCCGAGCTTACGATCGGGGTATTAGGCCAATACAAGCTTCGCTTGTCCAGAATCCTCTTCTCCCTGCTTTTTAATATACTCCCGAATTATCTTCTCATTTACCCCCACCGTGCTGACAAAATAACCTCCTGACCATATGCTTTCTGTCCCCCAATACACTTCCTTTAGTACTGGGAATTTTTGCTTTAGATCCTTTGCCATATTCGCCTTTACCACTCTCACGAATTGCCCCACACCCATTGTTGGAGGTATTGATACTAATACATGTATATGATCTTCATCATGATTCATTTCTTTGTATTCTACCAGAGGGTAATGTTTTTTTACCTCCAACATCCTCTTCTTTAACCACGCAAAAATCCCCTCATTGAATATCTTCCTCCTATATTTTGTCACCATGATTATATGGTAGTCACAGTGATACACGCAGTGTGATAATTTTTTGTATTCCATGTCCTCATTATAGAGAATTCTGGAACATCTTCATCCCTCGACCTTACGGTCGGGGTTTTAAGAGCGGAACAATAAACATAAGACACCAAAGGGATGTAGAACTAGAAAGTATAGAAAAGTGCCCCCCAAAAGAACGTTTTAACTGCAAATAATTACAAAATATGTATTTAATTGAAGTTCTATTGTAATTAAATTCGGTATGTGATATATTATAGATGTTTTAAAAAACAGTGTTTATCATTTATAAAAACAAATACATATGAAAGAACGAGAATTTTCTGGATTGAGCTCACAAGAGAGAGTAATAATAAGTCATTTTTCTGCTTTAGAACAAAGCACGATTAATGCAGATTCTTTAATTAAATTTCATCCTTGTAAAAGGGTGACTGCTAATCAAATTTTACGTCGTTTGTTTCAAAAAGGATGGCTCCAGCGATTCAAACGTGGTGTATATGCAATTGTTCCACTGTCATCAATTACCAATTCCCCAGCTATTGAAGATGTATTGTCGTTATCCATGGATCTTTTTAGTCCGGCATTCATATCGGGGTGGTCAGCTGCTGAACATTGGGATTTAACTGAGCAAATGTTCAATAGTATTTCCATTGTAACAAAAGTGTCTCAACGAAAGAATGTTCAACTGATTGGTAATATTAAATTCCGTACCAGAACACAAAAAGAAGAACTATTTTTTGGTATAAAAACAGTATGGTTCGGAAGTAAGGCAGTTAAAATTGCTGATCCCAGTCGAATGCTAATTGATATTTTGGATTTGCCCAGTTTCGGTGGTGGAGGTCGCCATACAATAGATATAGTCAATAACTATTGGCATTCTGATGCATGTAATCCTGATTTGTTACTAAATTATGCTTTGCAATACAAACGTGGTTCAGTGTTTAAACGACTAGGGTTTCTTGCTGAAAAATTAAATGCACCAGTGTCTGACGAGTGGCTTCGGTCATGCCAACGACATGTATCTAAGGGAATTTCTTTTCTTGACCCAGAGGGACCAAACTCTGGTTCTATAAATAGTAAGTGGAATTTGAAAATCAATTTACCAATTATAAATTAGTATGATACCAAAGTCAGAAATACTCGAACTCGCAAAATATTATTCACTTGTGGCGACAACTGTTCAAAAGGATTATGCAATTGGGTGGCTGCTTCGAGCAATATCAAATCACACTCATTTTTCAAAGTGGGTGTTTAAGGGAGGGACTTGTTTAAAAAAGTGTTATTTTGAAACTTACAGATTCTCTGAAGATCTTGATTTCACAATTCCGATAGATCAGCCAATTAGTCGTGATTTAATTCGGACATATCTTGAGGAAGTAACTACTTGGATTGAAGACAATTCTGGTCTAACTTTTCCTCGACAAGATTGGAAAATCGAAGAATACACAAACCCTCGTGGGAAAATATCATTTCAAGCAAAAATTTCTTTTGACGGACCGTTAGCTAGTACTTCAAAAAAATCTCTTCCCAGAATAAAATTTGATCTTACTCAGGATGAAATAATAGTGGATAATCCAGAAGTTCGAGATGTACATCATAGTTTTTCAGATGAATTTGATCCAATCCCACAAGTCCTTTGTTACACTATAAATGAATTCCTCGCAGAGAAATCACGCGCGCTTTTGGAAAGAAATGGTAGAGCTCGAGATGTTTATGATGTTGTAAATATTAGTCGTAATTTCCGAAAAGAGATTGATCCACTGCGTGCTAAAGACATAATCAATGCTAAATTTGAATTTAAAGGACTCAACCCTCCAACCGTGCATCGAATTATGAGCTCAATTGATCTGGAGATTTTGAAAAGCAATTGGGAATCGCAATTGGATCATCAAATAAGCAACCTCCCTCCCGTTGAGACGTTTATAGCTGATTTAGAAGATTCTATTGCGTGGTGGTTAGAGCCAAGGATTGCTAAACCACAATTACGATCTATAGCCAGTGGACAGATCGTTCCACGCACCTTTTTTCCTGCAATCAACTTAGAGACTGGTCCATCAGCAATGGATAAAATACGCCATGCTGCCCGAAATAAATTATGTGTTTTGATTTCATATCATGGTTCAATACGATTGGTGGAACCTTATTCTCTACACTATCCATCAACAGGAAATGTATTATTACACGTTGAGGAAATTAGAAAAAACGGAATACCCTCAGACACACATAAAGCCTATAAAATTGATGAGATAGACTCGGCATCGATATCGGATCAAAGTTTTGTTCCAAGATGGGCAATTGAATTATAATTCTGAAGATACTAATGGATAAAATAGATTGGTGGAGCATAAGGGACTCGAACCCTTGACTTCATCCATGCCATGGATGCGCTCTAGCCATCTGAGCTAATGCCCCTTCGTCGCGATTCAAAAAACAAAGGTACTGTAAAAATTTTTCAAAAAATGTAAACTGCTTCTGATGATTGGTTTTATAAAAGGCATCGCAAAACGACTTAACGAAAAAGAGATCCTCATTATTACCGAAAGTGGTGTGGGATATTCCGTGCGTCCTGCAGGGTCGCTACTCGCAGAATGCAAAAAAGACCAACCCATTTCTGCAGAAATTCTTACCGTGGTTCGAGAAAACGAAATTTCGCTCTACGGCTTTGGAAGTTTTGAAGAAAAACAATTATTCGAAAAACTTATTTCTGTCTCAGGTATTGGTCCTAAAACGGCACTCGGAATGGTTTCAATCCCCGCTTCTGAATTTTTATCTGCTGTCGAAAAAGGTGATGTAGCATTTCTTACTCGTATTCAGGGGCTCGGAAAAAAGACCGCTGAACGGCTCATTATAGAACTTCGCGGAAAAATTGATCTATCTCAAAGTGAATCTATTGCGCGTTCTCCCTCATTCGAAGAAGCGTTTGATGCTCTTCAGAATCTCGGCTATGACCGACACACCATTGGCAAACGACTTGATCAGGCAGACACTACCGCTAGCGCTGAAGATTTAGTGAAATTTTTCCTGAAATCAGATGTGTAAAAACGCCTCACGGCGAATTTTTAATCAGAAGAATTCCCCGATGCTTGCATCGGGTGTAAGGTGCTGGCGATGAGCCAGCAAACGGAGCATATAAAGAAAAGTCACAACAAAACATTGTTGTTGTACCATATGGTGTTTCCCTCAAAATATAGAAGGAAGGTGTTTACAAAGGAAATAGAAAGAGAATTGATAAGGGTGTGTGAAGAAATAACAGAGCGATTTGAGATCCATTATGTGGAAATAGGGACAGATGAAGATCATGTTCATTTCTTGATACAAAGTGTGCCAAAGATGTCAGTAACAGAAATAGTGAGAAAAACAAAAAGCATAACGGCACGAGAAATATTTGAGAAGAAAGAAGAAGTGAAAGAAAAGCTATGGGGAGGAAGTTTTTGGACAAGTGGATATTATGCAAATACGGTTGGAAAATATGGGAATGAAAAAGTAATAAGAGAATATGTAAAAAATCAGGGAGGAGAGTATAAGCAATTACACAGGGGACAACTCATACTGTTCGAAGGGTTGGCGTAGCCAACCTGATACCCCGTTGCTTGCTGCGGGGTAGTTTATTACAATCATGCATCCTTATCTAGAGTCCGGACTTTGGAAAGTCCGGACTCTAATGCAAATATTGAAAAATCCCTCCAAGATTTTGGATGCGCCTCGTCCCACGGGTCGGTAGACCCAGGGATTTTTTAAGGAACGTTAAAGAGAAAATTGTAAGGACGTAGCAATGCTACGTCCCTACGGGGAAATCTATAGTTCCCATACGTAATACGAAATACAAAATACGTACCACTGTTTTGTATACCCCCGAGACATACAAAATATCATACACTGTCTCCCCCTCCTACCAATTATTACTCTTCATCAACTGATCAACGACCTCTTTTTCTTTTGCAGCAATTTCAGTAGCAAGAAATTCGTATATCTCATCACAGTATTCTGATGGATTCGTAAGACAAAGTGTCATTTCTTCTGAAGCAATTTGATAGAGTTGAAGCAATGTCTTCGCATTACCAAGCTTGTCATCCATAGCAAGCTGAAACCCTCTCTCTTGCTTCTCTTGAGTTGCCCTTGTGCCCTTTTTCCCAATTCGTTCCTTTAGCCCAGAAAAATTTTCCTGCCAAGTTGGTTTATCAACCGCGACTAATTGCTGTTGCTCTTGTTGTTCTTTTCGAGCAAGCATTCGTTCTTCTCCACTCCCTCTATAAACAACACGAGTTACCCTATCTTCTGCTACCAAAGACTTCGTCGGCAATCTCCCTGACTTATATCCTCCAAAAACCTTTTCTCCTTTCGTACTATCTGCTAACCATATTTGTCCTCGAACTCCCTGATTGATACGATCAATTTCACGAAGAGATTCTTCATAAGCAACCGAAAAGTTCACCTTACTTATTTCATTTTTCGAAGTACTCCTGAATTCACTTTTCTCCATACCGGTTCTGCGAAGTGTTTTTGATTTCCCGCTCAATCCTTGTGCTATCTCATTCATATTTCCAAAAAGTCCAAAGGTTGAGAATTCATTCGTGAAACACGTAACTGTGTTATTTAATGTATCATTCGAACAACGAGACAATTTGTTCCACTGAACTCCATTCCATCGATAAATTTTGAGTGTTGCTTCGTCTGTAATTCCGATATTCTCATCCGAATAAGAGAAAATAAGAGAAAGATTCTCATCAAACTCTAAAATGCTGTCTGTTGTGCTCGTTATAGCTTTTAAATCATATAAGTACTGCCCCGCAAGATAGAGATCCTCGGCTGGTTTTGCCGTCACCTGCATTGCTGCCCCTGCTAAAAGCGATTTTATCTGGAACTGTGCCTCCGTACTTTCATTTGAGAAAAGAGGCGGAACATTGACACGAATTCCTTGAATTCCTCCATTTTGCAATTCTATGTTCCCCCCCTCGCTCCTTATTATCTGTTTTCGCTTCTGTGCAACAACCTCTGCTCCTCCTATACATCCTCCTGTCGTCAAAATACTTTCTTCCCCCATAGTTTCTTTTCCGAGTTGATCCACGGAACGAACACGAAAGTCATACGTCGCACAAGACTGAAGTTCAGGAAGTTCTACTTCTTGACTCGAAGTAAATGTATCTGTGTAAGAAGTCATTGTTCCATATGTCTGATTAAGACCGACTTCTACCCTTGATTTTGCTCCTTTATCCGTTTCCCAAGTAACCGTATTGGTTATACCAGAATTATTAGTTGTCACATTGAGAGCCGAAATAACTGGGGCCTCTGTAGGATTGACCGTCACTCCAAAATTCTTTTCATAAGTATTCCCTACTCCATTTTCTACACGAACCGCAATATCATAGGTCATTGCGATTATCACTGCATCCTCTGTAATAACTATGCTATTCTCATTTATGAGGGCGAATCTTCCCCCTGCATCATTCAGGAGAGTAAAAATATGAGTATCCCCCAAATCAGGATCTACTGCTTGCAAGGTTCCTACGACAGCTCCTTCTTCCACATCATCAAGAATAGTACTTGCAGCAAATACTATATCTGTAGGCGCTTCATTCATATTGTTCACAATAATGACGAAGTTCTGATCATAAGTATTCCAATCTGGATCTCGTACAAGCACTGTTATTTCATAAAAAGGATTTGTCTCGTAATCAATAAAATCGTTTCCATTGGCAACCGCCACATAGAAAAGTTGATTTTGTCCTACGATACTAAACCTTCCTCCCGCATTATTCGTTAAAAAATACACTAATTCACTCGAATCATTATCCGGATCAGTTGCGAGCAATTGTCCTATAAGCGTCCCATTAGAAGCATTCTCTGTGACGAGCTGTCCATTCAGATCAATAGCGTTCGGGGCATCTTCTTCTGATCCCGTAAATCCCGAACTTGCTGTCCGAAAAACCGCGAGGGTCAAAATGACGAACCCAAGAAGAAATGTGAAGAAAATTTTTGTTTTTGTTTGCGATTGCGAAGATTTTTTCATTTAAAAAAGATTTAAATCTTGTTATTATATACTTTTATTTTTACTGAGTCAATCATTTTCCAAATATAAAAGAGAAAATAAAGACTGGAACAAATATACACCTGAAGAATAAAAAAGCTAATTTCTAGGCAAGATGTAATTTCATTTTTTCTTCACAACTTACCCTATGCTAAATGTTAGCATACTTCTTTTTTTTTTCGCAATGAAGTTTAGAAAATAGAGGATAGAATTCATCAGTGTTTTCTATAGTTCGTACTACACGTACAACATAAAGACGCAACAATGTTGCGTCCCTACGGAAGATTCTTTCTAGAAAGGCGCGATAAATCGCGCCTCTACATTTGATCGCGTTATAACGCCTCTTTCATAGACAGCTTTGTACGTCCCATATTATCGACACCAAGAATTTTTACTTTTACCTTGTCTCCCTCTTTTACTATATCGGATGGATGATTAACTCGTTCATGAGCCATTTCTGAAACATGTACCAAAGCTTCTTTCCCCGGTAAAAATTCTACAAATACTCCGAAATCCATAAGTGATTTTACTGTTCCCTCAAATACATCCCCTACGACTGGTTCATAGGTCAATGTTTTAATCGCCGCTGTCGCTTTTTCTGCATTTTCCTGATTCGCAGAAGTAACCATGATCAAACCATCATCTTCAATGTCGATTTGTACATCAAAGTCCGCACTCAACTTTTGAATTGTTTCACCTCCTTTCCCGATAACAATACGAATGTAATCTGGATTAATTTTGAAAGATGTTACTCGTGGTGCAAACGAACTCATTTCCTTGCGTGGTTCCGGAAGAACCGATTTCATATCTTTCAAAATACTTGTACGTGCTACTTTTGCACGCTCAAGGGCTTCTTTCAAGAGAGACATTTTGAGTCCCTTTACCTTAATGTCTAATTGCAAAGCGGTAATACCATTTTCATCTCCCGTTACTTTAAAATCCATGTCTCCATCGAAATCCTCATAACTCATAATATCCGTGAGTATTCGATAATCTCCATCCTCGTTCATCAATAATCCCATAGCCACTCCCGATATAGGACGCTTGATCTGAACTCCTGCATCCATAAGAGTCAGTGTTGAACCACAAACAGAAGCCATAGAGCTCGAACCATTACAAGTCGTAATTTCTGATACCACTCGAATTGTGTAGGGAAAATCTTCCTTTTCTCTATTCGGCATAACATACTGAAGGGCTCGTTCAGCAAGCATTCCGTGACCAATTTCACGACGCCCAGTTCCACGCATTGGACGAACCTCTCCCACTGAATAAGGCGGGAAATTATAGTGATGCATGTAGTATTTTTTTGTCTCATCCTGATCTGGATCATTCAGAATTAAGTAATCTCCCGGACCTCCCACCGTCGTAATCGAAAGTGATTGTGTTTCTCCTCTTTGGAACAGAGCCGAACCATGAAGACGAGGAAAAAGTCCTACCTCACATTTTATCGGACGTATTTCGTCAACAACACGTCCATCAATTCTCTTTCCTGTTGTGAATACTTTTTTTCTCATGCTACTCGCAAATCTTTTCTCAAAGAAGTACATTAAATCACTCTTTGAAACTTCTCCCGCTTCCATCTTATCCGCACAAGCAGTGAGTAATTTTTCTTCCACTACGTGCATGGTTTTTTTGATGTCTTTCTTTAAAACACCTCCAATTGCTTCAAAGTCAGCATCCGATAATACCTCATCCACGATACGCTTCGCTTCTTCGTCATGCTGAGCCAATACAGCCGGTTTCTTTTCTACTTCTACCTTTTTTAACAATTCTTTCTGCAATTGACAGACCTTTTTAATTTCTGCCTGTCCAAATTCTAACGCTTCCAGCATTTCCTCGTCTGAAATTAAATTTGCTCCTGCTTCTACCATCATCAAAGCATCTTCCGTTCCAGCAAGAACCAAATCAAGCTTCCCTGTTGAAATCTCTTCAAAAGTCGGATCCAAATACAACTCCCCATTTTCTCGCATTCCTACTCGAACCGCTCCTACAGGAGCCTCGATAGGAAGTCCACCGAGTTGACATGCCATTGAAGCAGCATTAATCATGGTCGCAGCAGCCGTATGTTCTCCATCTGCTTGAAGCAGTGTTCCTATGATTTGAGTATTGTTCCGCGTATTCTTTGGGAAGAGCGGACGAAGAGGACGATCTGTCATTCGTGCAATGAGAATCGCAGATTCAGGTGGACGAGCTTCTCTCTTTAAAAATCGAGAGCTTTTAATTTTTCCCGTAGCATAAAATTTCGGTTCGTAATCCACCATCAGTGGAAAGAAATCACATCCTTCCCTCTGATCAGGCGTCATACCAGCCGTTGCCAAAATAACTATATTTCCGTAGGTTACTACAACTGCTCCATCTGCCTGAAGTGCTATACGCCCTGTTTCAAAAGAAATTTCTTTATCCCCTAGTTTTGCCGATACTGATTGAACATTGTTCATATGTAAAAGGTTAAAACGCCATCCCGCGCGAGAAACGCGTATGTCGCAATTGAATTAATAATTGAAGATTGACCATAGAAAGAGTGAGTCAACCTCCGCTTTTTTTTGCCGTCTTCGGGAGAAAATTTAGGAATTTTTCTGAAAAATTGAAAAATGCCCCGTCTCCCCCCGAGAAAACAATTACTTGCGGAGACCGAGTGACCGTGTGATTTTTGTATATATAGCAGAACTATTCATTTGAAGGTACCTCAAAAGTTTTCTTCTTTTCCCGACCATGCCAATAAGCCCTCGTCGAGAATGTTTATCCTTTGGGTGACTTTTAAGATGATCCGTTAAAGAATGAATTTTATCCGTGAGAATAGCAATCTGCACAGGAGCAGATCCTGTATCTTTCCCGTGCACTTGATACGTCTTGATAACTTCTTTTTTAGGAAGACGAACAGGCGCAACAACCTTTCCTTCGGAAACTTTCGCTTTCTTTGTTATTTTTACTGCCTTTTTTACAGGAGCAGTAGTTTTTTTGGGGGACGTTTTCTTTGATACCGTTGCCATGTGGAAAAAATAATTCGCGGGGATTGTAGGAGTTCGGTTTGTTTCGTCAAGGGGAAAATGAAAATAGACAACAAGAGAACGAGACTACAAGAATACGAGCTTTAAAAAGTGTGTATACTGGGAGTATACACTCAAACTTCAGTCTTCAAACAAAAAAACTTCAAAGAAAGAACCCCGCCCCCTTTTCCACCACGCCTGCCCGCCGTGGTGGGGCGGACAGGGGGATTTCCCTGCCCACAAAAGACGCGATGAATCGCGTCCCTACAAAATCGCCACACTCCCCCACAGTCGGGCAGAAGCAACAAGAAGAGAGCATTATTCATTACTCATTATTCATTATTCATTACTCATTACTCTAAATGCTCTTTCAGTATATCTATAATAATATCTCCTCTAACGGCATAAGATAGATTTTTTTCTTTATTTCCTCCGACTAAAATTCCCAAAACACGCCCACTCTCACCAAAAACCGGTGAACCAGAATTCTGCAAATCAGCCGTTCCGGATAAAAGAAGCATTTGCTCCTGTGTATCATTTCCGGCGATAAGACGTGGAAGAGCTTGTACTTTCTCATGAACCAAAACAGGAGCTCCTGATTCTTTCGATGAATCGAAATCAATCCAAAACACATCCTCTCCTACTGCTGGAGGCACATCCTGCCAATCCGCCTGCATCCCTGACCAATCCTCTAGCGTAAGGAAAAGTACATTGTTCTCAAAATCACGGGCAAAAACTTCTGTGCGCTGATCGTTCCAAAACAAATCTCCAAATTTTTCCCTCAAGTGATCGGCTGTGACAAAAATATTTTCTCGTAGAGGAACTGCAATACCAACTTCCTGCCCTGTCGAATCAGAGAGAAAAATTGCAGGTGGATACAGAGGGGAAGAAATTATTTCTTCTGACCCACATCCTCCTAAAAACAAGACACAAAAAAGAAAGAAAGCTTTTTTCATATTTTTTTTAGGAAACTCTGGTAAATTCTTCATCGTTAAAAATTCTAGTATTCTTGAGAAAATTTTTTTAACAAATTTTTTCTTTTAACGGGTTAAGAGAAACAAATTTTTAAGGCAAAGTTTCCAAAAAGACGAATTTTTGATGAAGCTATTAAACACTGATTTTATTAAATTTACTAATTTATCAGTGTTTCCTTAATTATAGCATGAACAAAAGAACTGAAAAAAATTCAAACCTGCAAGCATGGAGGAACTTTTTTGTTCTGGCAGAACTTTCAAGACAGATATTGAATCATCGACCAAACGGTATGATCAATTGTTTTTTGTGTAAACCTCAAGAATATTCCCTTCTGAATCGGTAAATTGGAAAAGGTTATATCCATTCACCCGTTGTTCAAGGAATATTTTACACCCCAATGCCATGATTCGATTCTTTTCTGCATTCAAGTCGTCTACATAAAATATAGGTATAACATTATTCCCAACGGTTCTATCTTCTTTATCTACTGCTGGAGCAAAAATATCAAAACCAAATCCATCCAAATCAAATGATGAAAAACGATCTTCATGAATAGAAGGTTCTTTTGTGAACAGTTTTTTATAAAATCGAACTGCCCGATCCATATCATCTGCGGTCACACAAAGGGAAGAAAGCTTCATAAATTTGAACTAATTGTTTGTTCTGACAAATAATGGTGGGCGATACAGGACTCGAACCTGTGGCCTCCTGCAAGTCAAGCAGGCGCTCTAGCCAGCTGAGCTAATCGCCCAAAAAAAGCGAGTCAGTTTTACAGATTGCCTCATCAAAAGTCAAACTTGACTTTCATACTAAAATCCGTACATTTCCTCCGATTTATTGTTCATTGATCATTGTTCATTACTCATTGGAAATATGCCCATTATCAAATCAGCCATCAAGCGTGTTCGCCAGACAAAAACCCGAACACAAAGAAATCGTGTTGCAAAAAATAAATTTCGTACTCTTGTAAAAGAATTTCAAACACTTGTAAGCGATAAAAAGCTAGAAGAGGCGGCTCGTCTTTTTCCACAAGTACAACAAGCAATTGATTTCGCTACAAAAAAGAAGATTTTACACAAAAATAATGCTGCTCGACAGAAATCTAATCTCTCCAAACTTATCCGAGATGCAGGCGTCGCAGGAGTAAAAGCTCATACAGCACAACCAGAAAAGAAAAAAGAAAGTACTCCAAAAGCTGAAAAACCAGCAACAAAGAAAAAAGCGACTCCGAAGAAGAAGTAGCGCGAACAAGTTCGCGCAATTTAAAAGGTAAAAGGTAAAATTTTAAAAAATTAAATCTCCCTCCATCTCCCTCTTTTTCAAAGAAGGAGGGAATTTCCCTCTCCCTTTTTTAAAGGGAGAATTAAAGAGGGATTTTGTTTTTCTTTTTCGTCTAAAACAAGAAAAAGTTTTTGCATCACTCCGTCCAAGTTTCGACAAATATCTGCATTATTAAAACGCAAAACCATCAACCCAAGAGATTTTAAATATGCATCTCTTTTTTTATCTTTCTTTTCGCCTGCTTCTTCAAAATGCTGACTTCCATCAATTTCAATAACCAGCTTTGCTGTTGGACAATAAAAATCAACAATGTACTGCCCAATGGGTTTCTGACGGTAAAATTGAAATCCTAAAATTTGTTTTCGTCGAATTCTTGACCAAAAAAGAACTTCCGTCTCCGTCATATTATTTCTCAATGAGCGAGAAATAGATTTTAGATTTTTTGAATATTGCAACATAGAATATATTTATACACTACCATTTTTTAAATCTCCCTCCATCTCCCTCTTTTTTAAAGAGGGAGGGAATCCCCCTCTCCCTTTTTTAAAGGGAAAATTAAAGAGGGATTTTCGAAATACCTAAAAACACTACACTCTCTATTTTTTCCGCCATTCGTACCACAAAAACAGCGCCACTCCTGCCGTAATAAAAATATCGGCAAAGTTAAAAATGGGAAAATGTCCTAAACGAATAAAATCAGTTACAGCTCGCAAAAAAATTCGATCGATAATATTCCCTAACGCTCCCGCAAAAATAAATACAGCCGCCACCATCTCCCACGAAGAAAATTTTTGACGCAGAATCATCCACCCAAGAAAAATCACGACGCCCACTCCAAAAAAAATCAGAAAGAATTGAGGAATTGGCAAAGAAAAAGCCATTCCCTCGTTTTCTGTTAATTGAAACTGAAACCACAACGCGGTATCTTCTGGTATTTTTGGAAAAACAATTCGTGCCACCACCTTGGTAAACTGATCTACCAGAAGGAGTACGACGATGACAAACCAACTTTTGTACATAGAGCTTAGAGTTTAGAGCTTAGAACTTAGGAAAATCCCCTTTCCTCCGCCCCGCCACGGCGGGCAGGCATGGCTGATTCCCTCCCCCTTTTACAAAGGGGGATATGGGGGATTTCATTTATCATTCGTAATTCGTCATTTTTAATTCGTAATTTGTTCTAAAGGAAATACTGATAGAATCTTCGTCATAAAAAATTATAGTATTTTTGAGAGAATTTTTTCTTAACAAATTTTTTCTTTTAGCGGGCTAATAGAAACAAGATTTTAAAGAAAAGTCTACAAAAAGACGAATTTTTGACGAAGCCATCTAAGAAGAATTTTATTTACATTAATATTTTATCAGTGTTTCCTTAACACATTGTCGCAATATTTCCGCTTTCTGCAACGTCTCTTCCCATTCAAACAAAGCATCTGATTCACACGTCAATCCCGCCCCAACAGGAAACTTCCAACGCCCCTTCTCTCCAAAAAGTGTTCGAATAAGAATATTGGAAATAAAATGTTCTGCATCTCTTTTTATTCCAAACGTTCCTGTGTAAAACCCACGGTCAAAAGATTCCAATGCTTGTATTTTTTCTACGATACGTTTCTTTGGGGCACCAGAAATAGAACCACAAGGAAGTAATCTGTGGTAGTCTTCCCATCGAAGCACCTCTGTTGACAATTCCGCAAATATTTCTGCATGTGCATGATAAAAATTCCCACAATCGGTCAAAACTCGTTCTCGCCCCATCCAAACTTTTCGCGCTATTTGCCCCAAATCATTTCGGAGAAGATCTGTCACCATTAATAATTCTGCAATTTCTTTCTCACTGCGCTGTAAATATTCCTTTGTTCCTGTTCCCTTTATCGGGAAAGTAGAAATATTTCTTCCTTCTTGTCGTAAGAAAACTTCCGGAGAGAATGAACACATTTTTTGTTCAGTTGCCCACCAAACACCTCCCGCATGAGATTTCTTGAGCCCCAAGAATCTCACGAAAGCAGAAAGAAGTGCTGATTCATCCACGAACTCTCCTGACAGTTCATGTGCAAGATTCAGGACCCATAAATCCCCATCATGAGCATATTTTTTGACTTGTTCTACTTTCTGACAAAAACTTTCCAACGTTTCATTAGAACAAGACTCCAAATTTTTCGGCAATTCTATTTTTGTATCCTGTAGGGGACAGATATATCTGTCCCCTACCAATAAATCAGTACACTTATCACTCGAATACCACTCCTCGAAATGCACCCAATGTTTTTCATCTCCCAAAAACGAAGTCAGTGAGAACAACGGGAATGGTCCTTTTTCAAAATCAGCTCTCTTTTTCTTTCCCACACCAAAAACCCAGTTCTCCTTCCCTTTCGCATCTCGTTCTGACCAAAAAACACCTTCTTCCCCTAAAAGAATTCTCTGAACAAAAAAAGAAAAGGCTTCCTGTGTTTTCATACACTACGAGCATACGAAAAAATAAGGAAATCACCAGCCTACAATGCCAATAAGGAAAGAGTATTCTTCATTGATATCCCAGACCCCTTTCGTAAAGGGGGAAGTCCCGATTTATCGGGACAGGGGGATTTTCCTGTCCATAAAAGACGCGATGAATCGCGTCCCTACAAAATCGCCACACTCCCCCAGTCGGGCAGAAGCAACAAGAAGAGAGCATTCTTCATTCTTCACCTGCCCCGTGAAATCCTGCGAAGTGGGACTATTTCACTGGGGTTCTTCATTCTTCATTGTCTTCATCCATTTTTCTTTTTGTACTAAAGCATTTGCCGCAGCCGCCACTTGCGCTTCTTTTTTGGAAGTACCCGTCCCCTCTCCTACCTTTTGATCCTCCAAAAATGCCGCTAATACAAATGTTTTCTCATGATCTGGCCCACTTTCTGAAAGTACTTCATAGTGAGGTGTAATACCAATAGTCCCCTGTGTTAATTCCTGAAATTCTGATTTTGCATCAATATGACGTCCTTCTGCCATGATTTCATCTAAGTCGCATATAATAAATTGTTCAATGAATTGCTTCGCTTTCTCTTGCCCTTGATCTAAATAAATTGCTCCAATAAAGGCCTCTAATAAATTAGCGAGTAAATAATCTTTTTCTGCTCCTCCAGAACGCGCTTCTCCCTTGGACAATATAAGAAGTGATCCTAAATCGAGTCTTCGTGATACTTCTGCCAAATTCTCTCCCTTGACTAACGCTGAACGCAGATTCGTTAATTCCCCTTCTGGAGAATCAAAATTTCGAAACAGAAACTCTGTTGTTATGAGTTCCAGTACGGCATCACCCAAAAATTCCAATCGCTCATTGTGCTGAGCAATAGCTGAATTTTCGTTCACCGCCGATCGATGTGTAAACGCTTTCAGAAGAATCTTTTCGTCTGTGAAACAAAAACCGATCTGATCAAAGAGTATTTCAAATTTTTCCATGTTTTCTTCGTATTTTTTAGTCTTTTTTGAGACGAAGAGCAAGTTATCTCTCCCAAACACAAACGGAAAATCTGTCCTGCTTACTGCTCATTGATAATTGATAATTGCTCATTGATCTTCTTCCTCCTCTCTTTCTCGACCAATATTTTTTCGAAATGCATCTAAAACTCCGTTTATAAATCCAGCTGATTTCGCTTCTCCATATTCCTTAGCAATTTCAATGTATTCATTGATTACTACAATAGGAGGTGTATCAAAAAACTTCAGTTCTGTAATTCCTAAGATAAGAATCGTCCGATTAATCGGAGCAATTTTTTCGAAAGAAAATTCCGGTGCAAAAGCCCGAATAACGACCTTCATTTTTCCTAAATTCTCCACTGCTGATTGAAGTAAGCCCTCCGCAAAATCATCTTCTTTGCGTTCTTCAAGCTCCAATATATGTTGAAAAATATTCGTTAAGGCTTCTTTCTTATCACGAGACAAAAATACAAAGAGCGTTTTTACAGCCACTATTCGGCTTTCGTGACGCGCTTTTTTATTCGTAGACATAGTTTAGAACTTAGAGCTTAGAACTTAGAGTTTAGAGTTTAGAGTTTAGAACTTAGGGCTTAGAGCTTAAAATTTTAAAAACTTTTTAGCTTTTAGACTTTTCAGCTTTTAAGCTTTGATTTTTATTAGGCTTTAATTTCCTGAACTGGTTCAGCAGTTTTTTGAGAACGAGGTTCGAAAACAACTCGTCCTTTATATTTCCCACATTCAGCACAAGCATAATGTCGTCTTTTTTTTGCCCCACATTCAGGACAAGCATCGAGAACCGTTCCTTTGCTTAGTTTTATCCGCATCTTCCGGACATACGTTGCATGACGGCTACGAGTAGAACTAACAGCTTGTTTTTTGGACGGGACGGGTTTTTTAGACATGGGAAAAAATTAGAAACGAAGGTTTATTTAACACTTTTTTGTTTCGACAAATGAAGCATTAAAAAATAAAGATACGCAATAAAAAGTGGCGCTAAGACAAAGAAAGAAAAAAGGAAATCCAAAAGTCCAGCCACTATCACCAACCATTCAGGAGAGGCAAGAATCTTTTCTGGTAAAATAAAAATAACTCGAACTAAATTGATGAGAAGGAAAAAAGAAAGAAGGAAGATTAATATCCCCCACCAGTTTCCTTTGGAAAGCTTCAACGCCAAAGAGAATGTACGTTCTGTTGTACTATTAAACTGAATAAGTGTTTCTCTGACAAAAGCCAAATGCACCACCCTCCATATAAGAAGCAAAACTCCTACAAGCACTCCCCCCAAAGAAACCTCAGGAATCACGCCGATAAAACGCTCAAACAAAAGAACTGCCCCCCAGACAATCGCTACTGGCCATAAAATGTACCAAAGCGAACGAAAAACGAGAGAAAGATAACGCCAGAAATAAGCCCACGCATCTACAAAATAAATAGAAAAAGGGCTTCTTTTCTTTTTTGCCAAATAGTTTTTTACCGTTAGGAAATTTCCCGTTTTTCCATTGAGAGAAAAAACGATCACAAAAAGCACCCATACCGCCAAAAGAAGAATGAGAGGGATAAAAGCCAAAATAGAGCCTCCATACATAACATTTGCCACAAAATCTTCAATCATGCCACGAAAAGCTATATACCCTATTCCTGCAAAAATCGCTGTTCCCAACAGTAACACCAAAACAGCAAATGCATTCACTGATGCGATCCTCCACCAAAGAGAAGGGAACGCTTTGAACGCAGACACGAAAAGCATCTTCCAGTCAGAAAAGGTAATCGAATATTTTTTAGCCATGCGATTCTACTTTGAAGGATTTTTTTGCGCACGTTCCATCTGCTTCTTAAATTTCTCCACACGCCCAGAAGTATCTACTAACTTCTGCTTTCCTGTAAAGAAAGGATGGGAAGCAGAAGAAATATCAAGATGCACTACAAAATGCTCTACTCCCCCTACTTTTTCAACTTCCTTAGAAGTTATAGTAGAGAGCAATACAAAATCCTTTCCGGCCATACTATCTCGGAAAATTACTGGATGCATTTTGGGATGAATATCTTTCTTCATGAGTAAAGGAAAAAACCGCGCGGATTCTATGTCTTAGAAGAAGAAAGTCAAATGGAAATAGCTCAAAAGTTTAAAAGCTAAAAAGTCAACAAGTCTGGACTAAAAAGACCTCAGTTTTTGTCAGCCTGAATTTATTTCATAATTCTTGCTTGACTGGTGGATACAAAAAAAGTAAAATGTAGACACAATGACTCAAAAAGAAAAACTCATTGAAAAATTCAAACAGTCTCCACAATCTATTTCTTTTTCAGAACTCCAAAGAATTATGCAGTGGATCCATATTGAAATTGTCAAAGGAAAAGGGAGTCACATCATTTTCAAAAAAGAATCAAGAACAATAATCACTATCCCTTTACACAACAATGATTGCAAGCCTTTTTATAAGAAGTTAGCTCTTAAAATTCTTACCTCTAAAAATCTACTACAATGAAAAACTCTTTCACTCTCGGCTCTCATAAATATGAATACCAACTTGAAAAATCTTTTCAAAAAGACGGTGAAAAACTCATGCATTTTTCTTGCCCAAAACTTGATATTGATCAGGATTTTTTAGTAGAAGACATTCCCGAACTCATTCTTGATTTACCAAATATAGCTTATAATCTCAAAAATCACGAAATGCAGGACAGCTTTTTAAGAGTAAGAATAAAAGTCGCAGAAAAAGAAATTATAGAGAAAAAAGCCATGGCTCAAGGAAAAACTACTTCTGCCTACATTCGAGATTTAGCTTTGAAATAATTCGCACCCGAATTACAAAATACATATTCCGTCATCCTGATCCACCATAGCGGAAAATGATTTTCTTTATTAAGAATTCTTGAATGAAACCCCTTCAAAAGAATCCCCAAGCTTCCGTTCGAGGTAATTTCAAAATATATCTTCAAAACAAATTCATAAGCGGAAGATTCTTCGTCCGCTTCGCGGACTCAGAAAGACATTTTTTTTTAATTTTGGTAATTCGTTCTTCATCATTGTTCATTGCTCATTGCGGCTAATTGATAATTGATAATTGCTATAGTATCCCCTGCTCCAAAAACGAAAAGTATCCATCCTCTCCCACGATAATGTGGTCGGTTATACGCACTTGGTGTAATTCCCATGCGCCCTTTGCGAGTGCCAGTGTCCAAGACGCATCCTCCTCACTTGCACGGCATTTTCCCGAATGATTGTGCACCACTATGAGATCTTTTGTTCCAATCCAAAGAGCCATACGTAAAATATCAGTTGGAAGCACCTGCACATTTTCTGTTCCTCCCATCGCCACCATTTCGTGAAATGTGCATTTCTTTTGGCGATCCACATGAAGTACAAAACATTGTTCCTGTTTTGCTTTTTGAAGAAATCCAAACTTTTCAAAAACCTTACTTGGTTCCGATACATCAAATAAATCATATTTTCCATGCACCCGTCGGCAAATTTCAGAAATGGCAACTATTATTTCCGCATGCCCTTTGTGCAATAAAAAATTTTCCTGCATATCATATACATCCTTCTGCATAAAAAGCCCTTTGAATCCGCTTTCAGCAAGTAAACGTTTAGATAATTGCTGTACATCCTCAAAGTGCCCCCCCTTGTGCCGTTCTCCCGTTCGCAATATGAGAGCTACTAGTTCCCACAAATGCAAAGATTGCGCCCCATACTTGGCCAGTTTTTCTCTTGGTTTCCCTTGATCCGGCAGATTTTTGAAATCGCTGACAAAATGCAATTCCTTCATTTTTGAGAATTTTTCTTGGTTGTCCCTTTATTCTTCAATTCTGCTATTTCTTTTTGGATAAATTTTTCATCAAACCCGAGTCCCCGAAGCGCTTCTTCTACCTCTTTCCATGGTTTTGGTGCACAAACAACGTTTCTCTCTGACGCAGAAAGCGTCGGCAAAAAGATATTTGTATTTCCTATAAAATAAGAAAGTGGTTTTTCAAAAAACTGAATCAACCGGAGCAATACATCAATCTTCACATCTGATTTCCCTTTCAAAAATCTATCCGCTCGCAAAAACTGTTGCTGAGAAGATTCCTTACAATTATCACCCAAAATCTGTCCCAGCTTTGTTTTTCTTATACCCTTCGCCTCCATAAGCATTGCGACTTTTTCACGTATTTCGGAACTGATTGAAGAATATTTCATGAAAACTTAATATTTATATAGGTTTTGAGAACAAAATAACATCTCTTTTTATAGTGATAGAAAAGAAAAAGACAATATGTCAATATTGATAGAAATATATATCAAGAATGATTGACTTCTTCCAAAGAAAGAGTACTAAAAAGATGCTTTTGAAGCTTTTTGCAAAACATTTTGCCAAAAAGTTTTAGGCATTGTTCTTTGACAAAAAACGACTAAAAAATAGAACTTAGAGGAAATTTTTTAGTAGGGATGCAATATCGCGTCCTTCCAGCATTGTTACGAAACATATACAACAAACAGGAGAAAAACCATGAAAAGGTTTATTTATTTTTTGTTACTACTCGTAGTAGCAACTGGAACAGCGCGAGCAGAACCGCAACTGGATCTGACCATCCGCGCACTCAATGAAGAAAGACGTCTTGCCGCCGAAGTCGGCGCATACGTCGCCTTCGCCTTACTCGAAGAAATGGGAGGAGCGTTCGATGATCTAGACCTCACCTTTACTGGACAAATAACCGTAGCAGGCGATCTAGGAGCTGGTGTACTCGGACAAGGAGCTTCCTTAGGTACTATAGGCGGAGGAGTGTTTGGAGCACCCGAACCTTTTGAGAACGTCCAATACCCGATATTCCTTGCTGATCTTTTAGCAGGAGAAAATCTCGCGTGGTACTCGCATTACGGTGTGACTATCGCCACCAACCGAATCCCTTGGAACTACGATCCAGAAGGCAGAGGTCAGGAAGGAGAGTTCAATTGTGTAGCAACGGCGACTCATGAGTGTTGCCACGGTCAAGGATTTGGTACAAGTGGTGCACAAATGGACGAAGAAGGAAATGGATTTTTGAGAAATGGAGAAAATATTACTATTTGGGCCTACTTTCTCGAAGAGGAAGATGGCACTCCTCTCCGTGAATACGAAGAAGGCTCTCGTACCCTCGGACAAGCCCTGACCAGTAATGCCATTTTTTGGGGAGGTCAACACGGTATCCGCGCCAATGATGGAGAACGAGTGCGCATTTATGCTCCTCGACAATTTAATCGATCCAGTATCGCTCACCTCTCTCAAGAATACGAAGAGGAAGAAGTAATGGTTCGCTTGAGTCGACCAGGAGAAGATTTCGAACGTCTTTCTTTGGGTCCACGAGAAACTGCCATGTTTCGAGATATGCTCCATATTCCTTTTGAGAATGAATCGCCAGACATTGCCAATATCGAAGATCAGAGCGTATCAGAAGATGACACACTTCTAGTCGAACTCGACATCACGGATGAAGACGGCGACCGTGTGACACTTACTGTGTCATCAGAACGCGAAGAAATAACTGTGTCTGTAACGGAAGATGGGATTCTCACCTGCATTCCTGAACCAAACTGGTACGGAGAAACGTTGATGACTCTCATTGCCTCTGACGCATTTGCAGGAGCCGATACTGTTGCATTTCTTATGACTGTGGAGTCAGTCAATGATGCTCCTGAAGCATTCACACTCATTTCCCCACGAGATGGATTCACTGAAGACGACACCACGGAAGTTCTTACTTTTCGTTGGCGTGCTTCAGATGATGCAGATGGAGACGAAATCCTTTATGGACTTGTTTTTAGGAGTGAACATTTCCAAGAAACCTACGAAACAGAGGAGAGGCACCAAGAAATAGCAGTACCTATCTTCCCTTCAAACGAAGAAATTCGCTGGCACGTGTGGGCGACTGATAGGACAGATACTATTGCGACTGATGAACGTACTCTGACGATCGTTATAAATCGCCCTCCTGTCTTCACTCAAAACATCGAAGATACGAGTTTCGCAGAAGATCAAACACTGTCGCTTCTCCTTTCTGCTTCTGATCCAGATGAAGATGCCATAACGTACCATTCCTTCAGTAATGAAGAATCGATACGTACAACACTTCAATCAAACCGACTCACCATCACACCGAGTCACAATTGGTTTGGAAATGCAGAGATTACTGCCATGGTTTCGGACGGAGTATTGTCTGATACCCTCCGCTTCCGTGTGACAGTTCTTCCTGTGAATGATGCTCCAGAAACATTCTCACTTCTAACTCCTGAAGACGGTTCCCAAATAGCCGATACCCTATCCGATATTCGGTTTTCGTGGGAAGCATCCGAAGATATTGAGAACGATTCAATCCGATATGCCATAATTTTTTCAACGAACGAAAGAACATGGCAGGAAGAAACAGGAAGGACGACACTTGCTCTCCATCCAAATAATTTTCCTGTAGGAGAATCAATTGAATGGTATGTTTCAGCAACTGACGGTCAAGACACCGTCCTAAGTGAAACATGGAAATTTGAGAGGGAACGTCCCAACGAAGTACCTAATCTCGGGTACATTCCAACGGAGTTTTCGATTCAGAATTACCCGAATCCATTTAATGCTGTAACAACCATTGAATATAGTGTTCCTCTGGCAGGACTCGTACACCTAACCGTGTATGATCTGACAGGACGCACTGTGTGGACACGATCGGAGAGATTCCAAAAAGTAGGAGTTTCTACATTCACGTTTGACGCTCATGCGTTTGATACGGGAGTGTACATTCTCAAACTCGAACAAAAGGGTCTCACGTCTACACACAAGATGACTCTCTTACGATAAGTCGTTTTTTGTTCCTTTAACCTCCATCCTGCTTCGGCAGGGTGGAGAATTTTTTTAATCTCTTTTGGAAAGAACAATATTCGAGCATGCTCCGCCATAGTGGCTACGCGACGGAAAGAAAGCAGAAAAGAGACATAAAAACTGTCTTCTTGAACGTAGTGAAAGATCTTCAATATAAATAAGTATTTGATAAAAAAATGTCTTCTTGAGCGTAGCCGAAAGATCTCCACCACGCCTGCCCGCCGTGGTGGGGCGGACAAGTTCGATATAAGTATTTTGAATTAGAAGATTAAGTGGAAGATTCTTCTCCGCTAAAGCGCGATCAGAATGACGTTTATTTTATTTAAACTCGTCATCCTGAGCGAAGTCGAAGGATCTTCGAAATAAGTTTTTAAATTAAGGAAAGTCTGATAAATAAATTCGCTAACAAAAATGATATATTTTTGAGAAAATTTTTCTGAACAAATCCAATCTGATAACGAGCTATTAGATTGGATTTTGAAGGAAAGGTTTCCGAAAATATGAGTTTTTGAGCGACTATTTTTTGTTTCATTTTTATTTATTTTTTATCAGAATTTCCTTAATAGGAAGATTCTTCTTCCTCGTTCTACTCGTCATCAGAAAGACAAAACACACTTCTCTTCCAAACTCTAGCTCATAAGGAAATACTGAAAAAATCTTCACCATAAAAAATTCTAAGATTTTTTATCCTCATTTGCTTTGAAATCTTCGATTTCGCAAATTTCGTATGACGTCTAGTACACTCCTTCGGAGTTGGGAAAACAAAGTTTTCCCTTAATCCCGACTCGTCGGGATTAAAGCATTCTGGTATAGGAAATTTGGTTTAAAAATTTTTTTGCTTAATGATTTAAGCAAAAGAACTTTTGAGACAAATTTACAAAAAAGTTATAAATCCGCCGTGGTGGAATGAATTTTTGGTGAAGCCATTTTTTAGAGTTTTTATTAACTTTTTTAGTTTTTCAGTGTTTCCTTAAACATTATCTACTCAGAAAAAACGGCAAAAACAGTGGAAATCCAAAATCTAGCGCTGGAGGGGAAAGTCGAAACGGGAAACAAAACGGGAAAGAATCATAATTACATGAAATACTAATATCGTAAGGTACACATTCCACTCCTTCATATTGATTGATTCCTCCATGATTGATGGCACTTAAAGCACAAGGAATCATTTTTGTCGCGCAATGATCTTCTTTCAAATAAAATGGATTATTCTGCACATCTGAACCACACGCATGATCATCGAATTGATCTGCATATTCCACCTGTAAGAGATCATTGTCTTCATCCGTGATTCCATTAATTTCAAAAATAAACCGCTCATGTGCCTCTAATTGGTTTTCCTCAAATCCCCCCTTCCCGTCACGCCAGATATTTTCATCTCGTATAAGTCGTATATTTCCTTCCATACGAGGTGGAATCGGATCATAGAAATCAATCGAAAGTTGTGTGCTTTCCGGATTCGTACAATTCCCTACTTCATCGCATACAGAAAAAGCTCGAACCCCTCCATTTTGTTCTGCATTAAAATTCCCTCGTACCAAAAACGAATGAAATTCTGAAGGAGCACACCCACTCGCATCCGTGCACAAAACCTCAACAGCAATAGGCTGATTTGTAAATGTATCAGGAGTGTAACGAAATTCTACATCTGGTGGGGTCGTATCAATACGTATCATCTGAAAATTTCCATCTTCATCAGTCATACGGGAAACGGTCGCAATGTCGGGCAGTTCAAAATACACCTCTGGTATCCATTCTCCTTCCGCAAGCAATTCTGGTGGCAAAGGAACTTCAAGAAAATAATGTGTCCCTGATTCATCTATCGTCACCGATTCGGCGGGCACTTCCAAGACTTCTATTTCTTCTTCGCGGATAAAACGCACTTCCGTAGCAATAGGTTGTATCTCTTCTTCTCTTTCTGCATCCCAAAAAAATCCTTCATAAGTGAGATTATCCTGCATGTATCCTTCAAACCGAATCACTTGAAAACCAATTTCAGAAAGAGGGTTATAAGACATATTCTCTGTTGGATGAAGCCAGAGATTTCCCCATTCAGCTGAAACAACGAATGGGAAAATGAGAAAAGAAAGAAAAAAGAGGCTGTTTCGATACATTCTAAATTTATATCAATATTGATAGAATGTTATATCGAAAAAGAAATAAAAGAAGACCGGAAATTAATAAGGAATTAATAATTCGCTTAAGCTTTTTTACGTGATTTAAGAGCGAGCTCGAGCTCGCTCCTCTTTTGTAAAGAGGGATGAACTTCTTAGCTCTTCGACTTTTTAGCTTTTTTACTCGTTCCTAAGCTCCAGCTTGGGAATGCAAATGGAGAGGAAGCTCCTGCTTCAAAAGTAGAAGCAAAGCTTCTGGAGAAAAGTGTGTTCCCAAGGAAATCTTGGGGACAAGAAAATCTCCCTTCCTTTCTCCGCCTATGGCGGAAAAATTCCCTCCCCCTTTAACAAAGGGGGACTTTTTATAATGAAGATTCTTCTCCCGACAGGTCGGGATCAGAAAGACAGTGTTTATTTATTTTCTATAAAATCGTCTTCCTGAACGTAGTGAAGGAACTTCGTTATAAGTATTCAAAGAGAAAAGATTATAATGAAGATTCTTCGCTCTCACTCAGAAAGACAGTATTTAAGGAAATACTAGATACCTCCTTTTCCTCCATGTGGAAAAAACCGCGACCCCTCACGGCTTTTCCCTTTAACCCACAAATTTCCACTCGTATAAGTCAATATTTATTTCCTCCCTCGTCCAACCATCATGCAACCGAGTCCAAGCGCGGCCAGTCCTAGAAAAATTCCAGGTCCTGTACTTGGTAATAACGGAGCAGAAGTATGTACTTCTTCCCCTTCTATCGTTGCTTCTTCCTCAGTGTTTTCTCCTTCTTCAGATCGAACAACATTCGAATTTGAGCCCGCCCCGAAGAAATTTCGTATCTGTAAAATATAATTCAAGAAACTATCGTTTTCAGTAATAGCTGTTGTATCTACTATCTCTGCTGGCATGTCGTCAGCGACAGTCTTTCTGACAGAAGCATTGTGTTTCAGAACACGTGCTAATTCTGCTCCTGAAAGCCCATCCGTAGAAACTTCATTCTCCAGCTGACTTCTCGTCCCAGTAAAACGAATGTACCCTGGAGGAAACCTTCGTGTCTCTTCTTGAGAAACAACAGGCCTCTGACTCTCCGAAGAGGTCTCTATTGTTTCCAACAATTCACCCTCCTCATTTCCTTCAGGTGCCACACATTTCATAGTTGAGTAATCCAACTCATAACCACGATTACATGTCACAAAACATTGAGGAGTAGAACTGATATTTCCATTCTCAACGCTTGTATTAGAACTCCCTGAACGAGGACACGTCCGGAAATATTCTTGCACAAAAGATACATCACCCAATTCTTTAAGAGCCACTCTACAGATGTTATCCTCCGCTACACAGAAATCCCCTTCTGTAACAGTCCACTTTGCCCCGTCATTTCCAGCAGGCGTCACTTTTGCTTTAAATGCCATCCATAATTTTGTTCCATCTGGAATTTCTGTGGCAAATGTAAAATAGGCAGGCTGAGAAAAGAGAAATGTCTCATTCGAAAGTCCCATGCTGTAAGTCGCCAAAGGAACAACCCAACTATCAGGATGTTTTCCCTCTGTTACAAAAGAAATGTTATCAGCCAACGGGGTTTCTCCTTCACGAGGAGTTGGAAAAATTCCTTCCCACCAAACTTTTGTATCTGCTGTTTCCCAACGCCTTTCAGAAGTAATAGTCGTTCCTCCCGTAACCATTACATTCAATTTTTCTGCTCCTTTTGTTTGATGTCCGACAGTTAATGTACCCTCTCCTTCAAGTGTAATTGTAGTTTGTCCTGTATTGGCATTCATATCTGCTGGCAGATTGCCTCCATCAATTAGTACTTGATTGTTGAAATACCAATCCTGTGTCCCTGTTTGCCCATAAAATATCTCCACTGCAAAAGCGGTGGTAGAGAGGAAAGTCAAACCCAATATGAAAGCGCGCCAATCAAGTTGTTTCATTTTTTTGAACGAGAATACAAAAATTACTCACTACTGATTGAAACAAAAATATTGCACATGGGCAAATTATTTGTTCAATTCCTTGTAGCGTAAAAGTATATTTTGTTTTCTTGTACTAAAAAAGTTAAAAAGCTTAAAAGCTAAAAAGTCCAAAAGTATAGAAGTTAAAAAGCCGAAAAGCTTAAAAGTCAAAAAGCAAGGGGAATAAAAATCAAGTTTTGAATTTCATACACAATACGTAATACCAAATACTAAATACTCCCGCTATTGCTTCTTCTTCTCTCTCCTTTTAGAATAATGTCATGCGAAGTCTTTTTCCTCTATTCCTTTTGATACTCTCTTTTCCAGAAGCATTCGCTCAAGACAACACTGGAGAAGAATCTGCAGAAATTGGAATTATCTGTCCGCGTGCAGATCTCATTCCAGATTTCAAGGAAGATCCGCGATGTGATAAATTTCGTTTTTTTGAATTTTTGGCTCTTGATTCTCTTCGCGAGGAAGTGGAACTTTTTCAAACGGAAGTACTGGATTCCGCACAAAGAGATAACGTACTTGATCCGAATGCTCTTTTGGAATTAGGGATTTTAGAAATAAGGAATCACGATCAATGTTTACAAGACATTTGTGCACAAGTATTTGAACAATGTGGAAAAAATTTAAAAATATCCCAGAATTATGATCAAGATGCATGGTGCAGTGACAAAGTACAACAACTCGGTACTTTGGCTCGTACTGGTCTTTTTACCGTTGCAACAGAAAATCAGGCACGAAAAGAACGATCACTTCTCAAACAAAAAATAAACGGGCTTTCTACTCGATTCAATGTCTACTTCCATTA